>Ga0126384_10001623_pt1 | contig 13391 bp, 9 predicted proteins | sample PanSoiMetPlot_36_FD_92543 | JGI IMG/M metagenome (GOLD analysis project Ga0126384, IMG submission 92543) | Tropical forest soil microbial communities from Panama - MetaG Plot_36 | ecosystem: Environmental > Terrestrial > Soil > Tropical forest > Bulk soil | place: Panama | collected 2016-02-17 | reverse complement strand
AAGATAGGCTGGAATCCAGCGGAGGACGCGGAAGCGGCTTTGTCCGCGGGCCCTTTCGCGCCACTGTGCGGGAACATCTGCCATGGGCCAACTCAACCTATGGCATTTCGCCAGCAACTCGATGCTATAGGTGAAACCGCGGCTGGACTCGATTTGCACCCGCTCTAAGAGCTTGCGGGAGAACATGCGAAACCCGTTACTAGGGTCTCTGGCCGGCACACCAGCGAAATGGTACAGAGTAAAGGCAGACAGGCGTATCAGCGCTGCCTTCAACCACGGGCATTCCACCATACTACCTCCAGCGATGAAACGGCTGGCACAGACTATCTCATTACCTTCTCTGGCTTTCTGCAGCATACGATCCACAATTTTGGCGTTGTAGTCGTCATCGGCGGGATATACGAGAACAAAAGGCGCTGTGCTTCGCTGGAAACCAGTTACTACGGCAGAATGGGCTCCACGCCCATGATTTCGAACGAAGTCTAAGTGCGGAAAACCACCATGCCTCCGGACCGCTTCCAGCGTGTTGTCTTCCTCAAAGTCGTAGCAGATCAATACACGATGGCGGCTCTGGACATGTGTTGCCAAAGCTTGCAGGGTGGACAAAATGTTTGCGCCTTCGTTGTATACAGGAATCAGGATGTCTAGTTCCGGGGCTTCAGAGAACATTGACCGTACCGTCAAAAAACCCCCAGACATCGAAGACTGGCTTGCCACGCAGATCGAGTTCTTTGTAGGCAGAATGCGGCGTGGCCAGGATAAGCACGTCACTGCGTTCCACCACCTCGTGCAACGGCTTCAGGTCTGGATCACACTGGACAAAGGGATCGGAGGTCAGGACTTCCCGCGCATGCATCATCAGAGTGCGCTTGAGTTTGTAGCTCAGTGAAGAACGGATGTCATCAACCTCGGGCTTGAAGGCCATTCCCAGCAGCCCGACCGTGAGTTGGGAAAGATCGAATAACCGGCGCATCTCATCCACGACATACAGGACAAGCCCTTCATTGACCAGCATGGCCGCGTGTCCCAAAGCAAACTGATTGCGGGCAAACGCTGCAAGTTGCATGGTGTCCTTGAACAGGCAGGGTCCTGCTGCGAATCCGGCACCGGGAATTTTTGCGGCTCGCGGATAATTGCGCTTCATAGCATTCAGAATAGCGTTGTAGTCCGCGCCGGCCGAGCGAGCAATCATGTAGAACTGGTTTGTTGTGGCAAACTCGATATATCGATATGCGTTACTGAACACTTTAGCGAATTCCGCCTCAATTGGTTTCACCCGGACGATCTCAGGCGTGATCAGCCCAAAAAGGGCGGCGGCCGCCTCTTCTGCTTCTGGCGTAAAGCCCCCAATGATCTGCGGCATCGTGCTTAATTCACGGATTCCGTAACCCTGAATAATTCGTTCCGGACAAAATGCCACTGGGATGTCTCGACCGCGTTGCTTTAAATAGCCAGCCAGCCAATCTGTGGTGCCGGGATAAACGGTCGAGCGAAGAACAAGCAATTGTCCATCCTCGATGTAAGGCAGGAGGGCATCAATACAGGCCTTGATCACCTTTAAGGATGGGTTGAGAAATTCGTCTACGGGCGTTCCAATGGTGATGATCACAGGGCCAGAACGCGGAAGTTCCGAATCGCGACTCGAAAAAACCAGCCGGTCTTCCTCGAGTGCACGCTGCAGCAACTGCTTTGCCCCATGCTCGATGAACGGGATGATTCCAGACCTTAATTGGTCGAGAGCCCGCTCATTGACGTCATGTATCATCACCCGCAGTCCCTTGCTGGCAAATGAAAGCACCAAGGGAATGCCGACGTGGCCGGCGCCGCCAACCACAGTCAAGTCAACAGCCGTCTTACGTTCGAGTTTACGATTCGGGGCTTTCGCTACAGAAGGCTGGGTCATGGTTTGAATCCAAAAGTCAGAACAAACGGGCTGAACCGCTTCATGAGACTTGTACGAAAGAGAATATCATCTACAAAGTTATAGATCGGAAGTGCCAGACGTGCCAGGGGCGAGGCCACGTACCGATAGGCCAGACCAGCGAGATAATCGGTGCCCGTAACAAAGCCAGCTTCAGAGAACACTTTGGAGATCTGCTCGGCGATTATGGGCCGTTCGTTTGATGTCACACCGACAGAACTATAGAACGGGGAGCTTCTGTCGCGATACAGCCAGACAAAAGGATTACGGCGATTAGGATCAAATGCTACAAAGCAGCCGCGCGGCTTCACGACTCGAAAGACCTCCCCGGCACAGCGTCGCGGATCAGGAAGATGATGGACAATACCGCTGAGCAGGATTCCATCCAGGCTGCCTGATTCGAATGGCAATTCCTCTACATCACCTTGAAGAAATTCAATCTTCGTATACTTGTAGCGGGCCAATTCCAGCAATTTAGGACTGATATCCAGGCCCACTGCTTGGTACCCCCGCTCATACAACAGCTCGGTAAATACGCCCGAGCCGCATCCCAGGTCGGCAATGCGCGAGCCCGGCGCAAGACCACTCAAGCGGACAAAGCTGTCAATCAGTTTGCGATTTGCCGCGCTCGTAAAGACGTTGTAATCATCCTTGACCGCATGCTGATTAAAGAACTCAATCTCTTTGCTCTTGTCCTGGATTTTCAATCTATGAATTCCCACCGTCTTGCAGTCTAGATAATCCGCGGCTCGGTCAACGGGACAATAAACCTGCCTTTGTATCCACGTTCGCGCAGCTTGGGCGCGAGTTCGTCAGCGATATGCCACGAAAGAATCAGGGCGTATTCTGGCTGATCTTCAAATAGTCTGCTCTCGTCAATCACCGGAATGAGTGTTCCCGGCATGTACTTCCCAAGCTTCAACGAGCCTTTAATTTCCACCACGTAGTCCACAATGCCGTCGTCCAGCCCGAGGTAGGTGATGAGTGTGCTCGCGCGGGAAGGAGCGCTGATGCCACAGACGCGCGCTCCACTGGCCTTAACTTCCGCAAGCATGGCAAGCAAACGCAGTTTGGAAAGGGTAACTTGTCGCCGAAAACGCCGGAGGCGCTCCATCATTTCCTCTCCCTGCTGCTCACCATCGATAATTTCCTTTACCGTATCGCGGACAGGATAATCGCCCTTACGCGAAGCATAAACCCTGATTGATCCACCATGAGTTGGGATGTGACGCGCGTGAATCACCTCGAGTCCGTGCATCTCCAGCAAATAACGGAGGCTGCGCAGGGAGTAGTAACGAAGGTGCTCGTGATAGATGGTGTCGTACTGCAAGCGATCCAGCAAGCCAATCAGATAATGCGATTCTGAGATGAAAACACCCTTTGGCCCGAGCAGTTGGATGATGCCGTCAGTTACGGAATGAATGTCTTCAATGTGGGCAAAACAGTTGGTTGCCGTAATAACGCGCGCCGCACCGTGTTCAGCACGCACTCTGAGGGCTACCTCAGGACGAAAATAATGCTGGACGGTGGGGATACCGCGTTGCTGCGCCAGCTTGCCGACATCGGTAGGCTCAATTCCAAGGACTCTGTGCCCATGCTCTTTGAAGTTCGTCAGCAACGTGCCATCGTTCGACCCAATGTCAATGACAAAATCATCAGCCCCAAGGCTCAGTAGCGCGCAAGATTCGCGGTGCAGCTCAGCAAAATTGTCTCGTAGAATGCGGGTGGTCCCACTGGTATATGGGTATCCTGGGGGAAAAAGAACATTTGGGTCCACCGCAAGCCCGAGCTGGACGAGTTCACAATTAGGACAATAGAGCAGGTTGGTTGGGTATGACGGCTGTTCGCTTGGAACCTGACCGATGGTCCTCATCTGGTTCACTGGGGGCATGTAACCCAGAAACAATACTGATTTTAGGTCGCGGCTCTCGCAAATTTGGCAGGCGCTCACGACCACACTTGATCCAGTGCCTGCAGCCAGGGGAGTTAACAACGTCGTCATGGTTGAATCCATTCTCGCCGAAGTGCGGCAATCATTCAATCCGGGCCGGAGCCATGTCGCCGTTCTTACGGTACCAGTCACAAACAATTCGCAGCCCTGCTTGCAGAGGGATTCGCGGCGAATAGCTTAAAGCTGCAAGCTTGCTGATATCAGGACAGCGGCGATGCGTGCTGCCTTCCTGGAGAAGACCCGGCTGGAGTTCGATGTCACGCTGCAAGCAGGAGGCGACTCGATGGGCGAGGTCAGCCATCGTTACCTCTTCTTGTGTTCCTATATGGTAGACCTCCAGATGTGCGCCAAGCTCCTGTACCAGCATAACCCCATCAACCAAGTCCTCTATATAACAGAAGCTGCGAGTCTCCTGGCCCGTGCCCTGAATGGGGAACGGAATGGTGCCGTGCGGATGCTGCCTGCCAAGGCGCTGCATGCGAACGACAAATTGGGGGATGACGTGCTCCCACCCCATGTCACATCCATAGACATTATGCGGACGGTAGATTACGACTCGCTCAAAATGTTTGCGACCAAAGTTGATGGCCAACAGTTCGCTGATGATCTTGCTACCGCCATAGGAATAACGGGGGTTCATGGGATCCGGCACAACCAAAGGCGCGTCTTCGGCGGTTGGGATCCTTGGGGGAGTCTGATAAACCTCAGAGCTGGATGCCAAAAATAAGCGGCTGACATGGTGCTTGCGGCAAGCATCAATTACGTTCAACATGCCTTTGACTCCAACCTCCAATACAGTCTCCGGCATGCTATAGAAGTATTCCGTACCGTTGACAAACGCCAAGTGATGAACCGCTTCCACGCCCTGGATGGCCCGTTCCACCGTATCCGCGTCGCGCACATCGCCGATAACCAGATCGAAATCACCGCGGATATCCGCCAGGCGACGCTCTGCTCCGCGCGAATTATTGTCCAATACACGAACCTGATGCCCTTGGCGAACCAGGCGGCGCGTGACAGCAGAACCGATAAACCCTGTCCCTCCTGTCACTAAGAACCGTAGCTTTTCCACATTGCTCCTGCGTCATGGGATTTCAACCCAGCGGCCATCCTGGTGCGAGGTCCGTGCGGCCGCAATCAATTTCTGCACACGCAACCCATCGCGAAAATCGGGGAGCGCCGGTTTGCCGCGCTCAATCCAATCGAAGAATCGTCGCATGAGACGCGAGACAGGCAAGATACGTCCGTCCTTCGACTCATCGTCTTCCGGGTCACTTGCTGTCAATACTTTTGTTTCTGTGTCCCGCCTGTGACTATAAACGAGACGAAAGCCACGCATGTAATCTTTGGATGGATTCTCCAGAATCAGGCTGCCGTCTTCTCCATAGAACTCGATTTTATGGCCGCTGCCAGGATAGGCTGCGGCGCTCATGGTCAGCATGCCTGCCGGGCCATCACGAAATTCCACTATCACACTTACAGTCGAATCACCGGAACGCGGATCATTAGGTAAATGGAATAGGTGCGCATAGAGCCGGGCGATTGGTCCCACAAACCACTCCAGGTAATGCACGCTATGAGAAACAAAGTTGGAAAGCGTGCCGCCTCCCTGGCTGCTCGAGGATTTCCAGTTATGTATGCGAGCGCGGTTCGTGTAATTCTCAATTTGCCAGTTTACAACAACGTGTCGCAGGTCACCGATAGCTCCTTCCTGGAGCATTGATCGGGCCCGTGCAAAAGCTGTGACAGAGGTAAAGTTGAAGTCCACCATGTTCGGCAACCCAGAGGATGCAGCCAGTTCGGCCAGCAATAGGGCATCTGTCACTTCCACAGCCAGCGGCTTTTCAGCGAATACCGGCTTTTTTGCCTGCAAGCTGCCTTGAATGATTTCTGGTTGGATGTGAGGTGGGGTAGCAATAGCAATAGCATCTACAGAAGAATCGGCCACCAGACTGCGCCAATCCTCATACGCCCGGGCAATACCCAGCTCGCTAGCCGCTAACCGTGCACTGTTCAAACTTCCGGCTGCGATTGCTGTCACGCGACAACGGGCGTCGGCGCGGGAAGCAGGTACGATGACACTCTTTCCATAACCGCAACCCACCACCCCCAGCCTGATTTCCATTCCACCTTCCTAACCATGATTGTTCCCACAAACACAATTTCATTGTTTGACGAGTTCGGTCTCCTGAAACCATTGGTACACTTCTTGAATTCCGTCTCTTAAACGAATTCTTGGCTTCCATCCAAGACGCCTGATCTTCGAACTGTCGAGTAACTTCCGTGGTGTCCCATCCGGTTTCGTCTGGTCCCATTGAATTGGTCCCTTATAGCCAATGATTTGCGTCACCAATTGTGCCAGTTCTCTTATGCTCAAATCCTCTCCGTATCCGACATTGATGAGCGGAGGAGAATCCTGCTGAAATAGCCATGCCAGCTTATCTTCGGAGGAAGTCATGAGATGTAAACATGCATCGGCGAGGTCGTCCACATGCAAGAATTCGCGCAGCGGTGCTCCGGTTCCCCAAAGGATTACGGGGCTATTATCGATTTTTGCTTCGTGAAATTTGCGAATCATGGCCGGCAAGACATGGGAGGTGTCGGGATCAAAGTTGTCTCCCGGACCGTAAAGGTTGGTAGGCATCGGGCAAATAAACCGGGTGCCATACTGCCGATTGTATGAGTGGCACATTTCGACTCCTGCAATCTTCGCCACGGCGTAAGCTGAGTTTGTTTTTTCGAGAGGGGCCGTCATCAGGTACTCCTCGCGAATTGGTTGAGGGCAATCACGGGGATAGATGCAGGAAGAGCCCATGAACAAAAGACGCTCGACCCCCTGGACATAAGCTTCGTGAATGACGTTAGTTTGGATCAGGACATTGTCCCGGACAAACTCCGCCGAATAGATCGAATTCGCTAAAATTCCTCCGACCCTGGCTGCTGCCAATACCAGGTGTTGTGGTCGTTCCTCAGAAAAAAACGCTTTGACCGCCTGCTGGTCAGTCAGATCGAGTTCAGAATGGGATCGAACCGTTAGATTTTCGAATCCAGCTGCGCGGAAGCGGCGGACAATCGCAGAACCAACCAGGCCCCGATGACCGGCGACAAAGATTTTGTCCTGTTTATTCATGCCGGTTCAAAACAGGCAGGCCCTCGTTTCTGCACATGACCTCATACCGGGCCAATGCCAATTCTTCGCGTACCATCTCAGCTACCAACTCAACAAAACTCGTCTTTGGCATCCATCCGAGTTTCTGACGCGCTTTGGCCGCATCTCCCAACAAGGATTCTACTTCGGTCGGACGGAAGTAGCGGGGATCAATGGCAACAATCCGAGCGCCCGTCTGATCGTGGAATCCTTCTTCATTATCTCCAGACCCGGACCAGCGGATGTTCATACCCAGCTCGCGTCCTGTTGCCTCGACAAACTCCCGAACGGAATGCTGCTCTCCAGTCGCAATGACAAAATCCTCCGGCTCGTTCTGCTGGAGGATAAGCCACATGGCTTCGACGTAATCCCGTGCATGGCCCCAGTCACGTTTCGCATTCAAATTTCCCATGTAAAGACAATCCTGCAAGCCCAAGTGGATGCGAGTCAGCGCGCGAACTACTTTTCGGGTAACGAAAGTCTCACCCCGAACCGGGCTCTCGTGGTTGAAGAGGATCCCGTTGCAGGCAAAAATTCCATATGCTTCGCGATAGTTGATGGTAATCCAATGAGCGTACAGTTTTGCGACGCCGTAGGGGGATCTTGGATAAAACGGTGTGCCTTCATTTTGGGGTGTTTCGCGAACCAGACCGTATAGCTCGGAAGTTGAGGCCTGGTAAAACCTGCTTTTGTTTTCCAACCCCAGGATGCGAATGGCTTCCAGGAGTCGCAATGGTCCCAGCGCATCCGATTGTGCAGTGTATTCGGGTTCCTCAAACGAGACTTGTACATGGCTTTGAGCTGCCAGATTATAGATCTCGTCCGGCTGGATCTGCTGTATAACGCAAACGAGACTGCTGGAGTCCGTCATGTCTCCATAATGCAGGAAGAAACGGGCTCCTTTTGTGTGCGGGTCATGAATAAGATGATCAATCCTTTGGGTGTTAAAAGAGGAAGCCCGGCGTTTGATCCCGTGCACCTCATAGCCCTTGTTCAGAAGGAACTCCGCAAGGTATGCGCCATCCTGGCCTGTGACGCCGGTGATCAACGCTCGTTTGGTTCTCATAACCTCCGCTTCTCATTGCTGAAGTGTTGTGATGATCTACAGAATCCGCATTGTCAATGCGCCATCAGCGTATTCATAAAATTGTAGCGCGGCAAAACGTAATCCAGTCGGTGGCCACAATCAACAAAGTTTTCAGACCACATTGGTCTAACAAATAGTATATCGGGCATCATCCGAACGAGTATCAGCGAAGCGGGCATCTGCAAGGGGATCTCGCGTTTCCTTCCCAGTCTGAAGAGCAAAATGTGTCTCGCTAAAGCGGCTCAAGAGAGAATTCCGTCCGCTTCAGCCCTGCTCCTCCTGTCGCAGCGCTTTGAGCGCAAAAAACCCGGCAAACATGCAAGTAAAAATGCTGACGATCGAGGTAGCAAGGGCAATTCCAGCGACACCAAGGCGGCGCATGAGCAGCAGGTTCAATATTACATTCAGAGTGATATTGATCGCCGCACCATAGGCCAGGATATGGTTGCGATTCAGTGACGAGAGCAATCTGACAAACAATGTTGCCCACGTATAAAACGGAATCATAATGGCAAAGCAGATTTGAACGGTGCTGACCACCGCTGTATCTGTTTCAGTAAAGGCGCCGCGCTGATAGAGCACCCGGACCAGCGGCCGCGAGGCAAGTATCAGGCCAAGCGTTAGGGGAATGGTCGCCGCCAGGATGAGTCCGGAATAAACCTTGACCGTTCGGCGGCATGCAGACCAATCCTTGCGCGCTACCATCTGCGAAAAATAAGGCAGAATAGCAGTGTAGATGGCTGCGGAAGTCAGGGTGGTTACGACATTGATGATTTTGTTGCCGTAACTCAAAGCGGAAACACTGCCCCCCTTAAGCATGGCGGCCATGGACTGGTTAATGAGGAACGAAGCGCTCATGATAAGCGCGCTGACCGCAAGCGGCGCATACTGGCGCATGACATGGAGCAATTCGGAGCTCACGCCGTACCATCGCGGCCGCAACCTGATACCGTGGGCGCGCATTGCGAATGCGAGAATTATCAACTCTACAAAAGCTCCTGCAACCACTCCCGTGGCTAACGCGTAGACTCCCCACATGCGGCCAAGGCCGAGAAGAAAAACCACCGTGATCAAAGGAGTCACTACAGGAATGACTGCGGGTAACGCAAATTTCTCGCCGGCATTCAGTATGGCCGACCAAACAGCTTCGACCCCACTCAGGATCAAAAAGGGCAAAACCAGGTATGAGAGGCGCAAGGTCAGCCGAAGCTTTTCGCTATTGAATCCCGATGCCAGGATTGGAAGGTAATACGGCGCGGTAGCTGCCAAAAGAAGAAAAATGCCAATCAAAAGGACAAAGCTGGCTAGTTGAATGCTCGAAAACAATTCCTGAGCGGCAGCCGCCCCCTGCATCTCACGAATCTTGATGTAGGAAGGCGAGATGGACCCGCTGAATGAACTCGCCAGGAGCCCCACGACCGTGGTCGGCAGGATCATGGCAACGAGAAAGGCATCGAGATCATCGTTCCGCCCAAACCAGCCTGCGACGGCAATTTCCTTACCGGTCGCGGCCAATTTGGCGATCGTCGAACACGCGCCTACGACCACAAGAGCACGAAAGATCCTCCAATTGGCCGTGAGCGGCCTCTGCTCCGAGAGCGGCCTCAATCCCAGACTCTCAAGTGCTCTAGAAATCATAGTGTGGCTTTGCACCGCAGTGTTGTCGCGCGCTGGCTCGCAAAAATCCGTGGAATACAGGTGAGTTCTTCTCTAAGCAAACGACCTCGCTCTGGCCATTGGAAGTTCAACATCGTTCTGTTCTCTGCGAGCCATGGTTCTGTGGACTCTCATATTGTAGAGGCAATCAGGTTCTCTGCGATAAGGGACGCCTAATAACGTTGATCCTTCAGTGACCCCTGGAGATTTTAGACGTGATGGGCAACGTTAGATGGCGTCTGGCAGCGCAGTCTCGAGATTAAGTTTCGAAACTGCTGGAGACCCGCCAGACGCGAACTTTGATAATTTCTAATCTCAGCTCAAGAAGCTACGGAACTTCTCAACCGCAGGTTGCACTTTGAAAACCAATCCTGGAACATAAGCACGCCCCAGAGTAGATATTGCCAATTATTGGCCCCGGAGAGGTGCTCCCGCCATTTTCGGCGGATAAGTTGGACATTAAAAAAACCGTGCCGTTCGAGGCTGTCGTTGGACAACAATTCCTCAGCCCATTCTTGCAACGGTCCCCGCAGCCAACTATCGATGGGCACGCCGAATCCCATTTTGGGTCGCTCGATCATGTGGGATGGCACATACTTGTAAAGCACCTGTCGAAGTGCCCATTTGCTGATTCCGTTGCGAATCTTGAATTGAAGTGGAAGCCTCCAGGCAAACTCCACTACACGGTGATCAATGACAGGCACGCGCGCTTCCAGGCTGACAGCCATACTCGCCCGGTCGACCTTGGTGAGAATATCGTCCGGCAAGTAGTTCACCAGATCAGCCAGCATCATTCGCTCTTCTATACACGGCAGCCAGGCGGAATCCCGAATGGATTGCCTCAGCGTCTCAGGTTCCGGAGAATCGGGCACCACGTCTGACGGAGTCCAGTATGAGAGTGCCCGCATATACATTGCTTCGGAGTCCTGGCATTCCATGAACGCGGCGAGTTTGTGAACCTTGTCGCCCATGGCCGGTAATCGTTTGCGGGCCGGAATGACTGGCTGGATCCACCCATACATGCGGTCGATTCCGGCAGGCGGTACGGAATACATCAGTCTTGCTGCCATGCTTCGCACCGGCCGGGGCGCCCACTTCATAGAATTCCAAATTGCGGTCGTCCTGAAATAACGGTTGTATCCGCCGAAGAGTTCGTCTCCGCCATCCCCGGAGAGGCTGACGGTCACGCTCTGGCGCGCAAGTTTGGAAACCAGGTACGTGGGAAGCTGCGAGGGATCTGCAAATGGTTCGTCATAGATTGTAGACAGCGACGGAATTACTTTCATTGCTTCCTGCGAAGTCACATACAGCTCGGTGTGGTCCGTACCGAGATGCATGGCAACGCACTTCGCTTGAGCAGCTTCGTTGTAATCATCTTCGTGAAAACCAATGGTAAAAGTTTTCACCGGCCGGCTACTTTGCGCCTGCATCAATGCCACTACTGTGCTGGAATCAACTCCGCCGGAAAGAAACGCACCTAAAGGAACGTCGGCGATCATACGCAGTTTCACGGATCGCAGCAGCTCCTCTTCCAGTTGTGAAACGATCTCTGCGTCAGGCGCCTGGAGACGTGATTGAAGCCCATTGCGAGCAATCTCGGAAGCCGACCAATACTGATGTAGCTTCAGTTCACCCTGAGAATTGAGCACAAGAATGTGCCCCGGAGGCAGCTTGTAAAGCCCCTGGTAAATACAGTGAGGCGATGGCACGTAGTTGAGCCGCATGTAAAGCGCCAACGCCCCTCGGTCGATCCTGGCAACAAATCCCGGGTATTCGAGAAACGCTTTCAACTCTGAAGCAAATACAAAATCCTGGTCGGCAAATCCGTAATATAACGGCTTGATTCCCAGCCGATCGCGAACCAAAAAGAGCTGCCTCTCGCGCTCGTCCCACAGGGCAAAAGCAAACATGCCAACGAAGCGCTGCACGGCAGCTTCAACGCCCCATCGCTCGAACGCTTCCAGCATCACTTCAGTATCGGAATGGCCGCGCCACTTAGAGCCTGGCCCTAATTCTTTTCGGATCTCCTCGCAGTTATAAACTTCGCCGTTGAAAATGATGGCGTAGCGGCCGGAGGCCGAATGCATGGGCTGATGTCCGGCCGGGGACAGATCAAGAATGGAGAGTCGGCGGAAAGACAAGCCGACACCTGTAGCGCTGTCGTAGAAACATCCGGAATCGTCAGGGCCGCGATGCGCCAAGGCAGTTCCCATGTGTTGGAGAACTTCCAGCGGAGGCTGCGTTCCGCGTTTCGTCTGCCAAAATCCGGCAATACCGCACATGTTGAATGAGTACCGGCTTCCGAAAAGATCTGCGCTATCACTTAGAGAATAGCAAATTTCCGGCAGCTAGATAACGAACGCCTTTGCCCTTCATGCTCTCGTGCATTCGGGTTTACGCCTCAACAAAAACATCCGTTCATCAGGGTTTAGAAAAATCAGCCAGCCCACCAGGACGAAGGCAACCAATCCTATACTCAGAAATGTCAATTTCGTGACAAGATTCGTGGGCAGCGTACCTGTAAACAGGAGCAAGAGTCCAGCGCTGATAAGGCTTCCCACCTTTGCTACATAACCCGATCGCATAGGAAGTATGCGATCCAAAAAAAAGCAAATTAAGACTGTGTCCAGAACCAAACGGGCAGTCCAGGCGATAGCCGTGCCTTCAATCCCCATTTGTTTTGTAAGTATCCATACTGCGACGATGTACAGCGGAAGCTCAATCATATGAAGCTTTGCAGTCAAGTCCGGCCGTCCCGCGCTCTGCAGTAGAGCAAAAGGTGTATGGGCAAGTGAATTCGCGAGCACGCCGGCAGCGAGCCAGCGCAGCACTGAAGTGCCCTGCTGAGCAAACGAAGGCCCCAACCACAATCGCAACCCCTCCGGAGCAAGCGTGACCGCGATCAGAGTTATCGGGAACATCAGAAGAAAGACATACTTCAAACTGCGAAACAGCAATACATGCGTACGCCGTTGATCTTCAGCAATACTTAAGGCAAAAGCAGGAAATAAGACGCCGGCAACCGCGGCCGGGATTACGGTAAGCCGAATGAGAGCATCAAAGGGCGCTGTGTAGTACGTAATCACGCTGGCTGATACCAATGCTCCAAGCACAAATCGGTCTACATAAACCAAAATCGGGTTGATGACGTTGCTGACTGTCATCCAGCCGCCAAATTGGACCAGCGGTTTCACCAGCGATCGGTCGAGGGCCATCTTATGGCCGAGCATCGGCATAGCCTGCTGACATGCGACTAAGTGGGCGACAGCACCGATCAGTCGCACCAGCATCAACACCGCGGCCACCCATACCAGACTGCGTGAAAAGGGCAAAACCAGCAGTGGTCCGGCGAGAGAGAACATGCTCATGGGTACGCGAATCAAGGTCGCGACCCGGAAATGTTGAAGGGCTTCAAGCGCTCCTCGCAGGCCGGAAGTAAGCGTCACCAACGGAATCGAGAGTGCCAGCAGGTAGAAACTGCGCAAGGTTTCTGCTTGTAGATCAGCCGGAATTCTCAGGACTGAGTAAACAAGCCATCGAGACAGGGCTAGAGTCGTGAGGCAGCCGAGTCCGCCAAGCATCAACATCAGCGAGAGCGATGTCCAAACGAGGGCGGGTATGGCCTGTT
>Ga0126384_10001622_pt1 | contig 13395 bp, 15 predicted proteins | sample PanSoiMetPlot_36_FD_92543 | JGI IMG/M metagenome (GOLD analysis project Ga0126384, IMG submission 92543) | Tropical forest soil microbial communities from Panama - MetaG Plot_36 | ecosystem: Environmental > Terrestrial > Soil > Tropical forest > Bulk soil | place: Panama | collected 2016-02-17 | reverse complement strand
TGTACTTCCAGCCTTCCGATGACTATGGCCAGTTCCAGTTTACCGGTGCATTCACAAACTATTCCTTTGGCGATTTTCTCCTCGGCTTGCTGCAGTCTTTCTTCGCAATCACTGCCCCGCAGATCAACGCTTACACCTGGCACTGGGGCCTCTACGGTCAAGACGAATGGCAGGTGAATAGCCACCTGACCCTGAACTTCGGTTTGCGTTGGGAATTGCTCCCGGCGTTTAGGGAAACTCGCGGCGACATCGCCAGTTTCGACCCCAGACTCAACAGCATCGTAGTTCCCGATAAATTCTTTGCCCTTGCGGGGAGTAGCCCGCTGCTCACGAGCGCCTACACGGCCGTTTTGGAGTCCTACAACGGCTGCCCGCTCCCCAATAGAATCACTTCGATTCCCTGCACGCCCGTGGAGTCGGCCAGCAAGGCCGGCCTGCCACAGGGTTTGCGAAATACACCGCTGCGCGATTTTGACCCGCGCGTGAGTATTGCATACCGGCCTTTCAATAATGACAAAACCGTGATTCGCGCGGGGTTTGGCCTCTTCACCATGACCACTCTTGGACCACTCTCCTACAATAATGCGGGTGTAACCCTTTCGGCTCTGCTCAGTTTCCCTAATTCAGTGACCAACGGGACACCAGCGTTCCAGTTTCCGCAGACCTCCGTTCCCGGCCTGGTGGCGCTAGGTGGGGCTCATTCGAGGAAGGAAACAATATATACCTCAAGGACGCTACCTCGGGACAATGGAACCTGACTTTGGAGCGGCAGGTCACCGCGAACGCGACCGTCCGCCTCAGCTACGTGGGCCAGGGAACGTGGCATCTTCCCATTACCGTAGACCTGAACCAGATTCGTCCGAGTACCACCCCCTTCGTGGCCACTCTTGCTCCCGGGGAACCAAACGGTGTGGTGCCTTGGGCCGATCCACGCTCCCCGTATCCGCAGTTCGCCTTGTTGATGTATTCGGACAGCATCGGGAACTCGAACTATCAAGCGGGCATCGCCGAAGTCCGGCATCGGACCACCCACGGATTGATTTTTCAAGGGAGCTACACCTGGGCGAAAAATATCAGCAATGCGCAAGGCACCGATGCACCCACGGTGTTCGCCGGCGAAGAGCCCTACGCCGTGGAGATTGCGAACCGCTTCAATCTCCGGTGCGACCGCGGCAACGTGGTGGGAACGCCGCGGCAACGTTTCCTGTTCACCGCCACTTACCAATTGCCCTACGGCCCCGGAGGACACTGGTCGGGCGGCGGCAAGGTTCTGGGAACGCTCTTTGGGCGGTGGAGGCTCGGCACGGTGACGCAGCTACAGACGGGCCAGTGGCTCACGCCTACGATGAATCCGATCTCCGATCAATCGAACACTGGTCTAAGTAACCTGCGGTATCTGGGAGGCGCGGTGGCGGGTCCCGATTGTGTTGGGAACGCCGTTCCAACCAATCGGTCGCCTCAGAATTACTATGATCAGAACGCTTTCGCTCTTCCCCCCGCCAACGCCGGACGCTTCGGCACTTGTGGCGTAGGAGTATTGCAAGGCCCCGGAGAGATCAACGTAAACGCCGGTCTGGCCAAGCAGTTTCCCTTTACGGAGCGTCTTCGCTTGCGGTTCGAGGCTACTTTTACCAACGCGCTGAATCACACGAACTTCGCGCCCCCATCCATGAACATCAGCAACTCAGCAAACCTCGGCGTATTGAATGCACACTGCCGCAAGGACTTGGCGGAAATCGCACAGGCCAATTAGCGCTTCGTTTCGATTTTTGAGGACTCAATCACCCTTGTGGTCGAACGACGGTGATCGATTTAAGCATTCTTACCCAGCGCGCAGGACGCTTTTCGTGTGGCGCAACAAGCCTGAAAGGGCCTTGCTTCGGACCGATGGGGCAAAGCTTATCTGGGGTGCGGGGGGAGCTGCCGGCGTACAGGCGACCGGCCCACCTGGGATGGACCCGACGTTGTAGAGCAGTGAAAAGTATGTCTGCGTGGGATCTAGGCCAGTGGCTCTTCCGCTGACCACGAGTCCATTTACATCGCTGCCAGTGTCCAAAAAGAGTATTTTGGCTTGGATGCCCGATCCGTTCATTGGGGTTTGTCGGGCTGAGCCCGTTGCTTGTCCGCTTGGTGGGGCTTGTGCTGCCAGGGAAAGCGCGAAGAAGACGACTAGAAGCGTCGTAGACCATCGTAGTAGTCGTTTCATAAGCAAACTCCTTTCTTCAGAGATTCCTGTTTTGCTGACCTAATAAGCCTTGGTGCCCAAGTCTGAATCTGAAACTAAAATGGGTTACTTTTTTTTACGGTCTTATTGAGGCCGTGGCCCTCAAAAGCGGGCCACGGCTCTTGTTACGCGGAGAGAACTCGCCCAATGCGAGTGTTGCAAGTTTGTTTCCTATGGCAGTAAGTTGTGCGGGTGGAAACCGTTGCAGAAGTTGCCTGTCTGCTGCAAGCAGTTGAATTGCGCTTGCAAGTCAGGGACAAGCTCGGTGCCATCAGACTTATGCACAGTCTCCAGAAAAGCGTCCTTGGCGATGGATCCCCCACGGGGATCCTTCAGGGCCGGTCATATAATCCAGGGGAAGCCCTGCGACCCATTTAGGTTACGCGTCTGCTGTACCGCGCATCCTTTCTTACCCAAATCATCCACTTCGATGGCCTTGCGTATCATCGGCGTGCCATCCAGGTCCGTGCCGTTCTTGGCCTGTAAATCGGCCAAGGCGGTCTGGCACACCGCGGTGGTGAAGGCAGCAGGGGTATAGCTAACGAAGACGGCAGTCCAAAGGCCCAGAGGATTGGCTACGAAATAGCCGTTCCTGGTATCGAAGACGTTATCCTGTCTTCGATTGGATAGCGCCGGGCTCAGGGGATTGCCACTCGCCTTTGGAAATATGTAGGCGCTGAAGAAATTGGCGGTGTCCATGGCGGTTTTGCCGGCGGCATCATTGGTGAACGTGCTCGGCATGACCATGCCGTTGATGTCGTAAAAGAGGGGGTTACCTTCGTGGTCGAAGCCGCCGGTTGTGGAAAGGACCCGTATATTGCTGCGATCAGGGTCCGTGTTGGTGTTGTCCACGACGGAACATGAGGGCATATCGTTCGCGGGGCATGTTCCGTTGACTCGATTCAAGATGTTGGCTGGGTTTATGCCATTCGCCAGGTAGAACGCCTCGGAGAAGTCAAAGGGGCGCGTTCCGCGAGTATTGTCGTTGTCAGGCAAGGAAAGGCCGGGTACGGCGGTTAACAGCGAGGGATTGGCTGAAGTGCCAGCGCGCAAGGCTGAGGGCGGCGAACTGCCAGACGCCAGCAGACCGAGCACTACCAAGCTCAACCCAACACCGAGCGCCGAGTTGAAGTTTTTCGTGGTCCCATGTCGCATGGTTGGATTTTCTCCTTGTTTTCGGCGTGGACTGCGGCGCCGCGCCGGTTCCTCTGGAAGGAAAGGACGAGGACCGGCCACGTCGAGGTGAGTGCTATCGAGTTTAGCGAGGTCCGGAGAGCAGTTTGTCACGGAGTTGTCACTGTTCTGTCATTTCCTTTAGACGGATCACAACGCGAGTGAAGGCGTGTTTTATCCCCTCTCAAAGGGAATAAATCACCGTTTCCGATGAGTTGGAATAGTAGAGGGAGATTTTTGCCGCTGGCCTGGACATCCCGATCAAAACGCTTCGAGAAGGAGGCCCTGCCGCACCTGGGCGCGCTGCATCGAATGGCGCGCCAGTTGGTTGGGGCTACGGGAGCGGATGACTTGGTGCAGGAGACGGTCCTGCGGGCGTGGAAATACTTTGAAACGTTTGAATCAGAGACAAATTGCAGGGCGTGGCTCTTCCGCATTCTGAGAAATGCGTGGATCGCGCGGTGGAGAAAAAGCCGTTTGGAACTGCCCCTGACGGAGACGGAATCCGAAACGATTGAACCTTACTATGACTGGGAAGCGGAATTTCTGAGGGAGGAATTCTCAGCGGGCGTAAAGCTGGCCCTGCTGGATCTCCCGCCGGATTACCGGATGGCGGTGCTGCTCGCCGATGTTGAGGAATTCACGTACCAGGAGATCGCTCGCATTATGGAGTGTCCCATCGGCACAGTGATGTCCCGGTTGAACCGTGCCCGTCGAAGGTTGCTTCAGCTCATTCAGGCGCAGCACGAGGAAGGGAGCGCTGAAAAAACTGTTCCCTTGCCGGAACAGATCCCTCGGAGAAAACTATGATGGACTGCAAGAAGTTGAGAGAAGTACTCGACGCTTTCGTGGATCGGGAGCTGTCGCCGGATGCTGCTGCCCAGGCCGAAGCGCATATTGCTGAGTGCAACCGCTGCCGCCAGGCGGTTGAGGCTTTGACTAAGCTGCGTGAAGCGGTGAGGGCCGCGGCAGGAAGGCCAGAAGTCCCCGCACACCTCTTCGAGCGCGTGCAAAGTTCGCTCCGGCCCCCGTGGCGTGGGTCCATCGCCGTTCAAGCCATCGCAGCTACGCTGCTTTTGGCAGCTACACTCACGCTCTTCGTTCCGAGCGTTCGAGGAGCAGCAGCAAGCGCGCTGGACTATCTCGCCCTAAAGCTTGACGATTCACGCCCAGTTGTCCTGGAAGGGAAGCTCCTCTGCAGAGACTGTCAGCTCGAGAAAGAATACGGCTACCACGCCATGTGTCCTCAGACGGGGCACCACGGCGCCATCGTGACCAGCGACGGACGTATCTGGAACCTTCTCGAAGGGGAGAAGTCGCAAGAGCTCATTCATAATTCCGCACTTCTCGGTCGAAGGCTGAGAGTTCAGGCGCAGATGTACCGAAAGGCCGGATCGCTTGCCGTCAGCGACTATCAGCTGCTCTGAAGTACATGTTTCCATGATTCAGCGAAGCTCCATACATAAGCTGACTAGTAGGCGAGCACAATTCATTCAATTGCTCGTGCGGGGTGTCATTTTTTTAAGTCTCGTTCCCGCGGCCGCAGTCGCCGCCGAACAGTCTCGCGGAACTGCAGGTACTCAAGCTGATAAGACGATTCACCGCTACACGAACCGGCTAATTCACGCGAAGAGTCCTTATCTTCTTCTCCATGCGCGCAATCCGGTGGATTGGTATCCGTGGGGCGATGAGGCTTTTGAGAAGGCCCGCAAAGAGAACAAGCCGATCTTTCTCTCCATCGGCTATTTCACCTGTCATTGGTGCCACGTCATGGAGAAGGAGTCGTATTCCGATCCCAGCGTTGCTGCGATATTGAACAAATCTTTCGTGTCGATCAAAGTCGACCGCGAGGAACGTCCCGACATCGACCGTCTTTACATCGCATACGTGGAAGCAACAACAAAGAGCGCAAAATAGCCGCTCAATGTATTGCTCACGCCCGACCGAAAACCGTTTTTCGGCGGCACGTACTTCACCCCAGACCAGCTCAAATCACTCCTGGAACAAGTGGCCAGCGGGTGGAGCAAACAATCCGATTCCATCACGCAAACAGCGGGTCGCGCCGCCCAGCAACTCATCCGCATAGTTAGCGAGCAATCCGTCTCCACTGGCGATTTGCAACCAGCCATTCTCGAGAAGGCCTACGCGCAGATTGCAGCAACATACGACGTCCAAAACGGCGGATTTGGCGGAGCGCCAAAATTCCCCCGTCCTGTGACTCTGTGCTTCTTGCTTCGCTACTACGCGCGGACGGGACAGCGCCGTGTCCTCGAGATGGTGCTCAACGCACTCCGCGCCATGGAGCGGGGCGGCATTCACGATCAACTTGGAGGAGGATTTCATCGGTATTCGACGGGGGTGACCTGGCTCGTCCCGCATTTCGAGAAGATGCTGTATGACCAGGCGCAACTTGCTATCACCTTTGTGGAGGCTTACCAGATTACGCATGAACAGTTCTATGCGGACACGACGCGCAATATTCTGGATTTCGCGATGCGTGAAATGCAGCAACCACGCGGAGGCTTTGCGTCGGCCGAAGATGCCGACAGCCAACTTGCTTTGGGAAAGCCGGACACAGGTGAGGGCGTTTTCTACGTCTGGACGACAAACGAAATCGAGGGCGTCCTGGGCAAGCAGGATGCCGAAATATTTGGGTACGCCTATGGCGTCGAACCCGACGGGAATGTCCCGGCGCATCAGGACGTGCGGGGCGAATTAAAAGGCAAAAATGTTCTATATGAAGCGCATTCCACGGAAGAGACGACAAACAGATTCGGCCTCGCTGTGGAACAGACCGCCCAGAAACTTACCGCCGGACGGAAGGCGTTGTTTGAGGCGCGCTCTCGCCGTCCCCACCCTCCTCTCGATGACAAGATTGTGACTGCGTGGAATGGCCTGATGATTTCCGCGCTGGCTCGCGCCAGCCAGACTCTCGATGAGCCGCGGTATATGGAAAGCGCGCAGGCCACGGCAAAGTTTCTTAAAGCCCATCTCTATGATTCCAAGACAGGAAAGCTTTGGCGTAGTTACCGTGCCGGTGGTCCTACTGTGGACGGATTCCTTGACGATTACACGGACTTGATAGCTGGCCTCTTGGATCTGTACCAGGCTGACTTCGACGTTCACTGGTTGACATGGGCGGTCGGGTTGCAGGAAAAGCAGGAAAAGCTCTTCGAAGACGAAAAGGATGGCGGCTACTTTGACGCTGGCTCCGCTGACTCTTCGCTTCTTAGCCGCACGCGTGAGGCCTATGACGGCGCCGAGGCAGCACCGAATTCTACCGCCGCTATGAATCTCCTTCGCCTGGCGGAATTCACGGATCGCGCGGAGTGGCGCGATAAAGCCCAAAAGACGCTCTCGGCGTTCGCTGCCCGGCTCCAGTCCGATCCTGAAGCGGTGCCGGCCCTTGCGTCCGCTTTGGATTTTCGACTCTCTCCGACCAAGCAAATCCTGATTGCCGGGGACTCGAGGTCTCAGGATACGCGCGAATTGCTACGTGCGGTCAACGCAAGATTTCTTCCCAACAAGATTCTCCTTCTTGCCGATGGCGGCACCGGACAGCAACGATTGGCCCGCTGGTTGCCGTTTGTTGCGGGCGCTCACCGCGTGGGCGGACGCGCAACCGCCTACGTCTGCGAGAACTACATCTGCAAGCTGCCGACCGCCGATCCTCATATGGTTGCCCAACTCTTGGATAAGAACAATTAGCAGAACGCAAGGGCGTCCGACGCGAGATACCTCCCGGATCGTCAATCCGGAGATAATTCGAAGAACGGTCAAAAGCCGGAGCACTGGAGGTCATCAACACACCTGTGCGCCACGCACGGGCGTTTATGACTTGAGTCGTAGGATAGATAATTTCCCAAGGATCAAATTGGTTTGAGAACGCTACTTCGTAGCTGACTTGCCCCGCGCCTCCGCAAGTTTACCCTGCTGCTCCGGCGTCAATCTGTTTTTAATTCTAACCAACAGCGTCACCTGCTCTTTCTTGATCTCGCGCTCCGCCGCAAGCACTCTCTCGAGCTGCGCGAGAGCCTGCTGCTCGTCTACCCGTGGCTGCTTAACCAGCGACACCAGCTTTTCCATTTCGTCCTGCAGCTTCCATTGCAGTTCCGTGAATTTCAGCTGCGCTTGGCGGATTTCCGCCTTGAAATAATCTTTTTGCTCGCCGCTCAGCCCGATCGCCTCCTGATGCTGAATTACCAGCTCGGGAGCAAAAAAGCTTTTCCCGATGGGATCCTGATCGGGTTGCTGTTGTGCGCGGACCGCGCCGGGGCCCACAAACAGGATCAAGATGCAAATGCAGAGAATTCGCCCTCTCATCTCTCCTCCACTCTTCTCGCGGGGAATTTCAAATACGACTCGCCCAGCTTCGGCGTAGTCCGCAAAATCTCCTGCCCGGGAGTGGCCAGCAGTGTATCGCTCGGCGCCCGCCATTCCACTAGCTTCTGAGCAACTGCGATCTCTTCTTGAACCCTTCGTTCTGTCTCCCGATGCCAAGCCACCACAAACACGAGCACTGTAACCGCCGTGGCCATTGTCCCGACAAGCGTCCAGCCCCGCCAATGCGAAGCTCGCTTGCGTTCGCCTGCGGCCTCCGCGGCAGCGAGCACGCACGCGCGAAAACCTGTGGATGGCTCTGAGCCTTGCGCGACGATCGGCAGCAGTGCATCCAGCCGCGCTCTGCTCGCCTCCAAACTCTTCAGCTCCTCGGCGCAATCTCTGCAAGTTTTCAGATGCTCTTCGAAATCCTTCCCCGCCGCTCCCGACAGCGCCACGTCCAGCAACTCGTCCTTCCACTTCTCGCAAGGATTCTTCATTGCATCACTTCCAACAAAAGTCTTCGTGCCGAGTGTAGGCGTGACCGCACTGTCCCCGCCGGAATTCCCAGCACCGCGCCCACATCGGCCGCCTCCATCTCTTCCACCAACGAAAGCTGCAACACACTGCGAAGTTTCTCCGGTAATCGTTCAATTTCGCGCCTCAACCGGTCCAACATCACGTGGTGCTCGGCCTCCTCCGTTCCGTCCACCATCGCAGGACTCTCGTTGACTTGCCACTCTGTATCGCGCACCAGCCTTCGCCGGTAACCTCGTTTGCGGTTCAAGGCCAGACGGAAAACGATGCGATTCACCCACGCTCGAAATTTTTCTCCGTCGCGCAACGAATCCAGCTTCTCGTAGGCGCGCAGGAACGCCTCCTGCGCCACGTCCTCCGCGTCCGCTGAATTGCCCAGAACGCTGTAGGCAATCTGAAAGACTCGCTGCTGATTCTCGGCGATGCGTTCGCCAAATCCCACATCGGCATTCCGGCCTTCAGCTCTGGCAACCAACGCACTCACGCACGTTCCTGTCACGCCCTGCTTGCCCCTCTAATACCTAGACACCGCGGCCCAGCCGCACGTTCAGAAAATAACATGCCTAAAGTGCGCTCGCTGCCAATGGGAGAAATTGACTGCTTTCTTGAGGCAAGGGCAGCGAAGCCACCCTCGCCCCGCGTGCGGATGCCGTTGCGATCAGAAGAGAAAGATCGGCTCAAACGCCGGAAGGATCGGCTGCAATTGCGCCGCGATCTGCACCGCCTGAAGCTTCTGCAATTGTTCGGCGTCGAGGATGGCCGCGAATTGCGTAAGGAAAGTCTGCTACGCCTGGACGACCTGTTGCTGGACGGCGTGGACCTGTATGACCACAGCTCCGACTTGAGCGGGGCTCCCGCCGGAATTCAGCAAAATGCCCAACCGCTGCGTCAAAGCCTGCAAGGTTTGCACCAGCGGCGCAAGGGTCGCCTGGCGTGTCTGCAGAAACTGGCCCAATTCGGTGATCTGTGCCGGCTGCAGCTGCAGAAACTCTGCCACAACCTGCAATGGAGTCAGGTCTCCGTTGCTTTGTGGAACGATCGCGGCCTGCAACTGCAGGATCTTGTCCACAGTTAGCTTTGTTACATCCGGTGTCTTGAGCCCCGGCTTTTGCGCGTAGATCCCGGTGCAGGTCGTCAACAAGATCGTGAGCAAAACAAGAGCGATTCCTATCTTTTTCATGGCGGCGGTCTCCTTGAAGCGCGCATTCTGCGCCTTCCATGATCCAGACACCGCCGCCTCCGCTCGCGTTCACTGCTGTCTGTTTTTCTCCCAACCGCTTCTTGAAAAGCTCGCCCAGCCCCGTCATTCCGAGGAGCAAAGCGACGAGGAGTCTCTCTTGTTTCCTTGTTTTTTGCAGTAAGGGGGATTCCGCTTCGCTCGGAATGACGGCCAATATCCTTTTTCAACAAGCTGCTAAATCGTAGTCGCTGCGATACTCGGTTTGAACTGCTCGAACATAGCTTGAATGCTGCGATCGAGCGGCTCCGCGGAGCTTTGAATGATTCGGCAAGGGCGCCACGCTATGTCGAGACGCTGGCGAAACGTGGGTATCTCTTCGTGGCACCGCTCGCCGCAGTTTTCTCTCCCTCAGACACGGTCGCCTTGGAAGCGAGAAAGCCTCAATCCGATTCTCGGAAGCTGTCGAAGCTCCATCGATGGCGCCTCTGGCTCTCCGTCGCCGCGGTAATGCTCGCGGCCCCACTAGCCGGATGGAACTGGCGCAGTTCGCTCCGCCGCATTGTGACTCCCAGCAGGTCTCCGACCATTCGCTCCGTGGCCGTGCTCCCCTTGGAAAACCTGAGCGGCGACGCGTCCCAGGAGCACCCGTCCAAGGAGCTGCTCGATCTGCGGGCTCTGTTACTCCATCGTCATCAGTGGGTGCGCATGCGCGTACGCATGCAGAACGCGCTGCAGGCCATTGCCTTGGCGAATGGATTACGACGAGGTCCTAGTCTATGGAGCTATGACGGACAAGCCAAGATCGCGTGCTTGCCGTTGCTGCCCCATGCCTCTTGTCGGCGGAATGCATTGCAGGCGATGTACAAGATGATGCAATCCGGGATCGAAAATCTGACCCAGGAAGTAGCCGAGCAAGCTAGCCATCGTGCTCTCAGTGAAACCACAAAATGACAAAAATGACAAACGTAAATTGACGACTGTGACTTTCGTGACTTCGGAGGGTCCACATGCTTCCCGAGCCCAATTTCCGCGTCCGACCAGATGAGTTTGTTGGCCGAACTCGGGAGATCGACATTTTCTGCCAAGCCTTACAGCAGGGTTTGGTGACCGGCAGAACTGCTTCCTTCGCCATGCTGGGCGACTCGGGAATCGGCAAAAGCAGTTTGCTGCTCAAATTAGCTGCCCTCTGCTCTCAATCGCCGTTCGCGATGTTGCCTGTTTCCATTTCGCTTTCAACCGACATCCCCGACTACTTGCGACTGGCCGAGGTCCTCCTCAACCAATTCGCGGATGTTTTGCTTACGGCGCCAAAGATGCAAGCTCGCCTGCGCGCCAAGCTTCGAAATTGGAGATTCGAGCTAGTCAATTTCGGCCTCCTCGCCTTGGAACGTGAAGCTCCGCGCCTGTTTCTCAGCTCGGGAAGCTCTCTCCTCCGACACATGCTCGCAGAGGCTTGGGATCATTTCTTGCGGCCGGCGGGACTGAATGGCGCGATTTTCTTCCTGGATGACCTTCAGAACAGCACCAGGATCCGCAAAGAAGATCTCGCACTGATGATCAGAGGCAATTTCAGTGGTTCGGCATCGAGGGCATGAATTACAGCATCTGTTTTTCAGCCAAGCCCGACTTTTTCGCAGGAACAAAAGCCCTGGCCGATCCAGCAGTGCGATTTTATACGAAGTTCTATCTGGAGCCTTTCACGCTCCAAGAGACGCTCGAATACGCACGCTCAGTGTTCAGTCTCCTGCTCGAAATCTCCGAAAAAGTTGCCACATGGCTCCAAGAAAAAACCCTCGGCCACCCGTATTTCCTTGCTTGTATCTGTAAGCACTTGATGGCCACAGAGAAACAGATTGAGCGCACAAGCTCGAAACAACATGGCCTGCAATACTCGACCAATTAGGCCGCGAGAAGTTTCGTTCGGATGTTGCGAAATTGAGCGCGAAGGAATCTGGACTAATCCATCAGTTCGCCAATCTCGGCGAGGGAGAATTCGCACCGCAACACTTCACCAGCAAATTCCAAAGAGAGTATTTCGCAAGACTCGTGGAGAAGGGCCTGTTAATCCGCACTAGACGAGGGCGGTACAAGCTCTACCACCCCCTTTTTCGCAAGTTCCTACAACAAACCAAATGAAACAACGCCCACAAGCACGAGAGCCAGCAGCGGCGTGACGCGGCGGCAAGCTTGACGCCGCGTCACGCAGTTCCACTCCCTTTTCGACAACCAGGGCGGAAGCCATTCCCTTCGCCCTTCACCCATTCTCCCTTACCCATTCCCCTTATCCACTCCAATTCCTCTCTCTTGGAGTGCAAAGATGTCGAACAGCTTTGAGAGACCAGATGGTTTGGCTACGGCAGGCGAAAGCGCGTTTGTTCGCGGAGATGAAAAAAAGCACGAGACGAATCGCGAAAACGCCCGACTCGAAATGCGATTCAGAGATCTGCTTAGCCTTCCCGGCCAAACCAGTACAAATGGGCAATCAGTGACAGCGATTGAGACCGGCCTTTTGAACGCGAAAGAGGCAGCTTCTTTTTTCGGCGTATCAGAAACTTGGATGCGCCGCCATGTAAGCGAGTTGCCTTCCGTCAGTGTAGGCCGCTTACTGCGCTTTGATGCGATCTTGCTTTGCAGGCAGTTTCAAGGTAGAAGAGACGCGGGAAGCCGCTTGAAACCCAAAAGGAAGGTTCCTATGGGTTACATGCGGTATCAGCGCTCGGTTGTAAAGAGAGGAAAGAAGGGTCAGCAAGTGTGGTACGGAGTGTGGCGAGAAGATGTTCCTAAGCCTGACGGGGGATTCACTCGCCGTCAGCGAATGGTCCGACTCGGGTTTGTATCAGGAATTCCGAACCGTTCGACGGCATACGAGCATCTTTCGCGTCTCATGGGTCAGAAACCATCAACTCATATGAAGTTTTCTGAGCTGGTGGAACGATGGAAGGCCGCAGTGGTGCCAACTATCAAAGACTCAACCGCGACGTACTACCAAAAGATGCTGAAGTCTCACGTCTTGCCAGCTTTCGGAATCCGTGAGGTTGCCAGCATCACACGCGAAGACGTGGAACTCTTTCTTGCTAATAAAGCCAGGCTGTTTTGCAAGAACACTCTCAGGGGAATGCGCGTGTCCCTCGGGCGTGTATTGTCATGGGCTGTGAAGTGCAAATGGATTGAGGAAAATCCGTGTGCGGGAGTAGAACTCCCTCACGCAGGGTCAAAGGTGAAGCGAACAATTCTCAAGCCTGAGCAAGTCGCAGCGATAGTGAACAAGTTGCGCGAGCCGTACGCTACGTTGGTTCTTTTCCTTGCCGTTAGCGGCCTGCGAATAGGAGAAGCAATCGCGGTCAAGTGGTCTGATTTTGAAGGAGACACTCTCCATATTCGACGGCGCATTTTTGAAGGCAAGGTAGGGACAACGAAAACGGAAAGCTCACAACGCAGCTTGCCGATTCCCGCCGCACTAATCGAACGAATGAAAAAGCTCGGTGACGGAGAATGGATTTTCAGAGCACGGAATGGTGCTCCCATAAATCCAAAGAACGCAGCACAGAGATACATCCGTCCGGTTACGCGAGAACTCGGTATTCCGCTTGGGGGTTGGCACGACTTCCGCCACACCCTCTCAACTCGCTTGCTGAAGCGTTACCCCACAAAGGTTGTTTCGGAACTTCTCGGACACTCGAACGTACAAACGACTCTCGAAACTTATCAGCACATTGAGACAGAGGACTTTCGAGCACCTTTGAACGAGATGGCGAACGAGTTGTTAGCAAGTTTTTAGTTGTTAGCAAATGTTAGCAACTGCACCGTTTTGCAGCAATCGGCAGGAGCTAACTCGGTGAATTTAAAGAGGATGGAGCCGAGGGCGGGACTTGAACCCGCGACCTGCCGATTACGAAATGGTCGCTTTCTCTCTATCCCCTTTCCCGTCAATCTCTCTCATTCTCCGCTAGTCTCCCCCTTT
>Ga0126384_10001621_pt1 | contig 13402 bp, 12 predicted proteins | sample PanSoiMetPlot_36_FD_92543 | JGI IMG/M metagenome (GOLD analysis project Ga0126384, IMG submission 92543) | Tropical forest soil microbial communities from Panama - MetaG Plot_36 | ecosystem: Environmental > Terrestrial > Soil > Tropical forest > Bulk soil | place: Panama | collected 2016-02-17 | reverse complement strand
TGAGATGCCGGACCGCGCCGCGCTGGACGACGCCATCGACCGGCTGTCGCCTGAGCAACGTCAGGCCGTGACGCTGCTGAAGCTCAACGAGCTGTCCTTGAAGGAGGCCTCGGCGTTGAGCGGACGTTCGATCGCGGCACTCAAGGTCGCGACGCATCGTGCCATCAAGAACTTGCGCGCGATCGTCAAAAAGCAAAGTGAATGACCCCGTGACGCGGACGCCAGACCTGATCGATACCTTGGTTGATTGTGCGACGCCGGTGCGCCGCCTGCGGCCGCCGCTGGTGCGCGCCGGCCTGTGGATCGTGCTCGCCGCGCTCGTGGTCGGCTTGATCGCACTCGCGCATGGCGTGCGGGCCGATATCGCCGTCCGGCTGACGCAGCCGACATTCGTGCTCGGCATGATCGCGGCGCTTGCCACCGGGCTCCTGGCCGCGATCGCTTCGTTCCAGGTCAGTCTTCCAGACCGGTCGCGTGGGTGGCTTCTGCTGCCGTTGCCGGCGCTGGCGGTCTGGGTGTCCACCATCGGCTACGGGTGCCTCACCGACTGGGTGGACGTCGGGCCGAATGGCGTTCACATGGGCGAAACCGTCCGCTGCTTCGCGACGTTGCTGCTCACCAGCGTACCCATGTCGATCGGCATGCTGGTGATGCTGCGATATGCTGCATTGTTGCGCCCGAACGAGTCGAGCGCCGCGGGCGGCTTGGCGGTGGCGGCGATCACCGCGTTTGCGCTCTCGCTCGTGCACGATCTCGACGCGTCGGTCATGGTGCTGGTGTGGACGCTGGGCGTGGTGGTTCTGATCTCCGGGCTTGCCGCCGTGTTCGGCCGCCCGATATTCGCCTGGACGGCGTCGCGGCTGACGCCGACGCCGATTGCATCCCGCGACGCGCCATGAAGCAGTCGGCCGCCCGGGCATCTCAGGTTGCGCGTTGCAAGGCGCAAGACCTCGGAGAGGATCGATTCATGGATCAAAGCGTAACGCCGTCCGCCCGAGTTGCACCGCTTCCTCCCGAGCATTCGCCCGACCTCAAGGAGCAGTTCGAATCGATGCGCGGGAATCTCGGGTTCGTCCCCAACAGCATTCTGATCATGCAGCGAGCGCCCAGGATGGCCCGGGCGTTCGCCGAGATGACCGCCGCGATCTGGGATCCGGACGGAAAGGTCGACCGCGGTCTCAAGCGGCTCATCGCCCACGTCGCCAGCCGGACCGCCGGCTGCCGGTACTGCATGGCGCATACCGCCGGCGGCGCGCTGCATTTCGGGGTCGAAGGCGAGAAGCTCGCCGCGGTCTGGGATTATCAGACGTCTGCGCTGTTCGATGCCGGGGAGCGGGCCACGCTCGATCTCGCGGTCGCTGGTGCCGCGGTGCCGAACGCGGCGACGGACGAGATGTTCATCGCGCTGCGCAAGCACTGGAGCGAGGAGCAGATCGTCGAGATCGTCGGCGTGATCGCGATGTTCGGCTTCCTCAATCGGTGGAACGACACGCTCGCGACCCCCCTTGAAGACGAGCCGATCGCGGTCGGCGAGACGTACCTTGCCTCGCACGGCTGGTCGCCGGGGAAACACGGAGCCTGATCCGCGGTCATGTGATGCCCCCCTTGCGCGTCTGGGCCATCGCATCGCTGAGTGGACAGGTAGACGGCAGTTCTGCAAGGACGATCTGGGTATGTCGGACCTGGACATAGAGCCCTTCATTGAACGCGCGTTGCTCGCCAGCAAGGATCGGGACGCAGCTGATTGGCAGCCACTGATGGGGGACATCATGGCGACCGGACAGGGCGTCGGCATCCTGGCGCGCCTGGCGGGCCGCCTGCCTGGCCTGACGCTGGGTGAGATGTTGGCGAGCAGTCTCCCGGTCCTGAGTCAATGGAGCCGCGAGGACTACCTCGACCTCTTTTCCCGCACGGAGAGCGAGGTAGGTCTGTACGATCTGGAAGGGATTTTCTGGGAACTTGGCGGGCTGACCAGGAGCGCCGTCGCCATCCTTCTGGGAGGTCGCCGTGAACCGCGGGTCGGCGATTGGCCTCCGCATTTCCTCAGACTTGGAACGGACGGAGAGTGGATCGAACTTGACGGATCCGATCGCGTCCAGGCCGTCGCAAGGCGAGACCACCTGCTCCACTCCGATCCCGCTGCCCTCGCGAGTTACCGTGAATATCTTCGAAAGCTGTTGGCGGCTTGACAAGCAATATAAGTGAACACCGTTCATTCCGCCCGCGTCGCCGCCGGGCCCCTCTGCCGGCACAGATTGAGCGCGCAGTTGATCACGCCGACATGGCTGTAGGCCTGCGGGAAATTGCCCAGCATCCGGCCGGTGAGCGGATCGATTTCTTCCGCGAGCAGACCCACGTCGTTGCATCGCGCCAGGAGGGCCTCGAACAACTGCTGGGCGTCCTGGTAGCGGCCCTGAAGGACGTAATTGTCGACCAGCCAGAAGCTGCAGGCGAGAAACGCCCCTTCGCCCGCCGGAAGCCCATCGGTGCCGCTCTCCGTCTCGTAGCGGAGCACGAATTCGCGGTCGATCAGCAGCTTCTGCTCGATCGCACGCAGGGTGCCCTGCACCCGCGGGTCGGTAGCGGGAAGAAACCCGACGATCGGAATCATGAGCAGACTTGCATCGAGCAGCTTGGAACCATAGGCCTGCACGAAGCTGTCGAGCTCGCGATCGAAGCCACGCGCGCAGACCTCGGCGTGAATCGTGTTTGCCACGTCGCGCCAGCGTCGCGCTTTGTCGTCGGATCCGTCGGCCAGGAGCTCATCAGCGCCGCGATCGAAGGCGACCCAGGCCATGACTTTCGAGTGAACGAAATGACGTCGCCCACCGCGCACCTCCCAGAGGCCTTCGTCCGGTTCATGCCAGGCCTTCATCAGATACTCGAGCACCAGCGGCCGGATCGCGTGGCCGCGCTCGGAGACCGCGATGCCCCCCTTGCGCGCCTGGGCCATCGCATCGGCGACCTCGCCGAACACGTCGATCTGCAGCTGCTGGTAGGCGCCGTTGCCGATCCGAACCGGCGATGAGTTCGCATAACCCGGGAGCCACGGCACCGTGAGCTCCGCCAGCCAGCGCTCGCCGCCCACGCCATACATGATCTGAATCTGCTCGGGGCTTCCGGCGACGGCCCTGAGGATCCAGTCGCGCCAGCCGCGCGCCTCCTCATAGTAGCCGAGGTGCATGAAGGCCTGCAGCGTGAAGGTTGCGTCGCGCAGCCAGCAGTAGCGGTAGTCCCAGTTCCTCTCTCCGCCCAGGTACTCGGGAAGCGAGGTCGTGGCAGCGGCGACGATGCCTCCCGTCGGGGCATATGTCAGGGCCTTGAGCGTGATGAGTGAGCGCTTGACCGCCTCGGTCCACGGTCCAACGTCCGGGCAGCGGCCGCTCCAGTCGCGCCAGAGTTTTTCCGTCTCCTCCAGCTTGACGAACGGATCGACCGGCGCCGGCAGGCTTTCATACGAAGCGCCATAGGAGAGCACGAACGGAATGGCCTCGCCGGCCTCCACGGCGAACTCGCCGAACGTCCGCAAATCCTCGCCGCGAAGAGGTACGGGTGTGCGCAGCACCACGCGCTCGGGTCCGGCGATGACGCTGATCCCGCTGTCGTCGAGCCGGCTGGCCCAAGGCACCGTGGCGCCGTAGTTGAACCGCACCACGAATTCGGTGCGGAACGCGACGCGCCCGTGCAGGCCCACGACGATGCGAATCAGATGAGAGCCGTCGCCGGGCGGCATGAAATCAATGAGCGCGGCGCGGCCGCCTTCGGCTTCGAATTCGGTCTCGAGGATGAGCGTGCCAGGCCGATAACGCCGCTTGACGCCAACCGGCGATAAGCTCGGCGATGTGTCCGGCGCGATCAGCCACCGGCCGTTCTCGCTGGTCCCGAGCAGCGCCGCAAGGCAGGCGGACGAATCGAAGCGCGGCAAGCACAGCCAGTCGATCGAGCCGTCGCGGCCGACCAGTGCCGCCGTCTTGCAGTCGCCGATCAAGGCGTAGTCTTCGATTCGCTGTGTCATCGATCTGCGCGCAGGCAAGCTGTCGTCATGCCGAGGTCAGTGCGTCTCGTTCCATCCATATCGCATCAATGCGACCCCAACCGGACCACTGATCTCTGAATTTTGCGTCAATAATCTCAAGAAAATCACGGACGCCTCGAATGCCTTGCGCCGCATTGAACCGCCTGCTGGGCGGCCGCGACTGATTGCCAGGACCTCGGGATAGGGAGAACACCATGAAGACGATCATGATCACCGCGACCGTGCTGGCGGCGCTTGGAATCGCGACCCTCGCGACGATGTGGGGCAGTTCGGCAGGTCGCGCGCTCGCCGGCCCTCAAGCGTTCTCTCGGACCGCGATGCCGATCCATGAGCTGACGGTCAGCGCCCGCGATCTGCCGGTGCAGTCGTTCGACGCGTTCTGAGCCGCGTCTGGTTCCATCTCAGATCCGACGCGGAAAACGCGCAGTGGACAAACCCCGGTCCGGCCGGGGCTTTTTGTTTGACGCATGTTTGACGCGCACGGGTGCGCCGTCGCGGCGGCAGAGTGGTCGGCCGTTTCAGCCCGCAATGGCGAGCCGCTGCGGACGGGCGGCGGCGCGCAGAACGGCTCGCTCTCCCGCGCCGATCGAACGACGCTGGACGGCGGCGTTCATGCTCGAGTCGATGCTGGGCTCCATGCCCGAGTGGCGGCGGCCGTCCGCTGCCGGCGCAGCAGCTCGGCGCGGTCGTGATGATGGAGACGCCGGGCGCCCGGAATGTGCTCGTAGCGCAGGTGCGGGGCGCGTGATGCCAGGCGCATCCGGTCGCCGCGCGCGAACGCGGCGCTCCGCGCCTCGTACGGCTCGGCGGCATGCTCGCTCTGGCGATCGGACGTGGCCGAGACTTGCGCCTCGACTTGCGCCCCGACTTGCGCCCCGACTTGGTCCGAGACCTGGGGCTCGACTTGCGCGGATGCGCCCGCGACGCGGCGCTGCGCGGCGCGCCAGGCGCCGGTACGCCCGCGTGCGGTGCGCAGGCCCTCGGCGCGGTCGGGCTGCGCCGCCGCATAGGCGCCGCCAAAGCCGCCGCCGCCGCGGCGGATCGCGATCACGCCGCGCATCGACAGCGGCCGCGTGCGCACGCGCCCGCCGTCGTTGCCCGACCGCATGATCCATTGGCCGTTCTGTTGACCGACGATGATCCCGACGTGATGCTGCCACACCACGACGGCGCCGACGCCCGCGCTCGACGGCGCGCCCCAATGCGCCCAGTTGCGCGCGAGATTGTAGCTCGCACCGGGATCGCCGCCGACCTGCGAGCGCATGTAGAGCCCGCACCACGCCATTCCGTGGCGGGCATGACTCCCATGATGAGTCGCGACCTGATGATAGCGCCGCGCGTCCGCGGCGGTAGTCGTCAATGCAATCAACGCAACTGCGATCGTCACGCGTGTCATGGACAAAACCTTTCGGGGGGTTCGACAAACGTTTCAGGGGTTCCCGTGCTTACGGCTCAAACGATCAGCCGCGGGTGTTGATCCATGGCGCGCGGGCGAAACGCAAAGATCCGTGACGAATCCGGCACATGTTACCGGCGGTGGTTCCGGTGCGGTGATACGGGCACAATTCCGGCGCGCGCAATGCGTGACGCCGACAGAGATGCGCCATCGTTCGCGCGCGCCATGCCGCGCGTCACGTCATTCGCCGGTTTCACTCGGTTGATTCACTCGGCCGCCGCAACGGCGGTGCGCGACGTCCGTACTCGCGGCCGGGAAAATCGCGTCGAACCCGCGCCACGAGCTCGTCGACGAAGTCCTCCGCGTAGGGGGGAAGAAATCGCCGCGGATTCCACACGATCGACGACCATCGCCCGATCGGCTCCTCGCCTTGAACCAGCAGTACGCTGTGCACCGCGCGGCCGAGCGTCGGGACGTTGGACGGAATCACCGCGACCCCGTGGCCGACCTCGGCCAGGGCCACCAGGGTCGCGGGAGCACCGCTCTCCAGCAGGATCTTCGCACGGAGTCCGGCCGCGCTGCACGCGCCGTCGAACCACGCGCGGGCACCGAAGCCGTGCTTGAGCACGAGCAACGGCTCGTCGGCGATCTCCGCGACGTCCATCACGGCGCGCCGGGCGAGCCGATGCGCCCTCGCGACCACGGCGAGCAAGTAGATCGGATAGAGCAGCCGCCGGCTGAAGCGCTGGGCGTCGAGCGCCGGCATGATCGCGAGATGGATCTCGCCGCGCTCGAGCTGGATGTGGCGGTCGAGGGGACTTTCCAGGAGCTGAACCTCGACGCCCGGATGCCGCTGCTGATAGTGCACCAGGAAGGGCGCCAGGACGCTTTCGAGCACCTGCGTCGATGCGCTGACGCGCAGCGTCCCGCTCTGCCCGCCGCGCAGCGCCTGCGCCCGCTCGGCCAGCGAGTCGGCGTCCACCAGCAGGCGGCGTGCGCGCCTGAGTAGGTCTTCGCCCGCGACCGTCAGCCGGATGTGCTGGCCGTTGCGGTCGAACAGCGACACGCCGAGCTCCGACTCGAGCGCGATGATCTGGCGCGAGGCCGCCGACTGGGTGAGATCGAGCTGCGCGGCCGCGCGCGCGAAGCCGCCGGCCTCTGCGATGGCGACGAAGGTGCGCAGCTGGCTCAGCTTGATATTCGGAACATTCCGAAACGTCATAGTAAATCGGAGTATAGGTGTATGAGACTATGAGTGTATGAGACAGATCAACGGCGCGCGTAGCATGTTACCGGAAGGCGAGTGCCAGTTTTCGCAAAAGATCATGCTCCAGGAATGCGCTGGAGCGGGGATAACGACGCGACGAAAAGTCATTACCTCCAGCGTCGCATGGTCGCGGCAGCCTCAGCCTCGTTTGCCGATGCAACGAGGGGATGCGCGTGAAAATTTCTCGTGCCGTTGGACGCCGGTCATCAAGGCGATCGGCTTGCAGGTCGACTGAGCCCCGCGCCCCGCCGGCGCGGCGCTCACCGGTCGCTCAGTCGCTCACACTTGTGCCCGGCGCGCGAGCTCGTTCTCGATCTGCGTCGCCCACGCCAGGGCCTCGTTGCGCGCCGCGCGCGCGAGGCGGATGATCGTCAGGTTGTTCACCGTGGTCTTGGGCTCCCAGGATTCGCGGATCGCCGGCAGCGCCTTTCGGGCGGCCGCCATGGCGTAGGCCTCGTCCTTGGCGATCACGCCGAGCTCGACTTGCGTCGCGAAATCCCAGTAGTCCGGCTTGCCGGCCGCGATCCTGCGCTCGACCGAGTAGCGCACCACCGGCAGCAGCTCGGCGGCGCGCGGGTCGGGCGGATTGCGCACGGTCATCAGCGTCACCGCGTTGACGCCCGGAAAGGCGTCGCGCCAGTCGGCCGCAAAACCCTTGGCGTAGGCGTCGATCGCCTGGTCGAGCAGGCCGGCGGCGAGGAAGGTGTCGTTCGCCTCCGCGGCCGCCTCCCAGCGGTCCTTGTAGACGCGGCCGAGCAGCGCGTTGGTCTCGCTGCTCGGGCCGCGCGTTTCGATCAGCCCGAGCAGCACGCGTTCGGCGTCGTCTCCACGCTTGGCGCGGTTGAGCCCGAACGCAAACTGCTCCTGGACCAGCGTCGTCCGCCTGAGCGGCTCCGGCATCCGCCCCGCGACGCGGATCATCTCGTCCCACGCCTCGACCGCCCGGTAGGACAGCATCAGGTCGACCAGCACGCCGGCCTCGACGTGATCGAGCGGCCCGAGGTCCTGCTCGATCGTCTTGATCGCGGCGACCGCCGCCGCGGCCGGCTTGCACCGGCGCGCCTCCGCGAGCTTGTCCTTGATATCCGCCGCATAGGCGACCTGCTCGCGAAAGACGTCGGTCTTGAGACGCTGGATGTCGGGGAAGTTCTCGACCAGCTGAAACACCGGGCTGTCGACGCCGCCCTCCTGGGCCGCCTCGAGCGACTTCGCGAGCGCCGCCTGGCCGGCCACGGCGTCGGCCGGCTTGCCGTCGGGGCCAAGCCGGTAGGGCAGGGCGCGCATCGGGCCGAGGTCGAACGGCAGCCGCGTCCCGTCGGCCGCCAAGATGAGGATCGTCGTCGCCGGCTTGACGGCGTGGCGCACGCCGAGCTCGTAGAAGACGTTGGCGTTCGCGGTGGTGAGGTCGGCGACCGCGTATTCGCACAGGATCAGCCGCTCGAACATCGGCTTGTGGATGATGCCGCCCGCCCGCTCCTCGTCGGCGCGCAACGGCGTGAGCCCGGCGGCCTCGACGGCGGGCTTGATCAGCTCGCCATAGACCGCATCGAAGTCGATCACGGCGCCGCCGCTGCCGGGTTTCTTGCCGAACGGCATCAGCACGAAGCACAGGGGTTTCTGCATGGCGTGATCCGATGAAGGAAGCGCTGGTGGTGTCGACGCTCGGCGAGCAATCAGGCTTATTTCAGCACGCAGGCTTTTTAGCACGCAGACTATGTCAGCACGTCAGTCCGAATCATTCGCGAAATGCGCGCCGGTGTGCTAATATTGCGTGCATGGTGAAGACGCTCGAAATGGCCATCGCCGAGCTGGCCGATCTGTCCGACGCCGATCAGGAGCAGATCGGCCGTCAGCTGCTGTCGCATGTCGAGAAGCTCCGGCGCCTTCGCGGCGAGCTCGACAAGGGCGTCCGTTCGCTCGACGCGGGCAAAGGCACGACGTTCAGCATCGAAGAATTCATCCGGCAAAAGACCAAATAGGATGGCCGGACGCGGCTCCGCAATCTGGTCGCCGGAGGCGCGCGTCGATATTGAAGAGATTTGGATTTACTACGAGCGCGTCGCCGGCAGAACGACCGCGGAAAAAATCGCGCGCGGCATCGGCAGAGTGATCGCCACGATCGAGCAGCACCCATTCGCCGGGCGAGCGCGCGACGAGCTCCGCCCGGGGTTCCGATCGCTGGCCGCGAGCCCGCACGTGGTCTTTTATCGCATTGCCGGTGACCGCCCGGAAATCATCCGCGTGCTGGACGGACGGCAGGATATCGACGAGATTTTTGCGACGGCTACTCCGCCGCCTTGATGTCGGCCTCGCGGATCACCTTGGTCCACTTGGCGATCTCGGCCCGGATGGTGGCGTCGAACTCCTCCGCCGAGCCGCCGCCCGCCGTCATGCCGAGCGCGGCGAGGCGCTTCTGCACGTCCGCCTGGGCGAGCGCGCGCTGCGCCTCGGCGTTGAGCCGCGTCACGATCGCGCGCGGCGTGCCGGCCGGCGCCACGACGCCGAACCAGGTCTCGACCTCGCAGCCCGGCAGGCCTGCTTCGGCGAGCGTCGGGACGTCGGGCGCGCCCGGCGAGCGCTTTGGGCTCGCGACCGCGAGCGCGCGCAGCGCGCCGCCCTGTACGTGGCCGATCACCGCCGAGAGGTTCGCGAACATCATCGGGATCTGCCCGCCCAAGAGGTCGTTGATCGCCGGCGCCTCGCCCCGGTAGGCGACGTGGACCACGTTGATGCCGGCGATGAGGCGAAACAGCTCGCCCGCCATGTGCGGCGTGGTGCCGACCCCGCCGGAGGCGAAGTTGAGCGTGCCGGGCTTTTCCTTGGCGAGCGCGATCAGCTCGCCGACCGAGCGCACCGGAAGCTTCGGGTTCACCACCAGCACCAGCGGCGAGGTGCCGGTGAGCGCGACCCCGGAAAAATCTCGCGCCGCGTCGAGCGTGTACTTGCGATAGAGGTTGGGCGCGACCGCGAGCGTCGTCTGGCTGCCCATCATCAGCGTGTAGCCGTCGGGCGCGGCGCGCGCCACCGACTCGGCCGCGATCAGGCCGCTCGCGCCGGTGCGGTTCTCGACCACGACCGACTGTCCGAGTGCCTCGCCGAGCGTCGGCGCGATGATGCGCGCCGCCACGTCGGTGCCGCCGCCGGCCGAGAAGCCGACCAGCATCTTGATCGGCCGATCGGGATATTGCTGCGCCGCGCCCGCCGTGATGGCGGCGGCGAGCATGAGCGCGACGGCGAGCGCGCCCAGCGCGGCGTGCCGCAGGGTGTCGTGGCGGATCGTGATCATGGCCGTCGCCCGGTGAAGGCAACCGTTCTTGCGCACAGTTCTGTGGATCATGAACCCTTTTGCGGCTCGCCAACAATCCGGGGCGCTCGCGCATCGCATGGTTAACAGATCCTTAACCCGATCGGCGTCATTCGCGCCCATCCTGCAACGCGACGCAAACGCTTTGCTAACAACCTCCTGGCCACCGCATCGGAAAAGGGGGCGTTGCAACCTCGCGGTCAGGTCGACACGCCTAGCTTTCCTGCATGGTGAAAACGGAGTCGCGGCCGCGATGACACAGCAGCCGGGCACGGTTCAACAGACCGTGACGCGATGGCTATCGGCGGTGGCGCAGAGCACCACGCTGCTCGGCGTCGCGATGATCGGGCTCATCTGGATGAGCCTCGCGTTCCACGTCGAGACCGAGCGCGACGCCGCCGAGCGCGCCGCGATCGAGAACTCGCGCAATCTCGCCCGCGCCTTCGAGGCGCATCTGTCGCAATCGCTCGACGACATCAACCGCACCCTCGATGTGATGCGCGCCTATTACCTGCGCGATCCTGCCCGCTTCGATCTCGGGGCCTGGAGCCAGAGCTCGCGGCTGATCGACCGCGAAATGGTGCAGCTCACCGTCATCGGTCCCGACGGCCATGTGCGCGTCAGCACCATTCCGGGCTGGTCGGCGGTCGACCTCTCCGATCGCGAGCATTTCCGCGTACACGTCGATTCGACCGACGACCGCCTGTACATCAGCAAGCCGGTGGTCGGGCGCATCTCGCAGCGCACCTCGATCCAGCTCTCGCGCCGCATCACCCGCCCCGACGGCAGCTTCGCGGGCGTGATCGCCGCGAGCCTCGATCCGTCCTATTTCGCGCGTCTCTACGACTCGGTCGAGGTCGGCGCCGACGGCTATATCCGCATCGTCGGCACCGACGGCATCATCCGCGCGGCCGGCGGCAGCGTGCGCGAGGATCCCGGCCGCAGCCTTCTCCACTCGCAGCTGTTCACCCGCCTCGCCAGCGAGCCGGCCGGCTGGTTCCTCACCAGCAGCGCCCGCACCGACAACATCCCGCGCATCATCGTCTACCGCACCGTCAAGGATTTGCCGCTCATCGTCGCGATCGGCCTTTCGACCAAGGAGATCTTCGCGCCACTCGCCGCCAAGCGGCACTCGTACAATTTCATCGCCTCGCTCCTCACCCTCCTGATCCTCGCCGCGATCGCGCACTCGATCCACAGCCGCATGCAGCTCGATCACGCCTCCGAGGAGCTGCGCGTGCAGAACGCGCGCTTCCATGCTGCGCTCAACAACATGCCGCACGGCGTCTCGATGTACGACGGCGACGGCCGCTTCGTCGTCTCCAACAGCCGCTATCTCGAGATCTATGGCTTCACGCCCGAGGAGGCGCGGCTCGGCGCGCCGTTCGCCCGCATGATGGAGCGCCGCATGGCCCTCGACGGCACCCCGGGCGACCCCCAGGAGCTCGCCGACGAGCTGGCGACGCAGCTCGCGCGCGGCAATGCGGTGCTCACCCGCTCCAAGCTCGCCGACGGCCGCGTCATCTCGATCACCAACCTGCCGATGGCGGGCGGCGGCTTCGTCGCGACCCACGAGGACATCACCGCCGCGCAGCGCGCCGAGCGCGAGCTGCGCAACACCAAGAAGTTCCTCGACACCGTCATCGAGAACATTCCGATGCCGCTCGTCGTCAAGGACCCGCACACGCAGCGCTTCGTCTTCGTCAACCAGGCCTACGAGGAGTTCATCGGCCTGCCGCGCGAGCGGCTGATCGGCGCGACCGTGTACGACATCTATCCGCCCGAGAGCGCGCAGTACGTGGTCGAGCGCGATTACGAGGCCGTCGACGCGGCGCGCAGCGGCTCCGCCCTGGTCAAGGCCGAGTTTCCGGCGATGACGTCGCGCGGCGAGCGCATCATCAACACGCTGCGCCTGGTCGCGCCCGGCGACGAGGGCTCGCCCGGCCTGCTCATCACCGTGTTCGAGGACGTCACCGACCGCCGCAAGGCCGACCGGCAGATCGTGCACATGGCGCTGCACGACGCGCTGACCGACCTGCCCAACCGCACCCAGTTCCAGATCCGGCTGGGCGAGGCGCTCGGCCGCGTCGCGCGCGGCGAGCGGCTGGCGGTGCACTGCCTCGACCTCGACAACTTCAAGAACATCAACGACGCGCTCAGCCACGCGGTCGGCGACAACCTGCTCAAGTCGGTCGCCGAGCGCCTGCGCGGCTGCGTGCGCGAGGTCGATGTCGTCGCCCGCCTCGGCGGCGACGAGTTCGCGATCATCCAGTGCCCGCTCGACGGCGCGGCCGCGGCCGCGACGCTGGCGCAGCGCATCCGCGACGAGGTCGGCAAGCCGTTCGATCTCGGCGGCGTGCAGGCGGTGGTCAACGCCTCGATCGGCATCGCGGTGGCGCCGACCGACGCCGCCGGGGCCGAGCAGCTGCTCAAGCAGGCCGACATGGCGCTCTACGACGCCAAGGCCGAGGGCAAGGGCGCCTTCCGCTTCTTCCACTCCGAGATGGGCGCGCGCATGCAGATGCGCCACGAGATCGAGTCGGAGCTGCGCGCCGCGATCGCGGCCGGCGACATGCGGCTGCACTACCAGCCGGTGGTCGACGTCAAGAGCGGCGAGATCTGCTGCATGGAGGCGCTGCTGCGCTGGCCGCATGCGCGGCGCGGCCTGGTGCCGCCCGGCGAGTTCATCTCGATCGCCGAGGAGAGCGGCCTCATCATCCCGCTCGGCGAATGGGTGCTGCGCAAGGCGCTCGCCGATGCGGCGCGCTGGCCCGAGCACGTGCGCATCGCCGTCAACCTCTCGCCGGTGCAGTTCCGCAGCCGCGCGCTGTCGCAGACCGTGATCGCGGCCTGCGCGGCGGCGCGTGTCTCGCCCGCCCGCCTCGAGCTCGAGGTCACCGAGGCGGCGTTCCTCGCCGCCACCAAGGAGGTCCTGGCTACGCTCGACCAGCTGCGCCATCTCGGCGTGAAGATCGTGATGGACGATTTCGGCACCGGCTATTCGTCGCTCAACTATCTGCGCCGCTTCCGCTTCGACAAGATCAAGATCGACCGCTCCTTCGTGCGCGACCTCTCCGACGGCCGCAGCCTCTCGGGTGTGATCATCGAGGCGGTGGTGCGGCTCGCCCGCGCGCTCGACGTCGTCACCACCGCGGAGGGCGTCGAGACCGCCGAGCAGCTCGACATCATCCGCGCCGCCGGCGTCACCCAGATGCAGGGCTACCTGTTCAGCCCCGCCCGCCCGCTCGAGGAGATCGATGCCTTGTTTGCCGCGCAGGCCGCGAAGCCCGGCACCGCGGTGGCGTAAAAGCATGATCCCGAAAAGTCGCAGACTTTTCAGACAAGATCATGCTCCAGAATCAATGAGCGAGAGCACGATACGATTCTACCTCATCGCAT
>Ga0126384_10001620_pt1 | contig 13403 bp, 11 predicted proteins | sample PanSoiMetPlot_36_FD_92543 | JGI IMG/M metagenome (GOLD analysis project Ga0126384, IMG submission 92543) | Tropical forest soil microbial communities from Panama - MetaG Plot_36 | ecosystem: Environmental > Terrestrial > Soil > Tropical forest > Bulk soil | place: Panama | collected 2016-02-17 | reverse complement strand
GATGGGGAGTTGGCGGCGGCCGCTATGTCCCGCGACCGCCGCCAACGAGGGAAATGGCCGCTTTATTCACCGGGTCGGGTTACTTTGAATTAGAAATTCTAATCTTCCGCACTGAACCCTGGTTCCCACTGTATACGCTCGAGCGCTCTGATCCTCGCCGGTCACCGATTTGCTTCTAAGATTAGAAGCTCTTAAACTCCACTAACAAATTCATTCCCGCGAACTTAAGTGCTATAATTCTGGAGCAACCGGATTTAGGGTCATCGCATCACAGCAGTGAGGTCATGGCCTACATCACAAACACGTTGACAATGCCCGTGACCGGCGAACGAACTCAACCAGCGTCGGACCTGGAACTTGCCAGAGCAGCCGCAGCTGGTGACACGGTAGCATTTGAGAGACTGTACGAGCAGCACCATAGACGTGTTTTCTCACTTTGCCTGAGAATGCTCGGAAACGGTTCGCAAGCGGAAGATCTTACGCAGGAGGTCTTTCTGCAGGTCTACAAGAAAATCGGAAGCTTTAGAGGCGATTCTGCCTTTACTACCTGGTTGCATCGCTTAACGGTGAATCAGGTGTTAATGCATTTTCGCCGGCGTGGAGTAAAGCTCGAACACACCAGCGAAGAAGGCGACTTTACCAACGTAGTTGATACTCCGCTTCAGAGCACTCGGCGAATTTCGATGGTTGATAAGCTGGCCCTCGAAAAGGCGATTTCAGAGCTCCCACCCGGTTACAGAGCAGTCTTCGTGCTCCATGATGTGGAAGGATACGAGCACAACGAGATCTCGGACCTGCTGGAGGTTAGTATTGGAACCTCTAAATCACAGCTTCACAAAGCACGTATGCGGCTTCGCGAGTTGTTGACAAAGCAATGACAATAGCGTGAGATAGGAAGAAAAATGGTTTGTAGTCAGTGTCAAGAACTATTATCCGATTATATTGATGGAGCGCTCGAGCTCGGCGAGCAGATCAATATAGAACGCCATCTAAGCGACTGTGAGCCATGCCGGGCTGTCCGCGACGACTTGCTTCAGATTGTCCACTTCAGTCACCAGCTGCCTGTCCAGTCACCATCAACCGCTTTATGGCCCCGCATCAATGCGGGCCTCGCTGAGCTCCAGCCGAGTTTCTGGAATAGATCACTGAGATGGCTGCAAAATCTCAGAACGCTTAACATCAATTTCTCGGTTCCGCAGATGATCGCCACAGCCGCAGCGATAGCGATAGTGGTCTCGACCGGAATAATCTTGTCGCGACGTGATAATGGCATCACTCCACTATCTACCGCTGGGATCACCCTGAGCCCATCTGACCCCACGCCACTTTCACAGGCTGATTTGCAAGTGCTGGAAAAACAGATCAGTCAATTAAGCGAGTCAGTGGAGCAACGAAAGGATTCCTGGGACCCCGAGCTTCGGAACGCATTCGAGCGAAATCTGTTATACGTTAACCAGTCGCTGGCCGAATGCCGGCATCAGTTGAGCGACCATCCGGGTGACGACGTTTCCCAGGAACTAATGCTTAACGCCTACAGAGAAAAGATCCGCTTGTTAGAAGGGTTCGACAAGTTTTAGCCCGGTGTTAAGCTCCACGTTGAGGGTCTGGTGTCGCGAAGATGGTTCACTAGAAAAGCAACACAAGACACGCACAACGATGAAGCCATTCCTCACTTTTCGACTTTTGATTTTCCTTGCGATTGTCACGACATCCGCGGACTCTCAGCAACGATTTGAGCGGAGCTACACCCCACAACATCCCGCACATCTGACAATTTCAAACGTGAACGGCTCTATTCATATCTCAGCCTGGGATAAGAAGAGCATCCTGGCGCGAGCAAACGCATCATCTTCTGTTGCGATTGAAGACCACGTTATCGGCGACGAAATAACGATCGTGACCAGGAGAAGCTTTCGGCCGGCTCGTGCTGACTTCGTTGTGAGCGTGCCACCTGATACCTCTCTCACGGTGAAGAATATCGTGGGTAAGATCGACGTTCGCGGAATCACCGGTCCCGTGAGCATCCATTCGATAGACAGCGACGTTCAGCTGACAAAAGTCAATAGCCCTTCGGTAGATGTAGTTGTGACGAGCGGGGACATCTACTTTGATGGTGAGCTGCGCGACGGAGGCTCTTACAGTCTTCAATCGATGAAAGGCGATCTCGATGTGACGCTACCGAGTGCGACGTCGTTCAATCTCAACGCCCGTGCTCTGAGCGAAAACATAAATCTCGGCTCCTTTCTAAACAGCCTGTCAGGCCCATCTCGCGGGCCTAAGGGAATCAGCGGCACTTATTTGAGAGGCGGCCCTCGCCTCACTCTGACGGCCTTCGCCGGGCGAATCCTTCTTCATAAGAAGTGAGTTTTAACCATTTCCCGTAACTCACCCGAACCACAAGGGCGGGTTGCCCACCTCACTCCTGACAAAAACTGTCTAAACGGAACATTCTCTTAACGTATTCGTAATTTTCGGTGGCAGACGCAGAACGGGTGTCCTGATCGGTTCCGGAGGGGTTGGTTCAAACGCTGGAAATCTAGCCCCGGTGGGAACGACAGCTCCTCTGCGATCACGACAATCAGGACACCCGGATGGGACGTAGATAAATCTTCCGGCGTATGTTATAAAGTTTCTATCTGAAACGAGCGTGAAAGGCTCTTTCAGATGGCCCCTTTATCAGGCGGATTCAATTTGGACGGTAGAGCTGCTCGTTTGATGCACGAAAGTGAAGCTAAACCCGATCAAGTAAGTCTCCGTGTGGATGATTCCATCCCACACGAACACGCACAATCCAGCAACGACCTTTCAGCATTCGATAATTACATCACCGAAAAAAACGAGCGGCTCGGTCTCGAGGCAGTCTTGCCCTTCCTGGAAGAGCGCATAGCCTTCAAGATGCCTAGCGAATTTCGACATCTCGATGGAGTGTTGGATTATCTGAACGAACGAATGATTCGGCTAGGAATTGTTAACGCAGGTGATTCCGAAGTCTTAATAGCTCTTGATGAAGCAATCGTTAATGCCATCAAACACGGCAACAAGTGCGACCCGCGAAAGGCAGTTCACATAATTGCCGAATTCAGTTCCGAGGGCGTTCTCTTCACCGTCAGCGATGAAGGATCCGGATTCGCGCGCGAAGACGTACCCGACCCTACCGAACCTTGCCGTTTGCTCGAGCCCAGTGGTCGCGGCCTTCTGCTCATCAATCATATTATGGACGAGGTTCGGTTTAATCAGTGCGGCAATCGTCTCGAAATGTTCAAGCGGCCAACCAACAAACCACAAACTGAAATACATACCTCCAGTCAACCAAACCCCGACTGATTGTTGATCCGGAAATTACTTCTTTCACCCAAACGAGATTTGTTTATTAGTCCGCATCCAGAGGCCCAGTAGAACGAATAGCGCCGCGCGCACGCCGCTGTTCCTCAACCGCCTCGCCGAGGTCGTTATCAGCCGCTGTGTCTCGCCATTGCGGACGCAGCAGTTTGAGCAGCGCCATAGCCCGGATTCGATCCGAAAGGTTTTCGCTCATGACACGCCGCGAACACAACTCATCATAGCCGTTCTTGATAAGCACTGACCGAAGCCGGTGCTGTTCTTCTCTGGTACGTCCGTTGAGTGCGTCTATCAGTCCTACTTCAAACAGCGCTCGCTCTTCACTCGACATTCGCCTGATGAATGTTTCGTTTGAAGCTGCTCCGGAGCACAATCGTTTTATCTCCGCTGATACCCAATCATCTTGTCTCACGGCATTTCCCGGACGCATATCGGCTATTGAGCGATGCTTGCGCCTCAATCTCCGCAAGTAGATGACCAAAATCGGAATTGCGAAGAAAACAATTGCGGCAGCCAGCCACACACCGCTGGATTCGATTTGAAAGAAATCCATTCGGTCAGTCGTTGTGACAGAACCCTCTCTCGGCGTCAAACCTCCTGCATGTTGCAAGAACCGTACCTTCGGGGGGCTAGGCTATAAGATGGCTGAAATTAAGGATGTTATTGTTAGAAGACTGAGTCAGGACACAAAACCCGACGGCCAATAAGCAAATCTCTGTTACAAAACTATCCGCAGATTACGCGGATTGCGCTGATTGTGGAAGGGACTCCCGAGAAAGGAACCATTCCTGGTCCGTTCTAATCCTGTTTCCGCTGTTCTTGTTCTGCTTCAGGGACGTGCTTTGTACTTCTCGTAAAGCTCAGTGTGACGGCTGGTGAGTGGTATGTCGTGTCCGTTGATGAACACGTGTTTTATCTGAGTCCGTATCTCGAGCGGGTCGCCGTCAGTAACGATGAGATTTGCGATTTTGCCGGTCTCGACCGAGCCTATCCGATCAGCAATGCCAAAGATCTCAGCGGGATAGATTGTCACCGCTTTTAGTGCTTCTTCTTTGGGCAAGCCAAAAGCCGCGGCCATTCCGGCGTGATAAGGAAGGTTTCTTGAATAGGCCGAATCGTTGGTTTGAAAAGCGATTTTTACGCCGGCCTTCGAGAGCAGCCCTGCATTGGTGAATGCAGCGTCATAGGGGTCATCTTCTCTTACTGGCACGCGCAACACCGGCCCGACGATAACCGGAATATTCCTGGCCTTGAGCTGATCGGCGACCCGATAAGCTTCAGCGCCACCCGATATGATGGCTTTCAGCTTCATCTCGCCAACAAATGTGATCGCGGCCTTTATGTCACGTTCGAGATTAACGTTAATCACAACCGGCATCTGCCCGCGCACTACCGGAATCAATGCCTCGAGTTTCAAATCTACATTCTGCTTCGGAAGACTGGGATCCTTCGCTCTCGCATCCTTTGCGTCCGCGTATGCGGTAGCATCGCGTAAAATCTTCTTCAGGCTTTCAATCTGTCTTTCCTGCTCGCGACGTGCTTCAGTCGCTGAGCGTTGCTGACCTCCAAACTCTCCGCCAAAGCCACGTCCACCTCCTCCGCCGGGCCAGTTAATGTGCATCGCGACGGGAGATTTCAGTACCATTTCGCGCGGGGTCCAGCCATCGAGGTTCACGATCGCGCTCTGGCCTGCTATTAGTCCGCCGCGCGGCGCAGTGAGAGCGGTCGTGATTCCGTTTACCCGGGTTACTGCAATATGAGAACTGTCCGGACGAATAGCGACGTCGACGTGAATGTTTGCGTTGTTGTCGCCGATTTCGTTGGTGTCGACAGATCCCGCTACCGAGCCGATCTCGGTCAAACCGATTTCCGTATCGGCATCTATCATTCCCGGATAGACTGACAGTCCTTTCCCCTCGATTACTTTTGCACCGGAGGGTGCCGACGCACTCGCCCCGACTGCAGAAATCTTTCCATTAGAGATAACTACAGTTCCATTGTCGATCACCGGGCCGGTCACGGTGACGATCTTCACATTGCGAATTGCGTAGCTATCATTCTGGGCTGAGGCAACACGCAGCGTTGAACCGCTAAAAGTAACCGATAGCGACAGGATCGCGGCCGACGCCAACACTATCAAAGACCTCTTATTGCTCTTCATCTTTCGTCCTTTCGGGCGCTTTACAAACCGGAGTTTGTTCTTCTTTTTCAGCAAAACACATCGGGCAATGACTGGGCAGCTACGGCTCATTCGGTCGCGGAGATTCGTTTGGGCGAGGCTGCGGTTCGTCCGGTCGCTCCACGCGAGGAGGCCGTGCGCCTCCACGTTGATCTCGTTCTCTCTTGATCAAATCTGCTTTTTCGCGCTTCAGCGCCTCTCGCTGCTTGAGGTCCTCGTTGCGATCAAAGTAGACCTCTCCTTCAATCATCGTCATCTCTGCGACCGTGTAGACCGAGAACGGATGCTGGCTGAAGATCACAAGGTCGGCGTCTTTGCCTACATCAATCGAGCCCACTCGCTTATCTATTCCAAGTTGAATTGCCGGATTCAGCGTGACCATCCGGAGCGCTTCTTCTTCGGCCACGCCTCCATACTTCATTGCTTTTGCAGCTTCCAAATAGAGTCGTCTTGCAAGCTCATCGGAATCAGAATTCATTGAAACAATCACCCCGCGGGATGCCATAAGAGCGGCGTTGTACGGGATCGCATCGTAAGCTTCGAGTTTGTACGCCCACCAGTCTGAGAAAGTTGAACCGCCAGTCTTATGTGCAGCCATCTCCTGAGCGACCTTGTAGCCCTCCAGAACGTGCTGCAGGGTTTGCACGTGAAACCCCAGCTCGTCACTTAGATTGAGGAGCATCAAAATCTCATCGTGGCGGTAGCAGTGAGAATGGACATATCGCTTACCTTGCAGGATCTCAACCAACGCATCGAGCATCAGATCGCGACGCGGTGCAATCGCGTTCTTATCCGTAGGTTTCTTTGCGTCGTATTCCTGCCATTCGCGCATATAATCTTTTGCTTTGACGAACGCTTCACGGATCGTTTCTTCAACTCCCATCCGCGTCGCCGGATATCGCCGCGGGGCGTTCGGAGCTCGCCCCTGTGTGTTTGATTGTTTTGGGTTCTCACCTAGTGCGAACTTGATGCCCGGAGGCGCATCCGGAATAAACCATTGATCCACCGGCTTTCCGATCTTCCACTTCACGACCGCGTTCTGTCCGCCAATCGAGTTCGCAGAGCCATGCAACACATTGGCTGCGGTTGTTCCGCCCGCAAGCTCGCGATATATAGCCGGGCTGTACGGATCAATTACGTCGCGGATCCGCACCATCGCCGTCACCGACAACGACCCTTCGTTCACGCTACCCTCTACGCCGGTGTGCGAGTGGCAATCGATTATTCCAGGAGTGACGAACTTGCCGGTGGCATCTATCACGCGAGCGTTCGGATCACGCGCCTTCACATTCGGGCCAACCTCGGCGATCTTTCCTTCCCGAATCAGGATCGACCCGTTGTTAATCGTCCCGTGAGATGCCGTTAATATAGTCGCGTTCTTAATCAGCGTTTCGACTGGCGCAGCAGAGGCAGTGGCTTCGGACGTGGCTGAGCCAGCACCGAGAGTCAATTTCGCATTGCTGCCGGTCTGTGCAACCGCCGAAACTACCAATGTCATCGCCATGATCAATGACAGAATCGCGTTGATCTTTTTCATAATTTCCCCTAAACGACTAAAGTCGCTGCGTGAAAACATGGCCTCTACCGGGGCCTGGTTCCCGTGAACTCGAACGAGCCCATCGCACCCATGACAATCGAGCCGCGCATCGAATCGCCTTCGATAGTCCCGATGATCGTCGCATCTACCATCTGCCCCCCAGCATCGATTGTAGCGGTCAGCCGCATCTGATTTCCGTTCATACGCCCACTCTTGATCGCAACGTTCCCCATCGGGGTGCCAAGCGTGCCTGTTATCTGCTCGCCGTCCTTGGCCAGCGTCAACTGCGATGTGATTTCACCTTGAGGCGATTGAACTACCAGCGACCAGGTGCCGGATGGGTCGACCGCCGCTGCGCTCGGGGGTCCGCCGAAACGCCCCCCTCCTGGTCCGCCGCGAGCCGACACAGCATCGGCCTTCTTCAACTCAATCTGTTCACCATCGATGAAGACGTGTCGGACCTTTGTATCTTTTGCGAGCAGATCACCGCTAGCGACAACGAGATTCGCGATCTTCCCGACCTCGATTGTTCCCAGCTGGTCCCCTGCTCCGAAGATCTCCGCGGCATTCACGGTCAGTGCTCGCAATGCTTCATCCTTTGACAAGCCGTTCTCAACCGCCTTCTGCACATTTGCAATAAAGTCCTGCGGGCGGAGCGATCCCGATGTGAACGCGAACTTCACTCCGGCTTGCGCCAGCTTTCCTGCTCCTTTTGGAGCCTCCGCGCGTTGCCGTAGCACCCGTAGAGTTTCGTCTTCATCATCAGGCAGATCAGCCGCGCGTCTCGGAAAATCGACTGATAAAATCACCGGAACGCCCTTGGCCTTCAGCATGTCTGCGACTCTGTATCCGTACATCGCTCCGGCGATTATTGGCTTGAGCTTAAACTCATCCGCGATTTGTAGTGCGCGTCGTATGTCGCCGTCTGAGTTAGCAACAAACAGCACCGGCAACTCACCCCTCAGCGCGGGCTGGAGAGCAGCAAGACGCTTATCATGATCGGGCCTGCTTACTCCTCGCTTGGTGCGATTGTACCGGTCAACTTCATCACGGTAGTGAATTGCGTCATAAAAGGATTGGCGAATGTACGCAACCGTGCCCATGAGCGAGCCCGGATAGCCGCCGCCAAACCCGCCGCCGGCGCTGAATTGCACCGTCAATGCCACGGGCGCTCGAAGAACCAGTTTCGAAGCGTCTTCACCGGCAAGGTTTATCAGCGCGCTTTGGCCAGCAAAGATTCCCTGTCTCGGGCTACTCAGAGCGGCGGTTACTCCGACGGATCGGGGATCCTCGAAAGAGGTACCGGGTTTAACTTGATCCGCGGCTGCTAATGATGGGTCACCGAGCCGAGCTTCAGGCGAAGGTTGTGTACCTGCTGCAGCGGCAGCAATGGCAGCTTGCCGCCCACCACCACCGCCTCCCGCCGGAGTTTGAGTCGTGGGCGCCGCAAGACCCAGGCTGGTATAGCCATCGATCAGGCCCGGGTAGACTGTCATCCCAGCGCCGTCTATAACTCGCGCGTCCGCAGGAATCTTGACGCTTTCACCGACGTCAGTAATCAGACCCTTGCGAAAAACAATCGTGCCCTTGGCGATGGTCTTGCCGGTTCCCGTGACAATCTGGACATCTCTAATCGCAAACGCATCGGGTGCATCGAGGCGAGCAACGCGCGTGCTCGTAAAGACAAGCAGCGCAGCGCATCCCGTTACAACCAACCAAGAAAATGCTCGCTTGAACGATATTCCTCGTTTCAAAACCGAGCGCTCGCGACGCACAAGAAACTTGTCAGCCATTGCGATCGCCTCCTGCAATATGATCCGCATTAGTAAAGATGACTTAAATGAATTGTACCTATGAATCGGTTCGCCTGTGCGGCTCCACTGTGGCGGGCATAATCTATAGCAACGCGCTTGGATGCGCAAGGTAGCGATCGGCGGTAGCGATCGGCGGTGACAGGGCGCAATCTTCCGTCGTAGAATCAAAGACAGTTTCAAGACTGTGTGCCCCATAGCCCTTGAGTACGAGGCCTCCTGAATGAGGGTAAGAGACAATCAGATCGCGGCGCTGCGAAAGACCAGCATCCAGGTAATGATGCTTCTTACGTTACTCGTGTTCCTGAGCATACCCGACGGGTTTTCTGATTATACCTTCCAATCACTTTCACAGGTTCACGTAGCGCCCTCTAAAGGCATCAATCAGCAATCCTCCGACTCGCAGAGAGGCCGGACCCGCCTCGAGTCGATGATCGTCGCACGAGAAACAAGCGGCTCGCTGTTTGACAACGTCGCGTCAGTTCTTTTGAAGAAATACTATGACGAGCGGTTCCGCAGTAATGACCTGCCAAAGCTCATTTCGCAATTCGCCGAGCGGGCAAAACAAACCAAAGAATTGCGCGATCAGCGTGAACTGGTCGAAGAGTTTCTGAGCCACATTCCAGCTTCGCATCTTGGTTTGCTCTCCAGACAGACTCACCACTATATCGCGCTCGATCTTGAGGGCCAGCTTTACCCGACCTTCGGCTTCCAACTGATGAACATCAATGGAAAATTTTATGCCGCTTTTATCCTCGAAGGAGGGCCTGCGCAGCGCGCTGGTCTCTTGACCTGGGACCGGGTTGTGTCCATTGATGGCCAACCGGTCGAACGATCGCCACGCCTCGACTGGCGTTCAGATGATGCCTACATCAAGGACGACCGTGATCCGCCGGTTCACTATTTGTCGGCTGCCAAGGACGACTCAATCCAAATCAAGGTGGAACGGAGCAAAAATAAATTCGTCCAGCTGACTGTTCGTGCGGATGACTACTCGGCATTCGCAGCAGCAAAAGCGAGCGCTCAAATTTTCCAGCGTGGGGGACGTAATCTTGCCTACCTTCATATCTGGTACGTTCATCTCACCGGAGTGCCGGAGCTGCTCAAGCAGAAAATCGAAGGCGAATTTAAGGACTGCGACGCTTTGGTGCTCGACCTCCGCGGCCGCGGCGGAAACGGCGCAGCAATTTCCAAGATTGTCGATATCTTAAGAAAAGCCAACGAATCAAAGCATCTCCCAATCGTCGCTCTTTTTGACCGCCAGTCAAGGAGCGCAAAAGACGTACTCGCGTATGAATTCAAGAGAACCGGAATCGCACGGCTGGTCGGCGAACCCACCGCCGGCGCTGCGATCCCAGCATCATTCGCCGATGTCGGCTACGATACAATTCTTATGTTTCCCAGCTTCAAGCTTCCACGCTACACCGACCTTCTCGAGTTGAAACCTGTACAACCCGACGTCTATGTAGAGAGGTCTGGCCCGTTAAGTGCCGGCGCAGACACCATCCTTGAAGCCGGGCTCGCCGAAGCCCTCAGGATGGTTAAGGCTCAATCCAAATAGACGACTATTCCGCCTCGTCGAACCTTTGTAACACGAATACACGTAAATAGCTGACCTTTCCCTTAGCATTGAGCGCTGAGATGTTCTATCATTGCGCGTTCCGCAGGCTGTCAGAAAAGACTGTAACAGCACGCGATGACGGTCTTTTGGAGGCGCAATGAGAAAACTATTGAGTACAGTAGTAATCGGGCTCTTATTGCTGGTTGCGGGCTTCGCTGCAAGCCCGGTGAAACCGAACGCTGAGGACGATTTTCAATTAGTAAAGGTCGCAGACGGAGTATTCGCAGCCATAGCCAAGCCTGGAGGGCTGGCTTCGGGAAACGCAGGCTTTGTGGTTGGCGACGGAGGCGTGTTGATAGTCGATACCTTTTCCACTCCGATAGCACTTGAAGAACTCTTAACCGAGATCGGAAAGCAAACGCCCCAGCCGATCAGATATGCCGTGAACACGCACTATCATCTCGACCACAGCGGAGGCAATCAAGTTCTCGCCGCTCGCGGAGTCCCCATCATCGCTCACGATAATGTCGCTCGATGGCAGACTACAAAAAACCGAAGATTTCTCCCTTCTTCAGAAGACCTGGAAAAGCGACGCGCCGATGCCGCCAAGCAGCTTAGTGAGACTCCTGAAGACCAAAAGGACAAGCGCGCTCAACTTGACCGCCAAGTACGCAGGTTCGATGCGCTTATGCAGATCAAACTGACTAACCCGTCGATCACTTTCAGCTCAGGCACCACTCATCTTTACCTGGGTACTCGTGAAGTGATGTTGTTTAGTCTCCCTGGGCACACCGGGGGCGACGTACTTGTCTACGTTCCGGATGCTGACGTGATGTTTACTGGCGATATGGGATGGGCAAAGACTTTGCCGAATCTTGTCGATGCCACCGTGAATGACTGGATTCCATCATTGGACAAGATTCTAGCAAATCACTCGAGCGCCAAGTTTGTTCCGGGACACGGCAGTGTGGCGACAGCAGCTGAGATACGCGACTTCAGAGATTACCTCGATGACTTGAGGAATCGTGTGAAAAAGGGCATTGCCAATGGACTGACCATTGAGCAATCAAAAGATCAACTGAAGCTTCCGGACAAATACAAGAATTTCGCCTTCCAAAACTTTGCTCAGCCAAACGTGGAAGACATGTACAAGGAGCTCAAGGGTACAAAGCAGACAAATTAGCTGGTAACAATGATTCCAGGTCATAACGCAGCAGTCCCGTACGGGGCGGCCCTCCGTGGCCGCCCCTCGCACAAATACTGGACTCTTCAGAAAGGCGGCGGCCACGGAGGGCCGCCCGTTTACAAGAGCAGGATGTATGTCAGAGGAAGTAGATTCGCTCGCCAATACCTCTGGGTCATCAACCGGAAAAACCCACTCACTGCGGCAGTCTCTCGGGTTGGAACGAAACGTCGCAGCCGCATCCGCCGCGGTGTTTCTTCTCGGATTCGGAGAAGAGCTCTGGAAAAAGTTTCTTCCCAAATATCTTGAAGCGCTTGGTGCGGGCACTACAACTATTGGCCTGTTCGGCACGGTCAAAGATTTCTTCGATGCCATCTATCAGTATCCGGGAGGCTGGCTGGCGGATCGCGCAGGACGCCGTCGCGCGTTTCTGGTGTTCATAGGGCTCGCTTCATTCGGTTATCTCATCTACCTGTTTAGCCCGTCCTGGCCATTCGTATTTCTCGGATTGGCGTTCACGATGGCCTGGACGAGCATGGCATCGCCCGCGATCTTCGCAGTAATCGGCGATGCTCTGCCGAAAAATAAGCGCGCGATAGGATTCACTTTTCAATCCCTGGTGAAGCGTCTTCCAATGGCTGTAGCTCCTATGATCGGTGGGTCGATCATTGCAACATTAGGAATCCGGAACGGAATAAGAACCGGACTGGCCATAACACTCGTCCTGGCGGCGATAACAGTTTTTATCGTACTGATGATCAATATTCCGGTAATTCCCGGTGAGGCCTTAAACATTCGAGGAGTCTGGCGAAGTTTTCATAACGCGCTCAAGCGGCTGTTAATCTCCGATATCATCATTCGGATGTGCGAAGGCTTACCCGATGTGCTTATTGTGTTATATGTCACCAATGTAATCGGCGTAAGCATCGCACAATACGGAGTGCTTGTCGCAATTCAGCTGGTTACATCTATCGTGGTCTACATTCCTGCGGCGAAGCTGGCCGATCGTTTTGGTCGTAAGCCGTTTGTAGTCGCTACCTTCGTGTGCTTCGCGCTTTTCCCGGTTGCGATCGCCATGTCGTCGGGATTCGCATCACTCGTCGGCGCGTTTGTAATCGGAGGATTGCGTGAGATCGGGGAACCGTCTCGCAAGGCTATGATTGTTGATTTTGCGGTTCCGCAGTTGAGGGCACGTACGGTTGGTTTGTATTACCTCATCAGAAGTCTCTCGATATCGCCCGCTGCTGCAATTGGAGGTCTGCTTTGGAGAACTGCTCCTGAAACACCGTTTTTCGTCGCGGGAGTTGTCGGCTTGATTGGCGCTCTCGTATTTGCCGTTACGGTTGAAGAGCGATATGCGAGCTGAACGTAAAACGTTCAGCGTTTATCGTTCAGGGTTCAGCGTTTCGAGTTTCTGCGGAATCTGCGTAATCTGCGGAAAGTTTTGATGTAAATCAATTCGGGATTGAAAACAAGGCCGGGTGATCCCCTGATAATAGATTACGGAGAAAAAACCATAAACTCTCAACGGTAAACGCCGAACATTAAACGTTTTGCTAATCCCATAATCAGCCGGGCATAATAATCGTTGTGAATCCGACACCTGTTCAAACTGCATCAATTCCGCTGAATCCACCCGGACCTAAGAGAAAGCCGGTTATCGGCTATCTGCGTGAATTCCGACATGATCCACCTGCGTTCCTAACCAAACTGGCCCGAGAGCACGGGGATGTCGTTCATTTCAAGTTAGGCCCGCAGGATATGTACCTTCTCAACCATCCGGATTACATTCG
>Ga0126384_10001619_pt1 | contig 13404 bp, 13 predicted proteins | sample PanSoiMetPlot_36_FD_92543 | JGI IMG/M metagenome (GOLD analysis project Ga0126384, IMG submission 92543) | Tropical forest soil microbial communities from Panama - MetaG Plot_36 | ecosystem: Environmental > Terrestrial > Soil > Tropical forest > Bulk soil | place: Panama | collected 2016-02-17 | reverse complement strand
TTGCGGACATCGAGACGGCGGCCCGCATGGGTGCGCCGTCGGTCAAGGTGTTTACGGCCTACCGCGGGATCATGATGCTGGAGCTGGGCGACGTCCTGGCCGTGATGTCGGCGGCCGCGAGGGCTCGATGCCTGGTCATGGTCCACGCCGAGACCGAATCGCTGGTGGAACGGGCAACCGCCGAGCTCCGGCGCCAGGGTTGCTCCCACGCACGCCATCACGCGCTGGCCAGACCGCCTATGGCGGAGCTCGACGCTGCCCGCAGCGTGCTGGAGCTGGCGCGCGTGTCAGCCGCGGCGGTGTACCTGGTTCACGTGACTCTCCCGGAGGTGGCTGGGGAGATCTCCGCCGCGCGTGCGCTGGGTGTCCGGGCCTATGGCGAGACCTGCCCGCACTACCTCCTCCTCGACGAATCCGTCTACGAGCGACGGCAGCCCGAGCGATACGTCTGCTCGCCGCCGCTCCGTCCAGCCGCCAGCGCCCGTGCGCTGTGGCGCCGGCTGGGCGCCGAGCTCACCGGCGTCCACTCCGACCATTGCTGCTTCGACGGCGCCCAGAAGGGGGTTCACGCCGGAGATTCCGCCCTGGTCCCGCCAGGACTGCCGGGCATCGAGACGCGGATCCCACTGATGGTCTCCGAGGCGCTGCGCGGGCGGATTCCGATGACGGAGGTGATCCGGCTCTGCGCTTCTGAACCTGCTCGACTGTTCGGCATGGCCTCAAAAGGATCGCTGCTGCCCGGTATGGACGCCGACCTGGTGGTGATCGACCCGGCAGCGCGCGGGCAAGTGAGCAGCCTGCACATGGAGACCGACTACTCGCCGTTCGACGGGATGGAGCTACACGGGCGGGTGGACACCGTCGTGGCCGGGGGCACGGTTCTTCTGCAGGACGGTGCCTGGTGCGGCGTCGAGCCCGCCGGCAGGTTCATTCGCCGCCGGAGGCTGCGGGCGGCGTGAGCGGTAAACCCGTGGGCCGGCGGTTCTTCATGGCCGGGACTGCCGCCAGCCTGGGTCTGGTCGCGTTCGGTGGGGGCGTGCCGGCCGCGCTGCGCTCCTGGGTTGAATCGCCTCTCGGAGATCTCACCCCGGGCGACGGCTTCCACTTCTACAGCGTCACCGGGTCGATCCCTCAGTGGAGTCCCGGGACGTGGCGGCTGGTCGTCGACGGTCTGGTCGACCGGCCTCTAGCCCTGTCCCGCGACGAGGTCGCCGCGACCCGGCTGGCTGGAGTCACCGCCGACTTCCACTGCGTGACGGGCTGGTCGGTCTCATCGGTTCGGTGGGCCGGTCTGCCGGTTCGGGGTCTCCTCGACCAGGCGGGCGTGCAAGCGCGCGCCGCGGCCGTGCGGTTCGAGTCGGCTGATGGGGTGTACGTCGACTACCTGGATCTGCAGACGGCGAGGACAGAGGGAGTCATCGTCGCGTTCAACATGAACGGGAGGCCGCTCACGGCCGAGCGCGGGGCTCCAGCGCGCCTGGTCGTTCCTTTCTTCTACGGATACAAGGGGGTGAAGTGGCTGCGCCGCTTGACTGCGGTGGCGGAAACGGGGACGGGCTACTGGGAGGCAAGGGGCTACGCCGCCGACGCGCGTATCCGCCACTGAGAAGACGCTGCACTGGTCAGTCGCCGCGTGCGTGGCGGTGCTCGTTGTCACCGGCACCGTGATGTACGTGCCCGTGCTCAGCCAGGTCTTTGGCCAGCGGTTCTGGGTGCGGACGCTGCACCTTGGAGCTGCCGCCGCCACGGCGATCGCGCCCGCGCTGATTGCCGCCCTGCGCTGGCCGGAGGTGACTTCTGTGGAACGGCACCTCAGCTTCTGGGGGCGCCAGGACTTCGAATGGTTCACGCAGCCGTGGCAGGTCTTCCGGAATCGCGAGATCCCCGTGGGCGCGCACCGGGAGGCGGCACGATTCAACGCCGGGCAGAAGCTGTTCGCCGGTCTCACAGCCGTGGCTCTCGTCACCCTCCTGCTCACGGGTGTCCCCATGTACTGGTGGGACCGGTTCAGCGCGGAAGTGGTGGCCCGAGCGCGTGAGGTGCACGTGCTCATGGCGATGGCGCTGGTGGCGTTGCTCGCCGGACACGTGTACCTCGGGCTCCTCAGCCCATACGGCTTGCTGCTGCGTTACCGGCAGGCGGTTTCGGCAAGGCCTGTAGGCGCCGACGGTCTAACGGGCTCGCCCAAGCGCGGCATCGGACGAGGTAGGTAGCTGCAGCACCGCGCTCAGGGCTCCAACGCTGGGCGACGGGCCGCGCCGATCCTGGCGAGAGCCGCCCCAGGCTGGACGCGGCCGAAGCCGCTCAGGATCGCCTCCAGCACAGGGAGCGCGTGCACCACCTGGCCGCTGCGGATGAGGACGTCCCACAGCGGCTCGAACTTCTTCCAACCGCCGGCGTAGGCGAGGTGGCGGAGCCTGCCTGTTGCCTCGGCCTTAGTGGCGGCTCCCCGCCAGATCGCGGGCCAGCGGTAGAACTCGCGGTAGGCGTGCCAATAGCCGTTCTCCAGAGTGCTTGGGTCAAGGCGCGCCGGCCGGAAGACCACGTGCCTCGTGTCGTACAGGTCCCAGTCGCGGTGCAGGATGCGGCCGTCGTTCGCCATCCGCTCGTGGAGGGCCGTGTCGGGGTAGGGCGTGAGGATGTGGAACGTGGCTGTCTCCATCCCATGCTGGATCGCCCACTCCACGGTGCGGTCGAAGACGTCCGGACCATCGTGGTCCATGCCGAACACGAAGCTGCCGTTGACCATCACGCCCAGGTCGTGCAGCCGGCGGATCGCCTCGGCGTAGTCCCGACCGATGTTCTGGTACTTCCGCTGCTCGGAGAGGTTGTCGGCGTTCACGGTCTCGAAGCCCACGAAGAGGCTGCGCAGCCCCGCCGCGACCGCCGCCTCCAGCACCGCGGGCTGCTCCAGTACCGCCTTCACGGTACCAGCCGCCTGCCACAGGCGGCCCATGCCGCGCATGCCGGCAAAGAGCTCGGCGGCGAAGCGGGGGTTGCCGAACAGGTGGTCATCGAGGAAGTAGAGGTGGCGGCCGGGCAGGCGGTCAATCTCGGCCAGAGCGGCGTCAACGGTCTGCGTGTAGAACTGCTTGCCGCCCTTGAAGAAGGCGACCTTGTAGCAGAAGTCGCAGACGTGGGGGCAGCCGCGGCTGACCACGATCGAGTTGGGCACGAGGTAGCGATGGCGCCGGATCAGGTCGCGCCGGATAGGCGGGACGCCGAGTAGCGTGCGCTGCCGAGAGAAGTAGAGCGGCGCCGGGCAGCCGGCACGCAGGTCTGCGAGGAACTGCGGCCACGTGTCCTCGCCGGGGCCGCTGAAGATGGTATCGGCATGCGGCGCGGCCTCATCGGGCAGGGACGTCACGTGGAGGCCGCCCATTGCCACGTAGGCTCCCCGGCGGCGATAGCGGTCGGCGATCTCGTAGGAGCGCCGGGCGGATGTGATGTAAACCTGAATGACGACGAGGTCGGGCTCGTCGTCCAGGTCCAGCCGCTCGACGTGCTCGTCCTGGATCGTGACGTCGTCGTCCGGCAAGTAGCCGGCGAGCGTCGCCAGCCCAAGCGGCGGAAAGAGCGAGTACTTGATGGGGCGGAAGAACGGGCTATTCGCCTCGGTAAGCGCCGGGAGGATCATCTTCACGCGCACGCGACCAACGTAGGTCCGGCAGTCCGCGGTCGGAAGTCACCGGCGTCATCGACTGCACGTGATCGCCGTCACGGTGCCCATGACCGCGGTCACTGCCTCAGAGCCAGCCCTTTTCCTCGGCGATGCGGGCGGCGTCGAACCGCGTACGCACCTCGAGCTTCTGGATGGCGATCGACAGGTGGTTGCGGACGGTCCCGCGGGACAGGCTCAGCGTACGCGCGATCTCCTCCACGCTGGCGCCCAGGTGGCTGAGCGCCAGGACCTCGCGCTCCCGGGGCGACAGCGGGCTGACCCCCTCGTACAGCGCGGCGGTAGCCAGCTCGGGGTCGACCACCCTCCTGCCCGCGGCGGCATCGCGAATGGCCCGGACCAGGTCGCGAGGCGCCACGTCCTTGAGGATGTAGCCCTGCGCGCCGCTCTCCAGCGCCCGCTTCAGATAGCCCGGCCGGTTGAACACCGTCAGCACCAGCACCCTGCAGGACGGCAGGTGCTCGCGAAGATCCGCGGCGCACACGATGCCGTCGCGCCCGGGCAACTCGATGTCGATGAGGGCGACCTCTGGCCGGGTGCGCAGCGCCGCCGCCAGCACCTCGTCCCCGCGACCTACCTGGGCCACGACCGCGATGTCGTCCTCGCGGTCCAGGATCTCCGCCAGCGCCTGCCGGAGCAGGGCCTGGTCCTCAGCGAGCAGCACCGGGATCACGCGCAGGGGATCTCGACCTGGACGCGGAAGCCCCCACCTCCGTTCCTGCCCGCGCGCAGCAGGCCGCCCAGGAAGGAGACCCGCTCCTCGAGGCCGCGGAGCCCGCTGCCGGGCTCGAACTGCTCGGGGGCGCGCCCGTCGTCGGTGACTTCCAGGTGGACGGTGCCGCCCCGCTTCTCGACCACGAAGCGGCAGCGGCGGCAGCCGCTGTGCCGAAGGACGTTGGTGGCCGCCTCGCGGACCGTCCAGGCCAGCGCCGCCTCCACCGGCGGGGACATGCCGTCGGCCCGGCTTTCGACCAGGCACTCGATGCCCGAGGCCTCCAGCAGCGAGCGTGCGGAGTCGAGCTCCTCGGCCAGGGTCGGGTGCCGGAAGCTGGAGACGAGGTCGCGCAGGCTCTTCAGCGCGTGCCTGGCCGCCTGCGTCACTTCCTCGATCCGGTCGCGGCCCCCGCCGGGCACCTCGAGCTGGGCCAGCTCGCTCTTGAGGACGATCAGCGAGAGGGTCTGCCCGAGCTCGTCGTGGAGGTCGCGGGCGACGCGCAGCCTCTCGTCCCGAGCGGCCAGCCGGTGAATCTCGTCCCGGGCGGCCTCCAGCCTCTTGGTCGTCCCCACGTGGCGCCGCACGGCCATCGCCGACGCGCCCAGCAGGATCATAACGATCGCAGGGTCCGTCGCCGCCGAGACGCCGTCGCCGCGCAGCACCGCGATCCCGAAAGCGGTCGCGGTCACCGCAGCCAGGAGGAGCAGGCTGCGGTTCCACCGCAGCGCGGCGCCGGCGACGATCGCCGGGTAGTAGAAGACGTACGTCTCGGGGGACATGGTGAGGACGTACAGCGCGACGAGCAGCGTCAGCGCCGCGACCGCCAGCGCCGCCTGGTCGTCGTGCGGCCCGCCCGCCACCCGAAGCCAGAACCAGCCGTATACGCCGGTGATGGCGACCACCAGGGCGACCAGGAGCCCGAGCCGGCCGCCGCTCACGCCCGCCGCGGTGCCGAGGACCCGGTGGACGAAGATCGCGAGGAAGGCCACCATCAGGAGCCGGCCGACGCGAAGCTCGTTGGGCGCCAGGGTCACGCCGCAACGCTACTCCCGCCCCGGCCCAGAGCTCAATCGAGCAGCTCGCGGATCACCTCGTCCGGATTCGCGTTCAGAGGGGACGTCCGTTCTACCATTCGCGCCGGGTGGATGCGTACTCGACTGCCAACTGGGCGCCCGTATTCTCCGCAATCGCAAGCGCATCGGCGGCGCTGACCGGGCTGCTCTTCGTCGCCCTCTCGATCAACCTCAGCCAGGTCCTGAAGGGTCAAGGCCTGGTTGCACGGGCGATCGAGGTCCTCATCCTGCTCACTTCGTCGCTGCTGGTGTCGACCCTCAGCCTGATGCCGGGTCAGGGCCCACAGAGCGTCGCCATCGAGATCCTGAGTATTGCGACCCTCGTCGTCGCGACAATTGCCTACATCCACCTGCGCGCGCCTCGACGCGTGCTGGGCGTGACCCGAAGCAACTTTGCCATGCGGGTGCTCGGGGCCCACTCCGGTCCCATCTTCCTCATCGTCGGTGCGGTCAGCCTTCTGGCACAGAACGGAGGTGGCCTCTACTGGATTGTGCCTGCACTCCTGGCTGCCATGGTTGCGGCCATCGCCGGCGCCTGGGTGCTGCTGGTCGAGATCCAGCGATAACCCGCGCACGACAGATCTCTTGCTTTGCCGGTTGGCCGAGACTACTATCGGCGAATGCTGATGCAGGAGCTCGCCCGAGGGCAGCCTCTTCTCTCCGTACAGGGGGTGAGCGTCCGGTTCGGCGGCCTGGTGGCCCTCGACGGTCTCAGCTTCGACGTTCCCGAGGGGTGCATAGTCGGGTTGATCGGCCCCAACGGCGCCGGAAAGACGACGCTCTTCAACGTGATGACGCGGATCTACCAGGCCAGCGCCGGTGCAGTTCTTCTCAACGGCCGCAACCTGCTCGAGACGCGCGCCGACGAGATCATCGGCCTCGGCATGGCCCGGACCTTCCAGAGCCTGGCCCTCTCGCCCCGCATGACGGTGCTCGAAAACGTCCTCATCGGCTATCACAGCCGGCTGGCCCGCAACCCCCTCTACTTCGCCCTGGCCGGCATCGGCTGGCCGGCCGTTGGGCGGCTGGAGCAGGAGGCGGTCAGCCGCGCTGAGGAGGCACTGGAGTTCGTCGGCCTGACCGGCCTCGGACCGCGTCTGGCCACCGGCCTCCCGTTTGGCACCATGAAGGCCGTCGAGCTGGCTCGTGCACTGGTGTCGCGACCGAAGCTCCTCCTTCTCGACGAGCCGGCAGGAGGCCTCAATCACACAGAGCTCAACAGCCTCGGCCGCCTGATCCGCCGGATCAACACCGACCTCGGGGTTACACCTCTGGTGGTCGAGCACCACATGAACCTGGTGATGTCGATCGCCGAGCGGGTGGTGGTGCTCGACTTCGGTCGCAAGATCGCCGAGGGCACCCCAGACGAAGTCCGCACCGATCCGCTCGTGATCGAGGCCTACCTGGGCTCGTCAGACGAGGAAGGGACCGAGGACGACTGAGTGCCGCTCCTCGAGCTCGAGAACGTGACCGCCTCCTACGGCTCGATAGAGGTCTTGCACGGCATTTCGCTCGCGGTCGACGAGGGGTCGGTGGTGGCAATGCTGGGGGCCAACGGCGCGGGCAAGAGCACGACCCTGCGCGCAATCTCGGGGATGGTGAAGGTCTCCGGAGGCATCACCTTCAGCGGCAGGTCCATCGCCGGGCTTCCGCCCGAGGACGTGGCCCGCAGGCGCATCGCGCACGTTCCCGAGGGACGTGGGATGCTGGCGCAGCTGACCGTGCTCGAGAACCTCCAGATGGGCGCCTGCCTCAGGCGCGACGGAGACGGCGTGAAGCGCGACCTCGAGCGGGTATTCGGTTACTTCCCCTGGATGCCCCAGCGGTCGGCCCAGACCGCCGGTCTGCTCAGCGGCGGTGAGCAGCAGATGCTCGCCATCGCCCGGGCACTGATGATGCGCCCACGGCTGCTCCTTCTCGATGAGCCCTCATTAGGGCTCGCGCCCACCGTGGTCCGCTCGATCTTCGAGATCATCGGCAGGATCAACCGCGAGGAGGGCGTGACCATTCTGCTTGTCGAGCAGAACGCCCGGATCGCGCTCCGGGCGGCCGCTCGCGCATATGTGCTCGAGGTCGGGGAGATCGCGGTCTCCGGGTCGGGCAGGGAGCTGGCCCGCAACGAGTCCGTGAGGCGGTCTTACCTTGGCTACTGACCTGCTGCTGACCGTCTCCATCCAGGGCGTGGTTCAGCAGATCGTCTTCGGCCTGGCGACCGGCGGGCTCTACGCCAGCCTGGCGCTGGCCCTGGTTCTCATCTACCGGGCGATGGAGACGCTCAACTTCGCGCAGGGTGAGATGGCGACCTTCACGACCTTCATCGCGTGGAGCCTTCTGACCTACCTCCGGCTTCCCTACTGGCTCGTCTTCCCGGTCACGGTGGCGCTCGCTGTAGTGGGAGGGGTCCTGGTCGAACGTGTGATCATCCGGCCTGTCGAGCGCGCGCCCGTGATCACGCTGGTGCTGGTCACGATCGGACTCTTCGCGATCTTCAACGGGCTGTCAGGGATTGTCTGGGGCTACGTTGTAAGGCCTTTTCCAAGTCCTCTGCCGACCTCTCCGGTCCAGGTCGGCGGCGTCGGCCTCAGCTACCAGGACCTCGGGCTGATCGGCGTCTCCACCATCGTGCTGGTGCTGATCTGGCTCTTCTTTGCGCGCACCCGCATCGGGCTGATGATGCGCTCGGCGGCGCTCTATCCCCAGACCAGCCGCCTGCTCGGCGTCCGGGTGGGCTGGATGCTGGCCCTTGGCTGGGGCCTGGCGGCGGGCGTCGGAGCGGTCTCCGGGATGCTGGTCGCCCCGATCACAGTCCTCGATCCCAACATGATGCAGTCGGTCCTCCTCTATGCCTTCACCGCTGCGGTGCTGGGCGGCATCGACAGCCCGGTGGGCGCGGTCGTGGGCGGGCTGGTGGTGGGGGTCCTGCTGGCCCTCGTCGGAACCTATGTCCCGCACGCAGAAGACCTGCGCCTTGCCTTCGGCTTCATCGTCATCCTGGTCGTGCTGGTGTTCAGGCCTGGCGGCCTTTTCGGCCACGTGCACGTGGAGCGCGTATGAGCGCGGACCGGTCACTGGCGGGCTGGGCGGCGGGTGGATTCATGCTCCTGGTGGCCATCCTCGGTCCGCTCGTCGTGCTCGGCAAGTTCCAGTCTCTGGAGTTCACCTATGTGTGGGCGTTCGCCATATCCATCGTGGGTCTCAACCTGCTGACGGGCTACTGCGGGCAGATCTCGTTGGGCAACAGCGCCTTCATGGCGGTCGGCGGCTACTGCACAGCGCTTCTGGCGACAAAGCTGGGCTGGTCACCGCTGGCCACGATCCCGGTGGCGGCCGCGCTCTCGACGATCGGTGGCATCCTGCTCGGCATCCCGGCTCTGAAGCTCAGAGGGCTCTACCTGGGCCTGGCCACCTTCGCCCTGGCGCTCTGCGTACCCTCGGTCATCCGCCACTTCGACACGCTCACTGGAGGCTCCCAGGGAATCTTCATCAGCGGCGCCGGAAAGGATCCCTTCGGCCTGGTCGCCGCCGGCCAGCTGACGGCCGAGCAGTGGCTCTACTACTTATCGCTGCTCCTTTTAGTCCTCTTCTTCCTGTTTTCCAGGGCGCTGCTCAGGAGCGACGTCGGGCGCGCCTTCCGCTCCATCCGCGACGGCGAGACGGTGGCGGTCGCTTATGGCGTCAACCTGACCTACTACAAGACGCTGGCGTTCGCCATCAGCGCCCTCTTCGCAGGCGTGGCGGGCAGCCTGGACGCGATGGCGACCTCATACGTCGGCCCCGATTCGTTCGACGTGGGGATCGCGCTGGCCCTCCTCGTCGGGGCCGCCGTCGGCGGCCTGGGGACGCAGGCCGGACCGATTGTCGGGGCCCTGTTCACGGTCTGGGCCCCGTTCTACGCGCAGCAGGTCTACAAGGGCCGCCCTGACATCGTGTTCGGGGTACTCCTGATCCTCATCATGTACGTCATGCCGCAGGGCGCAGTGGGCGGCTTCTATCGACTGATGGGGTACCGCCGGCGCCTGCGCGAGCGCATGGTCGCGGCCCCGGCGCCGGCCCCGATCGGCCGGGCGGCGGCACCGGCCGAGGAAGACCCCTGAGCGCACTTGAAGCTCGCTGAAACCAGAGGAGCTACGCGTCTACCGACGCCCGGCGTTGCGCGGCCTGCCGCTGGGCTGTCTCTCGGACCAGCCTGGTCCCGCGGCTGACTAGCATCAGCACGTCGACGATCTCTTCGAGGCTCGGATACCGCCCGCTCAGATGGCCGAGGGAGAGGGCCTCGATGGCAGCGATGATGACGTCCGCGATCATCTCCAGCCGCCGCATGTCAGCCGGAGTGCTGGCTGGATAGCCGCGGTCGATCAGCTCCTGGACGACGTCACGCCGGGTGCTGCCGGCCAGGCGCAGGCTGGACTCACTGAGCGCGGAGCGGGGTTGATGGCGTACCCGCAACGCCAGGCGGAAAAGCCTCGGATTGGCTGCCAGCATTTCCAGCGGCACCCGGAACTGGCGCCGCAGCTTCTCCTCGTTGTTGGGGGCCTGGATCGCCTCCCAGCGCGGCCCGCGCACCTCCTCACGGAGCTTCGAAAACAGCTCCTCGGCGATGGTCCGCAGCAGCTCGTCCATGTTGGCGAAGTGCTCGTAGAAGGTGGCGTTGGCCACGCCGGCCGCCCTCGCAACCGCGCTCGCCGCGATCGCCTGCTCATCGCCTGCGAGAACGATCTGTCGCGCCGCTTCAAGCAGCCGGAGCCGCGTGAGCCGCTTGGCCTCCTTGCGCGTCATGGGAGCCGCCTCCGGCCTCGTTCTCGCCTTGCCAGCCACTTTCGCCGAGAGTATTATCGGTGAACTGCCCGAGCCTCGTGTTGCGACCTCGGGCGCGGCCACTTAAGGAGGTGGAGAATGACGAATGGGCGCCTGCGGTTGCGAACCCTGGCGGTGGCGACGGCCGCACTTCTTTTGAGCCTGGCCTGCGGAGTCAGCCAGGGCAACACTGGGACCACCGCCAAGAGTGAGACCGGCGTCACCAACGACGCCATCACCATCGGCACGACGACCCCGCTCAGCGGTGCCGCGTCCTTCTACGCTCCCGTGAGCAAGGGAGCCAGCGCCTACTACCAGTACGTCAACGCGCACGGAGGGGTGAACGGCCGCAAGATCAACTACATCGTCCTGGACGACGGCTATGACGCCGCCAAGGCGGTGCCTCTCACCCACCAGCTGGTGGAGCAGAGCCAGGTCTACGCGGTGGTGGGCCAGCTCGGCACCCCCATCAACACCGCGACCCGGCCCTATCTCAACGAGCAGAAGGTCCCTGACATCTTCGTCGCCACCGGCGCCACCAAGTGGGGAGCCGAATACAAGACGTACCCCTGGACCATCGGACTGCAGCCCGACTACCAGTCAGAGGCGCGCGTCTACGCCAAGGACATCGTCAAGAAGCATCCCAACGCCAAAATCGGGATCCTCTACCAGAACGACGACTTCGGCAAGGACTACGTGACCGGGCTGACTGGGGGCCTGGGCCCGAACGCCAACTGGATCGTCGACTCCGAGAGCTACGAGGCCACCTCGGTCGACGTCTCATCCCAGGTCGCGGCGCTCAAGGACAAGGGCGTCAACCTGCTGCTGATCGCGGCAATCCCGACCCAGGGGATCAGCGCCATGAAGACGCTGGCCAAGCTGAACTGGAAGCCCGTCCTTTACATCACCAACGTCCTGACCTCCACGGTCAACACCCGCGCCGTCATCGCGGCGGGCGGCGGCGATTACATCGACGGCATGACCAGCACCTTTTACGGGAAGGACGTCAACGACCCCAAGTGGGCCAGCGATCCGGTGATCTCCGCGTACAAGAGCGTGCTCACGCAGTACTGCTCCCCACAGCCGTGTGATCCCACCGACGTCACCTACGCCTCTGGCATGGGCGGCGCCTGGCTCGTGGTGGACATCCTGAAGAAGCTCGGTAAGGACGGAGTCACACGCGACGGTTTGATGAAGGCCGTTCGCAGCTTGAACGTCAAAGCCTGCCAGGACCCCAATCCGGCATCCGCCGACAAGGTCTTCTCGGGCGACTGCGATCCCTGGATCTTCCCCGGTCTCAGCATCCACACCGGCGGTGACAACCAGTGGCCGGTAACCCAGCTGGCTCCCGCCACCTTCGCCACAGCGAAGGGCAACTGGGTCATCGACTACAACAACATCATCAGCGCCCGCTGAGTGAGCACCACCGTCTGCTTCAGCCTGGAGATCAGATCGGCGGGACCTCGTATCCGCCGATCACCTCGCCGAGCAGTTCGGCGAAGGTGATGGCCGTGTCGTCTTCGTAGAGCGGACCGATGATCTGAGCGCCTACCGGGAGACCGCCGGGCGTTCTCCCGATAGGTGCGGCCACGGCGGGCAAGCCGGTCAGCGACGCGTGTGATATCCAGAAGGGCTGGCTGCTGTAGGGCCGCTCCCCGTCCGGTGTTGTGATCCTGCGCCCTTCGATCGGGCTGTTGTCATGGGGAAAGGCTGGCGTGAAGTTGGCCGGACACAGGAACACGTCCACGTCCTTGAAGTAGCGATCCCAGGCCCCCCGAGCCGACATGCGCCGGGTTTCGTGCTCTATGAACTCCGACAGCGTCGCGACGTCCTCCCTCGGCTGTTGAAAAGCAAAGAACAGGCCCACGTGGAACCCGAAGGATTCATATTGTTGAGCGGGGTCCACGCCATCGGGCCACCCCTCGACGACAGTGGCGCCGGCTCGAGCGATGGCGTCAACGGCGTTGGAGAGCAGTGTGCTCACCTCGCTCGAGACCGGGGCCTGCTCATGGTCGATCACAACGCCGACCCGAAAATCGTCGAGTCGGGCGTGGCGTGGGCGTGACAGCCTCCACGTATAGCCCTTTGCGGCCGGCGCTACGGGCCCCGCGGTCAGGTTCAGCGCCGTGCGCAGGTCGTGTGCGTACCGTCCCAGCGGACCGATCGCAGACATGTACATCATCTCGCTCGGACCCTGGGGCGGACCCGGCACCTGGAACCCGGTCAAAGGGACGATCCCGACGCTCGGTTTCAGCCCGTAGACCCCGCAAAAGCTCGCCGGGATGCGAATCGATCCGGCCAGGTCCGAGCCGTATTCGAGGAACGTGAGCCCAGCGGAGAGCGCGGCGGCTCCTCCGCCGCTCGAGCCGCCCGGTGTGCGCGTTGTGTCCCACGGATTGTTGGTGACGCCATAGAGCTCGTTGGCCGTCTGCGCGTAGTCAGCGAGCATGAGGTGCACGTTGGTCTTGCCGACGATGATCGCGCCTGCCTCCTGCAGCCGCCGCACGACCGTCGCATCCGACTCGGCGACGTAGTCCTTGAACGCCGGGTTGCCCCAGGTGGTGTGCAGCCCGGCGACGTTGAAGCTCTCCTTGACGGTCATGGGAACGCCGAGCAAAGGTCGTCGCTCACCTCGGGATAGAGCTTCATCCGCCGCGTCCGCATTCTGCAGGGCCGCCTCGCGTTGAAGCTCCACAACAGCGTTCAGCACGGGGTTGACGGTCCCGATTCGCGCAAGCATCATCTCGGTCAGCTCGCGAGAGCTGATCTCCCCCCTGCTCAGCATTCCTGCTGCATCGGTCGCTGACTGAATCAGTGCCCTGTGCATTTTGATCGGCGCCCGTCAGCTCTTCACGACCGGTTCCTGGAGCTCGGTCACCCACGTATGCTTCTCACCGCTGCACTCGATGTAGAGCTCGCGGCTATAGCCGGCCGACCGGTATCCGTTGGCGTCGATCCACCGAGCCAGCGTCTGGACGGACGGCATGACCTCGTCCATGGAGCCACGGTGTACGATCGTCGCCGCCTGCTCGATCTCGGGCAGATCCACGATCGAGAAGTCGTATTCGCTGCTGGACTCGGCGCTGACCGGAAGGCCGGCGTGGACGAGCACCCCGTCGCCATCCGGGCAGTCCTCGTAGTAG
>Ga0126384_10001618_pt1 | contig 13411 bp, 10 predicted proteins | sample PanSoiMetPlot_36_FD_92543 | JGI IMG/M metagenome (GOLD analysis project Ga0126384, IMG submission 92543) | Tropical forest soil microbial communities from Panama - MetaG Plot_36 | ecosystem: Environmental > Terrestrial > Soil > Tropical forest > Bulk soil | place: Panama | collected 2016-02-17 | reverse complement strand
CGATTTTCCGATTTTGTTCCGCACCATAAATAAGGCAGTTATGTGATCTGGCAATGCGGCCTAACCGCGCTCGCGAAGCGGCTTTATCGACAATTCTGCTGCCAATTTATCGAGCTGTGTTATCAATTCGGGCGCGAGCGGTATTCCATTTCGCCTTCGGTCAGCACGCCCGCGGCACCGGCGTGACCCGACATCCGGCAACCGACCCATGCAACGCCGCATTCGCGTGCGAGCGCTACGGCGGTCTCTGCAGCACGTGCAACAACCACGTGACCCATGCCATTATCGCCGTCGATAAGTGCGATCGCCGGCGCTGTTCGGTTGACCGTGATATTTGGACGGGGATTGGTCGATCCGAGTTTCAATCGTTGCCAGTATTGCGGCAAGCGGAATACCCCATGCGCATCCGCGCCGACCAAATCTGCCTCCAGCATAAGCTCCGCAATTTTGCTGGCGTCGCCGTCTGACACGCCAGCCTTGCTCATTGCGTCGATAATCAGCCCTGTAATGGCTGCTGTTGGAATACGGGCGGCTTTCGCAGCCTGGATGTTCATAATTTCCTCGATAGCAGAGCTGCTGCGCGCGCCCCTAAAATCGTCGCCTTATCCGCATCTGAAATCTTCAATGACCGCACGTGCTTCACGCAGTCCATCATTCCCATGTCGTAAGGATAATCGCTGCCGAGCATCACGCGATCGGCACCGACGTAGCCGATCATGAATTCCAGCACAGGCGCCGAGTGCAGAATGGTGTCGTAGTAGAAGCGCCTAGCGATATTCATCGGTTGCTTGTAAATATTCATTTTCGGCTCGGGCCGCACTTCCCAGCCGTGTTCCCAGCGTGCCGCTTGATACGGCGTAAAGCCGCCGCCGTGTGCGAGCACAACAGTTAACCTGGGGTGGCGGTCGAGAACACCGCCGAAAAAAAGACAAGCCGCACCAATCGTCGTGTCGAGTGGATTCCCAATCAGATTGTTGAGGTAATAGGACTTCATGCGGTCAGCGCCAGCAACATTGTTCGGATGCACAAACACAAATGCACCAAGGTTCTCGGCAGTCGCCCAAAGCGGCTCGAAACTCGGGTCGTCAAGGTTCTTTCCCATGATGTTCGAGGCGATCATGGTTCCGCGCAGCCCGAGCTTGGTCATCGCGCGCCTGAGTTCGCCGGCGGCCTTCTCGGGTGCCTGCATCGGTAGTGTTGCGATGCCCATAAAACGCTGCGGGTTTTCTTTGACCAGTTTCGCGATTTGATCGTTCTGGATCGCGGCGGCCGCGGCGCCAAGCGAAGCTTCCTGGTTGTAAAGATAGGTCTGCGGCGTGGCAGACAGCACCTGGATGTCAACGGTGGCCGCGTCCATATCGCGCAACCGGTGCTCGATATCGAACCCGCCGCGCGGGTACGGCTTGTAGGCGACGCCGCCGACATCGAGCGTCGCCGTAGCCGCGTCGATCGGAGTGATGGTCACCGGTAACTTTGGAGCTTCCTTGCGCAGCAGCGCCGCGGTCTCCTCAGTCAAGACATGCGTATGGGTATCGATCGTTCGCGCTTCGCTCATTTCACCACCCGAAAGAGGCCTTCGCGTTGTGCGGCAAGGAGGGCCTGAGTGCCGCAGCCGGCGCACGGACGCAAGCCCCTGTCGCGCGCTGTTCTTTCCGCTATAAACGAGACCCCGCAAGCCGATGTCCGGACCCTCATATGAACACAGGCCCTGCCACCACGAAGCACATGCCGCGCGTTGAGGACGATGCCCTGGTGCGCGGGGCTGGCCACTTTATGGACGACCTACGGCTGCCCGATACAGCCTATGCCGTCTTCGTTCGCTCGCCACACGCGCACGCGCGCATCGTTTCGGTAAGAACCGAGGAGGCACGTAAGGCTAAGAAGGTTCTGGCCGTGCTCACTGCCCAAGACATGAAGGCGGCTAACGTGGGTAGCGTGTCCCGGCATCCGCCTGTGCCGGGCCGCGGTGGCGCAGCGATGATCATGCCGTTCCGTCCGTCGCTGGCTGGCGAGAAGGTGATGCACGTTGGCGACCCGGTCGCGATAGTGGTCGCGGAAACGGCAGCAGCCGGGCAGGACGCAGCCGATCTCGTGCAGGTCGAATACGAGGAATTGCCGGCGGTGATCGATCTAAGCGACGCCACGAAGAAAGGCGGGACGCAACTCCATCCTGAAGCGCCGGGCAATCTATGCGTCGACTGGCCCGGCCCCGTAGCAGACGAGCGGAACGAACGAGAGGTCGCAGACATCATCGCCAAGGCGCCGCATGTGGCAAAGGTGCGGGTCACTAATCAACGCATGGTGGTCGCTTCGGTGGAAACGCGTGGCGCAACCGGTATCTATGACAAAGCGAGCGACAGCTACACACTTCATGTCTGTTCGCAGAGCGCTGACTCGCTGCGCAATCTGATTGCTGCAGTCATGGGTATCCCGAACGAAAAACTGCGCGTGATTACTGGGGACGTTGGTGGCGCCTTCGGCATGAAAACGCCGCCGTATCCGGAATATCCGGCGCTGCTGGTGGCCGCCCGTGAGCTCGGCCGTCCGGTGCATTGGCAATCGACACGCTCAGAAGCCTTTGTCACCGACACACAGGCGCGCGACACCATCACCGAGGCCGAGCTTGCCCTCGATGAGAAGGGGAAATTTCTCGCGCTCCGTATGCGACACCTGTGCAATCAGGGCGCCTATGTAAGCACCGCGGGCGTCGGCATCAACACCAACAATTTCGCGCGCTGCCTTCCTGGCATGTACCGCATCCCAAAGATCGACGTCTCAGTTGCCTGCTACTTCAGTAACACCACTCCAACTGGACCCTATCGTGGCGCCGGACGGCCCGAAGCAAACTACGCATTAGAGCGCGTGGTGGAGGAGGCCGCTCGCGTCTTCAGCATCGACCCCGTGCGACTACGCAAGAAAAATCTCATTCCTCCGTCGGCAATGCCGTTCAAGACACCGATCAACGCCTATGACAGCGGCGATTTCCCGGCGATCGTCGGCAAGGCGCTGGAGCTCGCTGATTTCGAAAATTTCAATAGGCGCCGGCGCGAGTCAGCAAAACGAAAAAAGCTGCGTGGCATCGGCGTGTCCTGCATGCTTGAGCATGCCGGTGCCATGCCGATGGAGCAGGCATCGGTTTCGTTTCCGGGCGGCGATCAGCTCATCCTCGGCTGCAATGTGCAATCGACCGGCCAGGGGCACGCCACAGTGTTTCCGCGCTTGCTTGCCAAAAAGCTCGGCATCGATGCCGCAAAGATTAAGCATTGTCACGGTGATACCGCACAGGGATTGACGGGCTTCGCGTCGGTTGGTTCACGATCAGCCATGTGCGCCGGCAGCGCGATTGTGCAGACGGCGGATGTGATGTTGGCAAAGGGCAAGAAGGTGGCTTCAGCGCTGTTGGAAGCCTCCGACGCGGACATCCAGTACCGCAATGGTAGTTTCGAGGTTGTCGGCACCGATCGCAAGATTTCGCTGTTCGAAACTGCAAAGCACGCAAAAGAGAAAGGCGAAAGTCTCGATACTAAGGAAAAGACTGAGACGCCGCTTACCTTCCCGAACGGCTGTCATATCGCCGAAGTAGAAATCGACCCCGAAACGGGCGCAGTCGATCTGGTCACCTACACCGCGGTTGACGATCCCGGCGTGATGCTCGACCCCATGATCGTCGAAGGCCAGGCGCACGGCAGCATCGCCCAAGGCTTGGGCCAGGCGCTAGTCGAGAACGCAGTTTATGATGCCGGCAGCGGCCAATTGGTGGCTGGCTCTTTCATGGACTACGGCATGCCGCACGCACACACCATGCCGTTCGAGCTGCGCGAAGCAGTACATTCAGTGCCTGCCAAGAATAACCCGTTAGGCGTGAAGGGTACCGGGGAAGCCGGGACCACGGCGGCCATTGCCGCGGTGATGAACGCGATTTCCAATGCAATCCCGAATGGCGCCGCCGACCATATGGATATGCCCGCCACCCCCGCGAAAGTTTGGGCGGCATGTCAGAAGGGCATGGCAGGGAAGTAATGTTTTTGTTGTCACAGGGGCCGCCGTGAAGCGCGAGTCCCGATGACGTCCCGTTTCGCCAGGTAAAGTACTTCCCTAAACGAGATGGCCGGGACTAGCCCGGCCATCTCAATTTTTTGCTGCGGAACAGTGCGCCTACGCCTGTGAGATGAACTTGACGTTCATGTAAGCCTGCAGGCCCTCAATGCCACCCTCAGAACCGTAACCCGATTCCTTGACGCCGCCAAATGGCGTCTCAGGCGTCGAGATGGCGACGCTGTTGACCCCGACCATGCCAGACTGCAGCGCATCGCCGATCGCTGACGCATTCTTCTCGGACGCAGTGAAGGCGTAGGCAGCGAGGCCGAATTGAAGTGAATTGGCGCGCTCCACCACTTCGTCAAAGGTCTTAAACGGCACGATCGGCGCAACCGGTCCGAAGGGTTCCTCGGTCATGATTTTGGAATCGTCGGGGACGTCAGTGATGACGGTCGGCTGATAGAAGAAGCCCTGGTTGCCGTGTCGCGAACCGCCGGTGACGACCTTGCCGCCGCGGTCCTTGGCGTCGTTGACGAAGCTTTCCATAGCGTCGAGCCGGCGCGGATTGGCGAGCGGGCCCAGGGTAATACCCTTCTCCAGGCCGTCGCCCAGTTTCAGCCCCTTGGCATATTCGGTGAACCGGGCCAGGAACTTGTTGTAGTTCTTTTCGTGCACATAGAAACGCGTTGGCGAGATGCAGACCTGGCCAGCATTGCGGTACTTGAACGCTGCGATGGTGTCGGCGATCTTCTCGGGGTCGGCGTCGTCGAACACGACGACCGGCGAGTGACCGCCAAGTTCCATAGTTGCCTTCTTCATGCCCTTGGCCGCAAGGCCTGCGAGATGTTTGCCGACCGGGACCGAGCCGGTAAATGAAATCTTCTTAACCGCCTTTTTTGGAATCAGGTGTTCGGACACATCCGCTGGCACGCCAAATACGAGATTGAGCACACCCGCCGGCAAGCCGGCATCGGCGAAGCATTTCACCAGCTCGACGCAGCCGCCCGGTGTTTCTTCAGAGGCCTTGATGATTATCGAGCAGCCAGCTGCAAGCGCGCCGGCGATTTTACGCACCGGTGTCAGAGTCGGGAAATTCCACGGTGTGAACGCTGCGACGACGCCGACAGGCTCCTGCACCACAATCTGGCGTACCCCCTTTTGGCGGCCGGGGATCACGCGACCATAGGTGCGACGGCCTTCCTCGGCATACCAGTCAATGATGTCGGCGCTGGTCAGTACTTCCGCGCGCGACTCGACATAAACCTTGCCTTGTTCCTGAGTCATCACTTTTGAAACGTGATCGTAACGCTCACGCAGGAGATCAGCTGCCTTGCGCATGATCTTGCCCCGGTCGTAGGCCGATGTCGCCTTCCACGTCGCGAAGCCTTTTTCGGCGGCGGCGAGCGCGGCATCGAGATCGGCTTTGCTCGCATGCGGCAGATGCGCCAGCGCCTTGCCGGTCGCCGGGTTGACCACGTCCTCGCCCTTGCGGCCTTCGCCGTCGAGCCATTTACCGTCGATGTAAAGACCCAGCTCGGAATACATAGGGAACCTCGTTGTTACCCTCGAAGTGGTGTTGGATTAGCATTTTCGCAAGCGTGCGGCCACCCTGCCGCCTACCGGCATGGCGGCTATGAGCCGAGATAGCCGCCCCCACTGACGTGAATTGTCTGGCCGGTCACGTAGCGGCCGCCGGGGCCGCATAAGAAGCGCACCATGGCTGCAACATCGTCCGGCTTGCCGCGCTGGCCGGTGATGGTGCCGTGAGTGAGATGGTGTGCCGGGGATTGTGATGACGAAGGTCGCGCAGTGTCGATCGCGCCAGGTACCACGCAATTGGCAGTGATTTTCTCGGCAGCGAGATCATGCGCAAGCGCGCGTGTGAAGCCGACCAATCCGGTCTTTGCGGTCATCACATGAGCGCGATCTTTCGAGCCGACATGCGCGCTCATGCCGCCGATATTGATGATAGTCCCGCCATTTTTCCGCATGGCCGGCAGACACGCGTGCACGCACCGGAAGGCTCCGTCGAGAATGACGCTCATCACCTCGCGCCATTCGGTATAGTCCATCTCGGTGATGGGTGTTTCCCGACGAAGCGCGGCATTGTTAACGAGAATATCGATGCGCCCGAAGCTCTTGAGTGCCGCGTCGGCAAGCGCGTCGGCGGTCTTCTCATCGGCGACATCGCCGAGGACGCCGATCGCCTTGCCGCCAGCCGCTTCGATTTCACGCACAACGCTGTTGGCTTCGCCCTTGTTGGAGCGCACGTTCAACACCACAGAAGCACCGGCATGTGCGAGCCCGAGCACGATGGCGCGTCCGATGTTACGCCCGGCCCCCGTAACGATGGCGACCTTTCCGGTCAATTCCTTGCCGTCAGCCATAAATGACTATCCTCGTAAGAACACGAGATCGATCTTATCCTCATAAAGCTTCTTCAGTTGCTTGAGGGCGATGGCAGTACGCTTTTCGTCCCAGCCGCCATGACGAACATTGAATACAAACTTCTCCTCGATGTCGGAGTGCGAGAGTGGCTCCTGCGCACCGCCGTGGAAATGCGGCTGCCGTTCTTCGATCACGCGACCGTCATTTAGCACCGCGCGGATGTGGCCAGTGAAATTGTTGGGATAAGGATTATCGGGATCGATCACATAGTGCACCTTTGATGAAAGCGCGAGTACATCTTTGTCGTGGACGGCAGCATCCGAGAAAGCGTCGAGACCGACCCCGCCGCGCACGAAGCCGGTAGCGAGCAGGAATGGCGTTGAGAACTTCGCTGCATAACCGTTGGGCGGACGCTGCTTGTCGGCGAGCGGCTCCCACAGACGGTGCACGGTGCCTTCCGCCACCTCGCAGATCAGCTCTTTTACATCGTTGGGCTTGATGCTACGCGCGGCAAGACGCTTGGCGCAGTCAATGTAAGGGTGTGCCATGGTCCCGCACGGGTAGGGCTTAAACGCGAGCGTTTCGGTGACCCAACGCGTGCCGAAATACCCGGTGAGTGCGTCATAGTCTCCGTGCGTTGTGTGCGCAAACCCGTGGAACAACCCATTCGCACCCTCGAACACAGTGCGTGGTCCGAGGAAGCCGCCACGTGCAAGCAACGCCGCCCGAATTCCCGATTGCGCCGCCCAGCCCGGATGCAGCCGTTTGGTCCAGGCCCCTTCGGCCAGATATTCGATGATGCCTGACGCCATGCTGGCAGCGATGCCAAGCGCATCGACGATTTGCCTGGCCTTCAAGCCAAGAGCAGCGCCCACGCCTGCCGCCGCCCCCATCGCGCCAAAAATCGCGGTCGGGTGGAAACCGGCCTTATGCACCGCCATCGGCACGACCGTGCTCAGGCGGCACATCACTTCAGTGCCGACCGCGATGCCAAGCAACGCGGAGGCGCCTTCCGGCGCATGGCGCTCGCAGGCGGCCAGCACGGCTGGCACGATCACCGCGCCGGCATGGACAGGCCCACCTTCGAAAGTGTCATCAAAATCTTCGCCATGCGCCGCCGTACCGTTGATAAAGGCTGCGCTGCCGGCGCTGAGAGTATGCGCGTGACCAATGGCTGTGCATGGCCCGTCGTCATCGCAACCAGCGAGCGCGCTTTGAATGTAATCCTCGTTGCGGGCGGTGACGCAGAGACCGACGACGTCGATCAACAAGTCCTCGCATTTTCGACGCACCGTGAGGGGCAAATCTTTGGTGCGCAGCGCAACAATGGACGCAGCCAGCTGCTCGGCGACGGATGTTTTAGGCAATCGAGCGCTCACAAGGCTCTTCCGTCACGAAGGCGCGGACAACCGGCGCGCGCCGCCGAACTTCAGGCTATTGGCAAGCGCCACGATGCCAAAAGTGATCAGCAGCATGAGCAGCCCCAGTACCGCAATGGCGGCAAGGTCGCCGCTTTCGTTAAGGTCGTAAATAAGCACCGACAGCACCTTCGTTTCCGAGGTGAAAAGCATTACCGCAGCCGACAATTCGCGTATGACTCCCACAAATATAAAGCACCACGTGGCGATCACGCTGGTGCGCAACAATGGCGCGGTGATCTGCCAAAGCGCGCGCAATCGCGTCGCCCCAAGTATACGGCTCGCGTCCTCCAATTCCGGATGTACCGCTTTGAACGCAGATTGAAGTTGCTGATAGGCTGCCGGCATGTTCAGCGTCACGAACGCAATCAGCAGAATCCACAATGTGCCATACAGCACGAAGGGCGGGCGTGTGTAAGTGAAAAACAATCCGACACCAAGCACGATGCCGGGAATTGCCACCGGCGCGGTGGCAAGGAAGCCAAGCACACGATAGCCGCTGACTGCCTGACGCACGTGCACATAGGCGATCACCAGCGCGAGCACCGTGCCGACGGTCGCTGCCAGCGTACCAAGGATAAACGTGTTTCGCAGCGCGAGCTGCGTCGCCGACAGCTCGTAAAAAACGAAATGCAGATTGTGGAAGGTGAAGTTGTTGAACCACACCAGGTGCGAAGCGACTTTGGAGAACGAAGCGTTTAGCAGGGCGAAATAAGGCAAGAACACGGGACACATCAGCACGAGCATCGCGGCTATTAGCATTACCCAGCGCCAGCGGCCGAGCCGCACGATGCGCAGCTCGCTGTTTTTGGCGCCCACGACCGAGTAGCCACGGCGGCCGAGCACCATCTGCTCTGCGCGCAACAAGAGTACAGTGAGCAGAAGGAGCGGCAGCGAGGCGGCAGCCGCGAGTTCCGGCTGGGGCGGAAACTGGAACAGGCTCCAGATTTTGGTGGTCATGGTGTGGAAGCCGGCCGGCATCGCCAAAATTGCCGGCGAGCCGAACAAGGTCATTGCCTGCAGAAAAGCAACCAGCGCGCCCGCCAGCATCGAAGGCAGCGCCAGCGGAATTGTGATCCGGCGCGCGGTGTCCCACGCTTTGCCACCAAGGATGGCGGAAGCATCCTCAAGGTCACCGGGTGTGCGGTCGAGGGAATTGGCCACCAGCACGAACACATAGGGAAAGGTGTAGCAGCTGATAACGAAAACGAGGCCCGTGAAGCTATAGATATTGAGCAGGTGCACGCCCTGCCCCGCGCCGGTAAGCTCGCGATAGAGTTGATTGAGCAATCCGCTGTTTGGCGCGGCCAACAGCTCCCAGGCAATAGCGCCGAGGAAAGGCGGGGTGACAAACGACGCGGTCACCAGCAACCGTACAGTGCGGCGCAGCGGCATGTCGGTGCGCGCGACGAGCCACCCCATGGGGGCTGCCACGACGCAGCAGATGAGGGCAGCCAGAGTGGCGAGCGCGAAGGTGGTCAACAGGGGGTCGAGATAAGCGGCATCGGTCACCAATCGATGGAAATTGTCGAGTGTGAACCCGCCGCTTTTGCTGCTGAAGGCATAGAACATCAGCCAGGACAACGGCATCACGATGAGCGCAAACAAGATCACCGCGAATGCGACCAGCACCGGCTTTGAAGGATCAAAACCGAGCCGTCGCCTTGCGACCGGTACGGTGGATGCGACCGTTGTCATTGAACAAACCTGCCAGCGAAGAATGGTCTCCCTCCACGGGGAGACTCACTTGTCAAACGCGGAAAATCTTGACGTAACGCGCTTTGATCTGCTCACTATTCTTGAGGACCGCTGCCGCGTCGTCCTTCATCGTCTTGATTTTGCTGAGCGGCGTGCGGCCGGTATGTTCTTTGATCTGCGGGTGCACCGAGCGTAGGCCGCCGATATCAATACAGAGTTGTTGGCATTCTGGCGAGAAACAGAAACTCTGGAACAGGCGCGCCGCATTCGGGTTCGGCGCAGCCTTGAATAGACCGTTGGGCCCTATGATCAGCGGTGTGCCCTCGGTCGCATAGACCGGTTCGACAGGCTGGCCGGCCTCTTTCTCTTGGTGAATGAGATATTCGACGCCGTCGGCCTGGATCGCTCGCTCCCCAAGTGCGATCTTCTTCGGCGGGTCGGCAGCCGACTGCACCTGCAGGATATTCTGCTGGGCGAGTTTTTCGAAATATTCCCAGCCGAGATCTCGCGACATCTGATACGTTGCGGTCATGATTGTGCCGCTATAGCCAGGATGCGCCTTGACAATCTTGCCTTTCCATTTCGGATCGAGCAGATCGCCGAAGCTCTTCGGCGCCTCTTCTTTTTTCACCAGACTGGTGTTGTAGGCGATAACGCACAAGAACACACGGAAACTGGCGTAGGTGCCGTCAGCATCCTTGTGCTCGTCCGGATAGTACTTCGCCACGTCTTCAGGAAGGTAGGGCGCGAGCAGACCCTGGTCCTTCCAATAGACGAGATGCGAGGCGTCGGACGAGTTCACGACGTCGACTGCATGCACATTGGCGGAGTATTCCTGGCCAATGCGTTGCAAAATGCGTTCAGCGCCCGTGCGTTCGACCTTGCAGGTAACGCCTGGGTACTTGTCCTCGAACGCCTTGCCGATTTGCTCGGACAATTTGAGATCGACCGAGGTGTACCACACAACCTTGCCTTCCTTTTTGGCCGCCTCAACGAGCGCCGGCGTGACGGCGCTCGCCGGCGGCGCAGCCGAAATGACCTTGGTCGAGAACGAGGCGCCTGCGGCAAGCGCACTCGAGCCAATGAGCACGTCGCGGCGTGAGATTTTTGAGCCTTTCATCGAGATATCCTCCATACCCTGGACTTATTGTTTCGCGTCGCGATCTTATTGTCCGTTCAGCGCGCGGCAGCGCTCGGGTGGTAAGTGCAGCCAGACTGCGCTGCCTTGCGGAATATTCTCGCCCGCTGCGGTGAGCACGCGTAGCTGCGTGCCATCCTTGGCTTCAACCATATAATCCCGACTGCCACCTAGGAAGACCTGCCGAACGACCGTCGCCAGCAGGACGTTTTCGCCTTGCCGTTGCGTCGCAAAAATTCCGATGTCGTGTGGGCGGATCGACACCGGCGTCGGCGCGCCGGAATTGATTTTCGCGCCGCTGCAACGGAGCGGGGTACCTGCGAAGTCGATGCGAGCAGCGTCAAGACCCTTGCCTTTGATGACATTGCTGGAGCCGATGAAGCGCGCAACGAATTCCGAGCGTGGTTGGTCATAGATCTCTTCTGGCGAGCCGGCCTGCTCGATCCTTCCGGCATTCATCACCGCGATCAAATCGGCCGTTGTCATCGCTTCCGACTGGTCGTGAGTGACGTAAACTGTTGTGTAGCGATAGGCATCATGCAAGCGGCGCACCTCGAAACGCATCTCCTCGCGCAAATTAGCATCAAGATTAGACAGCGGCTCATCAAGCAAGAGCGTTTCCGGCTCCACGATGAGCGCACGTGCGAGCGCCACGCGCTGCTGCTGCCCGCCCGATAACTCTCCCGGATAGCGCTGTGCAAGCGGCGCGAGCCGGGTGGTGGCGAGAATGGCGTCGAGTTTCTTGCCGATGGTCTCGCGATCCATCTTCCGGAGCTTCAGGCCGTAGACGATATTCTCGGACACCGTCATATGCGGCCACAGCGCATAGCTCTGGAAGATCATCGACATGTTGCGCTTTTCAGGCGGCAACGAATGTGTCGGCGAGGAAACCAGTTTGTCGCCGACGCGGATTTCGCCCTCGCTAGGTTCGACGAATCCGGCGATTAGCCGCAGCGTCGTCGTCTTGCCGCAGCCCGACGGCCCCAGCAGGCAGACCAGATGGCCGTGCGCGATGGTGAGCGATATGTCGTCGACCACCGCGACATCACCATATCGCTTGGTCAAGTCCCGCAGCTCGACAGACGCCACGCGCTTTCTCCCCTAAGCCGCCGCTTGGCGCGGCTGTATCATTCGAATTGCCTGTACCAACACCGCAGACCAGTTTCTCTCCGCCTCGAGGAGGGGCCTATGATCCGGTGAATGCCGGCTTGCGTTTCTCCATGAATGCCTTGCGGCCTTCCTTGTAATCATTACTGGCGAAACAGGCCTGAACCATCTCGTCGCATTTCTTCAGGTCACGCTTGCTTTCGTTGGTCACCGCCTGACCCACTATGTATTTCACGGAATCGACCGTCAGCGGTGCGTTGGCGGCGATGCTCTCGGCGTAGTCCTTAACGTAGCTCTCAAGTTCCGCGTCCGGCAGGACGCGATTAACCAGGCCCATCATCTGCGCTTCGGCGGCGGTGAATTGGCGGGCTGTGAAAAAAATTTCCTTGGCGAAGGACGGTCCAACCAGGTCGACGAGCTTCTTGAGGCCGTCAAAGCGGTAGCCAAGGCCCAGCCTGGCGGCCGGTACGCCGAATTTCGAGCCATCACTACAAATGCGCATGTCGCAGCACAGGGCGAGTCCGACGCCGCCACCAATGCAGTAGCCGCGGATCATTGCGATGGTCGGCTTGGGAAACGTGTAAAAGGCATTGTTCGCGCGATCGACCGCCGCGTTGTAGCGGTCGACGGCTTCCTGCGTCGAACGCTCCTTCTCGAATTTTGAAATATCAGCGCCCGAGATAAAGGCCTTGCCGCCGGCGCCGGTGACGACAACCACGCGGATGTTTTTGTCGTTCTTGAACTCCTCGACAAAACCGGAAGCCGCCTCCCACATTTCCAGTGAGACGGCATTGTGACGCTCAGGATTGTTGAAGGTCAGATAGCCAACCTTGCCTTCCTTGCGCGACAGCATTTTGTCGGTCTGCGACATCCCTTTACTCCTTAAACTGCGTTGGCGGCGCGCAGCTCCGCAATATCTTTATCGGCGAAACCGAATTCCTTGAGCACTTCGTCCGTGTGTTGACCCTGCTCGGGTGGCGTCGCGACGATCTTGCTTGGCGTGCGGGACAGCTTCACCGGCTGTCCGACAAAAGTTTGTTCGCTGCCGTCCGGCCGTCTGGCGCTCTGTGCGATGCCGATGTGCTTGACCTGCTCGTCAGCGAACATCTGGTCGATCGAATAGATCGGACCGCACGGCACGCCAAACGTGTTGAAGATATCGATCCATTCGGCGCTGCTTTTGTGGGCCGTGCGCTCGTCGATTTCCGCGTTGAGCGCATCGCGGTTTTTCAACCGCAAGGCGCCAGTGGCATAGTCAGGATGCTTGATCAACTCCGGCGCTTTAATTGCGTTGCAGAGCCGCTCCCACATCACCTGACCGGTCGAGGCAATGTTGATGTAGCCGTCCTTGGTCTTGAACACACCGGTTGGAATGCTGGTCGGATGATTGTTGCCTGCCTGCTTCGGCACTTCGTGGGCTTGTAGCCAGCGCGCGGCTTGAAAATCGAGCATGAAGATCTGCGCCTGCAACAGCGACGTCGAGATCCACTGGCCCTCACCGGATTTCTCGCGCTCGAGCAGCGCCGTGAGAATTCCCATCGCGCAGAACAATCCGGCCGTGAGATCGGCAACAGGAATGCCGACGCGCACCGGGCCTTGCCCCGGCAAGCCGGTGATCGACATT
>Ga0126384_10001616_pt1 | contig 13416 bp, 16 predicted proteins | sample PanSoiMetPlot_36_FD_92543 | JGI IMG/M metagenome (GOLD analysis project Ga0126384, IMG submission 92543) | Tropical forest soil microbial communities from Panama - MetaG Plot_36 | ecosystem: Environmental > Terrestrial > Soil > Tropical forest > Bulk soil | place: Panama | collected 2016-02-17 | reverse complement strand
ATGGAACGTAAGGATGGATCGAGTTCAAACAGACGGTCGTAGAACGTCATTGTTGCCCATTCGAGAACGGGCAACACTCGTTCAAAGCTGCTTTGTATGAGTTGGATTTGACGATCAGTCATGGCTGCTCCCAGTTGGATTTTCAGGTCCCAGTCACTGCTGGGCTCACCTACACAAGCGCAATAGCGAGCCGAAAACGATCACGCGCCCAGGAAATTTTGGGATGGTTGGGTGCAGCTGAAAAATGCGCTCAGTCCGCTCTTGCGGCCCAGGGGATTTCGGTGACTGCCTTACGTGCCCCTGCTACAGCATCTTCGTATTTCTCAAACCTTATTAGGTCGAGGACTTCGCCGGAACTCTTGCGACGCACTACGTAATACCAAAATGGTTCCGGCCGGTTGCCGTGCAAGACTTCAGCAATGTAATCGTCGTTCTCTATCCGAAAGATGTCGCGTTCTACTGCCATTGCCGTATTCCTAAAGCTGGTTTTTGTGAATCTTTCTCCGGCGTTTGTTATGAGTTACTGACCTGAAATCGCGCTGCAAAACGCAGCAACTGAGAGCTTTACCGTCGGTAGGGATTCATTCCAGCCAGCACGATGGCTACGCATGTGGAGCATTGCGCGCTCACGAACATCTTCAGGCAACGATCGCGTCTTTCTAGTAGTGGCGTCGAGGCAGACTCCAACAACATCCATGGTGGCGCTTACGTCGCCGGTAGCGTCGTTTCGCATTTCGTGAAAAAAGCGGATGGATTTATTCCCTACTTCACGGATTTCAGAATGAATTGTGATCAGATCGCCGGCATGAAGTTCACGTCTGTACTGAATCCGTTGTTCAACTGCCGCCATGCCAACGCCTTCATTCTTGAACCTTGGAGGGGTGAGACCGAGTGTCGATAAGATCTGCCACGAGGATTCGTCGAATTTCCCGACATACCACATCACGTTCATATGCCCCATGTGATCGCATTGCCAGGGATATACGGTTCCGCGATGGGTAATTACTAATGCAGACAGGCCGTGGTTATCGCTTAGATTGCTCATACTTCATACTCACTTTCGATTTTCAAGACTGTTACTTGCGAAATATTCCTTTGGCAGTAGCGCAACGCATGGCGGCCAGATCGCTACTGCCCTGGGACGAAAGTGTTCTTCCTCACAGAATCACCAATCTTTCCGTGTTGGAAGCGCGGGAGGTGTACCTCTTCTTGCCTCCTATCACTAAGGCGCAGGAGGCGGGCCAGATCGATCACGCAAATGAACAATTTTTGTGGGGACACAAGGGGTCCCAAGTCGGCTCAACGACTTAGCTATAGCATTGGGGAACTATGGGTCTCATTTTGAAAACAATCGGTCTCCTCTTTGCGCTGAGATTGAGCTACACTCCCGCCCAAGTAAATTTCCTATGAGCACGGGACCGGATCTAACCCGGCTGCTTCAAGAATGGAAGAACGGCGACGATCAGGCCATCGGACGCCTGACGCCGATCGTTTACAACGAGCTGCGCCGCCTGGCCGCTCACTATCTTCGGGGCGAGCACGCGGCCGACACGCTTCAGCCGACCGCACTGGTGCACGAAGCCTATATCCGCCTGGTCGGACAGAACACGCCTGATTGGCAGGGCCGTACACATTTTTTTGGCGTGGCCGCGCATGTGATGCGGCAAATCCTGGTGGATCATGCCCGCCGCCATCTCAGTGCGAAGCGCGGGAGTGGCGCGCCGGTCACCGCCATCGATGAAGCTTTGAGCTTTGCTCCCGAAAAGAGCAAAGATGTGCTGGCTCTAAACGATGCGCTCGATGGTCTTACCGCCATCGATCCCCGCAAGTCAAAAATCCTGGAGCTGCGATACTTCGGAGGCTTCAGCGTTGAAGAAATCGCCCGGTCGCTCGATATCTCAACGGCGACTGTTGGGCGTGAGCAGCGGTTGGCGGAGGCGTGGTTGCACCGCGAGCTCTCTCGCGGTGAATCGTGAATCCCGAACGCTGGAAGGCCGTCGGAGAACTCTTCGAGCGTGCAGTTGCCTTGCCTCCGGGTGAGCGAACCGTATCCGTTGAGCAAGGCAGCGCCGGCGACGACGAACTGCGCAAAGAAGTGTTGTCGCTCTTGGCCAGCCATAAGGCGCTGTCCGGCGGCTTTGTTCAAGAGCAGATCAAGAACTCGGTTGTTTCGTTTTATCAAGCCACTTTAGCTCATCCCACTTCGATTGGACCGTATCGCGTGATTCGCGAACTTGGCCGCGGTGGCATGGGGGTAGTCTTCCTCGGGGAGCGCGACGACATAGATGGCAAGGGCAAAGTTGCCATCAAACTAGTCTGTCCCGGAATGGATTGCGAGTTCATTCTGTCCCGATTCCGACGTGAGCGGCAGACGCTTGCGCGCATGAAACATCCGAATATCGCTCAACTCATCGACAGCGGGACCACGAGCCAAGGATTGCCTTACATCGTGATGGAGTACATCGATGGCCCGCGGCTTACCGATCATGCTCGAGAGCTGAAACTGGAAATCGATGCACGCCTGATTCTTTTCCTCAGCATCTGTTCGGCGGTCGATTATGCGCATCGTAACTTTGTCATTCATCGTGACATCAAGCCCGGGAACATTCTCGTGGATCCGGAAGGCGTGCCGAAGCTTCTCGATTTCGGGATCTGCAAATTGCTTGCGGAGTCAGTCTCTGATCTCAATCCCAATGACACAGCCAGTCGCGTGATGATGACTCCGAGCTACGCCAGCCCGGAGCAGGTTCGAGGTGAGGCAGTTAATCTTCTTTCGGACGTTTACTCACTTGGTGTAGTCCTCTATGAATTGCTCACGGATAAGTCTTTCGCGAAGCTCAACAGTCACGCGCATGGGCGTCCAGTCGTACATTCCACAGATCCGCGGGCCAGCATGGCTGTGGACGACAAGGCATTGAAACGCCGTCTGTCGGGTGATTTAGACAACATTCTGATGCGCGCTTTGGAAACCGAACCGGCTCGGCGCTACGAATCAGCCGCGTTGTTCGCCGACGATCTGCGGCGCCATCTCTTCCAACAACCGATTCTCGCCCGGCCACAAACCTTCGCTTACCGAGCGGTGAAGTTCTTGCGACGCAATCGCGGAAAAGCGATGGCGACAACAGCTGTCTTGATTCTGTTGGCAGGTTTTGTCACTGTCCTCTTTTGGCGAACGCGTAGCTCAAGCTCAAAGCCGGATGCCCTTCGCAGTCTCCGTGACAGCACTGCAGAGGTAAGAGAGGTCATCGCGTCATATCCGCAAAGTGCGCCTCTCTCCACACAACTCTATCGCGCAGTCGCAAGCCAGCAGTTGGGAGACCGCTTGAACCGGGACGGTAACTTTGCAGAAGCAAAGAAAGCCTATGCAGACTCAGTCTCCATCGCAGAGTCCAATCTGAAATCAGGGCAGGACTCATTTCTGACCGTCTTTATTGGATCCAGCCGAAAACTTGGGCTGAACGCAATCGCCCAGGGCAAGAGGGATGAAGCCCTGGATTTTGCACGACACGCTCTTGAAGTAAGCTCAAAGATTTCGAGCGAGGCATCGCAGTTAGCGTCCGCGCGCGGATTGTCCGCCATGGCGGTGATCTACGCGGAATTGCTTCGCAGCCCTTTGCGCCAGCCCGACGATCGCGAGCAAGCGATTTCCTGGTTGCGCAAAAGCGCAGAGGCGTGGCGTCAGTCGGAATCCCATGCACATTTGGGTGCTCTACAGGAATTCGAGATGCACGAAACCGAGCAGGCGCTCGCCTATCTGGAGAACAAAATGATTGATCGCGAGGCGCGATGACGCCCGATAAGAACGTAATGACTCCCGCTCAGCGCCGCCTCGTTCGCGACAGCTTTGAATTGCTTCGCGAAGATGCACGTCCGCTAGTGCTGCTCTTCTACGGCAAGCTGTTTGAAATGGATCCCTCGGCTCGTCGTCTGTTTCATAACGACATCACCCTGCAAGGACGAAAACTTATCGATATGCTGACCGAAGTCGTCGATGCGCTCGATAACTTCCAGTCCATGCAGCCTCGTCTAGGCGAGCTTGGGCGCAAGCATGCCGATTATGGCGTGCGGCCCGACCAATATGAAACTCTCACCTCCGCGTTGCTATGGGCGATCGCGCAAGCGCTCGAAGGCAATTTCGATCCCCCCACCCGGGAAGCCTGGTCCCTGGCAATAACCTCGATCTGCACAGCGATGAAAGCAGGCGTCTGAGGGGAAGGTCCCCTTTTGTGCAGTGGTAGCACCTTAAGTCAGGTTCTCTGAAGTCATTCACGACTCCGCTACCTATATAGGGGAGCCGGGCGTTCGGTCAGCGAGACTAGCACCCAAGCTGTCTGCGCCGGGTAGTGGTACGCGGCAAGAAAGCCCTTACGAAAATTTTTTTTGATCGTGCAGGATTTCTCCGCCGATTTTCGCCTATCTGATTGCAAGCGGATTTCAATCCGCGTCACCTAAGAAAGGAAAAAATTATGAAGAAGCAAGTAATTGAAAAAATGATCTCAGCCCGGAAACAGGCTGGATTCACCGTGTTAGAGCTGGCTGTGGCGCTATCGATCATCGCTATTCTTGTCGCAGCTCGGTAGGCATTCGGACCGTAGCGAGTCAAAGAGAGAGAGAGGGGTAATGGAGTCCCCGCTCTCGTGCGGTTCTCGTTGTCGAGCGCGGCTAAAGCGATGTCTTTAAGCTGACCCTGGCACGGCTGCGCTTTGCGAAAGCAGTGCCCGATGAAAGTATGAAGACGCACCAACTGATTTTTTACAGCCTTCCAGCGCGCTGCGTTTCCATTCGGTTGTTCTTCAAAGCGATCTCAGAAAATCGGCCAAGTCTCGACAAACTCATCGACTTTACAAGCCTTGTGCGAGATGGAGCCATGCGGGCGCGTTTGAAGGCCGGGCTCCGATGGATCGATCGTCGTTTCCGTTGGCTCAAGCTCGTCGGATTTGTATTCGTTCGATGTTGATCTTCGATAATTGGGGCTGCCCAGGAAGCAAATGTACCGAGTATCTAGTTGGGAGGCCGATTTCCGGATTCTCCGGACACCATCGTCCGGTACATGCGCTGCACCAGATCGCGTTGTTCTGGCGTCATGGGACCATCTTCTGTAAGTCCCATTGCCTTGAGCGAGCGTCGATAGACTTCTTCGCGTTCCTGCCTGGTCAATGTCTTGGCCTGGTTCGGGTCCAGCATCTTGAGGCCGTTGTTCTGTATGCGCTGATCCTCGACAGCTCGTTCCTTCGCTTCCTGTGCCGCCTTCCGTTCGTCGATCTCTCCGAGCGTGTGAATCTCAGAGCGCATTACCGTTGCTCGTTGGTGAGTCTCCGGCGAGCAGCGGGAAAAACTCTCGATCAAGCTCATGATGTCATCGGCATCGAGGAACGACATGTTGTGATCCACAGCCGCATTCCGAATCGGAAAGATAGCCGCTTCGCATTGTGAAGCCAGGCCAAACTGTGCGCCTACGCGCAGATCACGGCCTCCCAGCAGCTTAACCAGAACGGGAATGTCGGACGGAGTCAGCTTCCTGGCAAGCGCTTCCATCGACTGTTCGTTATATCCAAGGCCGTGAGCACCAAGGTGCCGGCTGTTGAGGATAGCCTTGCGAACCCGGATCGTAGCCTCATTCCCTGTCTGTGGAGCTTGTGCGTACGCTGCCAGGCAGTAGCTGCCTAGCACGATCACTGCTAGTAAGCGCATTCTCACAGTGCCATTCTAGGCCGCATTCGACGGATGTCCGTTAGTACTTCGGTACAATGGCTCCGCGTACCCTGAATCTGAACCAAACGGCGAGTCGGAGTTAGTATGTGGCGATTATTCTTGGCCGGTCTCCTCACGTATGCCTCTTGCCTGAATGCTCAGGAGGCTCATTCACACGGTGTGCCTGAGAAGTTGGGAACAGTATCGTTTCCCGTCTCGTGCCAGGCTGCGGTGCAGCAGCAGTTCAACCGCGCGGTAGCCTTGCTTCACTCATTCGCTTACGCTCCGGCGGCCGATGCGTTCCGAGGCGTGGCCAAGCAAGATCCTCAGTGTGCAATAGCTCACTGGGGCATCGCCATGACGCATTTCCATCAGTTATGGGAGCCGCCACTTCCTGCATCCGAAATTCCCGAAGCTAAAAATGAAATTAACCAGGCTCGGCGGATTGGGTCTGGTTCGGAAGTAGAGCGAAAGTTCATCGCTTCGCTCAGCCTTCTTCTGGATGATGCGAGTGAAGCTCAGTACAGCCGAAGAGCACTGAAGTACTTAGAAACGATGAGTGCGCTGGCGAAGGACAACAAGGAGAATGTCGAGGTCCAGGTCTTTTATGCCTTGGCTCTTTTGTCAACTGCGTCGCCTGCAGACAAAACCCACGCAAATCAGAGAAATGCGGCGGATTTGCTCGAGCCGCTCTATCGCGTTCATCCGCAGCATCCCGGAATCCCGCATTATCTGATCCATGCGTACGACAACGCCGAACTCGCCTCGCACGGTTTGCCTGCTGCGAATGCATATTCGAAAATCGCACCTTCGGCTCCCCACGCTTTGCACATGCCGTCGCATATTTTTACGCGGCTTGGGTTATGGGATGAATCCATCGCCAGCAATGTCGCGGCACGGGAGGCGGCTCATGAGCAAGGAGACATTGGTGAAGAGCTTCACGCGATGGATTATCTCGTCTATGCCTATCTTCAAAGCGGACGGGACACACAAGCCGCAGAAGTGATCAATCAATTGAAAATCAAGGGGACACAGACGGCTGGAGGGTTCAAGACCTCCTACGCCGAAACCGCGATGCCGGTGCGGTATGCAATTGAGCGAGGTCGATGGGAAGAAGCTTCGGCGATCACCGCCAATGCGGCAAGTCCTCCCGAAGTAGCGGCAGTTGCAGTTTGGGCTCGCGGGCTCGGACTTGCTCGCCGCGGCCGTATCGAGGAGGCTCGCGTGCAAGTCGATCGTCTGGCGCAAATCGAAGGTCAGCTGCGCTCCTCGGGAAAAGACTATTGGGTTACACAGACAAGAATCCTTGGGCGAGAACTCACGGCGTGGTGCACTCAGCAGCAGGGCAAACACGACGAAGCCGTAAGCCTGATGCGCCAGGCTGCGGATGAAGAGGATGCTGTTGAGAAGCTTCCGATAACTCCTGGGCCAATCGTTCCCGCACGCGAACAGCTCGGGTCCTTGTTGCTGGAGCAGAACCATCCCGACCTGGCCCTAAAAGAGTTTCAGGCAGCGCTCACGAATTCTCCTGGACGGTTAGGAGCGACACGTGGAGCGGTACAAGCTGCTGAGCTTCTAAAAGGAAAGAATTCTCGCGTAGCTGCCGCAGAGTAGAGCGGGTCATCGCAGTCAGTTTTTTATACCGCTTCCAATATCGCGGCGAAGAATCCGTCACAAAGATGCATTCCTGGAATGGTACGCAGGAAGTCGCCTTTCGCGACACCGCTGATCGCTTCCGCTCGAATCAGTCCCTCCTGGGACAATTGCTGTAATCGACTTCGCATAGGAATCAATCGAAAGGCTCGATGCTCAGCGAGAAATCTGCTGATCACTTCTTCGCCTTCCTCCGGTTCGAGTGAGCATGTGGAATACACGATCGTTTTCGCCAACTTGGCGACAGAGCACAGAATTTCAAATTGCAATTGTCCCAATCGCGGTAGATCGTCGGGCTTGAGGCGCCACTTGATTTCCGGATTGCGCGCGAGTGTGCCTGTGCCGGTACACGGTAGATCAGCAATGATGCAATCGAACTGCTGGCTGAACGGAAGCTGGCGGGCATCGGCTGCGACAACGGCATCCAGACCTGTGAGTGTGCGCATGAGGCGAACGCGATGGAGATGCAAATCCATGGAGACCACCAAAGCCTCTGGATTCTGTTGGGCAGCAATCGCACTCTTGCCGCCTGGAGCAGCGCAGGAGTCCAAAATTGTCTTTCCCTGGGCGAGTAGCGCGACGAGTTGTGACGCCTCGTCCTGTATGGCCAGTCGTCGTTCACGGTAGGCGTGCGCTTGCGTTATGTCTCCGGCTGTCACCTGCCAGGCGGACTTGATCAGGGCTGCTGGTTCGAGCGACATGCCTTCGCGGGAAAGTTCTTCGACGACTGTGGGAGACGTAGTGCGAATCGTGGTTTGCGACCGCTCTTGGTTGTACTCACAGATCGCGCGGGTGGCCTCTTCTCCGTAGATCTTCGTCCAACGCTCGACCAGCCACGCTGGATGCGAGTACATCCTAGCGAGATCCCTGCTCGCCTGTTTCTGCTCGGATGAGCTGAGACTCTCGTTTGAGAGTTTGCGCAGGACAGCATTGATCAGAGGAGCAGCGGAGCGTTTGCCGTGCTGCTTCACGAGTTCCACGCTTTCGTTCACTGCCGCTCGCGGCGGTATGCGGTCCAGATAAAGCAGTTGATAGGCTCCGAGCCGAAGGGCCAGCTTCACTTCAGGATCGAAGTTCGAAATGGACTTCCCTGCAGCGGCTTCGATAACTTGATCGAGCTTCTGCTGCCAGCGCAGGACTCCCATCACTAATTCTGTCGCGAGACCGCGATCAGAGCGGTTCAGGCGACCAAGGAGGTTGGAATGCAGGAGCTCTGCGGCATAGGAATTCTGAGCTTCGACGCGTAGAAGCACGTCAAACGCAGCGTTGCGCGCCGGCGAGACACGTGCCGGAGACGGCATTGCATCACGCTCCCAGCTTTTCGCCTGCTTGCGGACGATAGCCGCGGACGAAGTCCGCAGCCGTCATACGGCGCTTGCCTTCGGGTTGTACTTCGATGAGTTGCAAAGCGCTGTTCTCACCGCATACGACGAAGAGCTGGTCCCGGTCGACGAGCAGCTCACCCGGCGTCTGAGTTCCAGAATAAGAATGAGCTTTCGCGGAAGTAATTCCGAGCTTCTTTCCCTTCAGGATCGTGTACGCACCAGGCCATGGCTGGAATCCGCGCAGGCGGTTGTAGATGCGTTGAGCCGAGAACTTAAAGTCTGCCAATCCCTCTTCCTTTTTCAAAATGGGAGCGAGCGATGCGCGACTGTGATCCTGCGGTTGGGGCTTGATCTTTCCAGACTCCAACTTGCGCAGGGTCTCCACCATCAGCTCCGCACCTACTACCGACAAGCGCTGACCGTAGGTGATGGCAGTGTCGTCGGGAGCGATCGCCAGCTCGCGTTGAAGAAAGATGTCGCCGGTATCGAGCCCTTCGTTGAGCAGCATGCTGGTTACGCCGCTCACCTTTTCGCCTTCCGCAATCGCCCATTGGATTGGCGCGGCGCCACGGTATTTCGGCAAGAGCGAGCCATGGAGGTTAATGTTGCCGTGTTTCGGCAGCATCAACATCCATGGCGGAATGATGCGACCGTATCCGACGACGATGATTGCGTCTGGCTGAATCTTCTCAAGCAATGTGCGAAAGTCAGCGTTGTTCTTGATCTTCTCTGGCTGCTCGATTGGCAGTTTGTGGCGCTGGGCGGTGTGCTTGACCGGTGATGTTGCGAGTTGCAGTCCGCGTCCTTGGTGACGATCTGGTTGCGTGACTACTAAGGGAATCTCATGACCGTTGCCAAGGAGCGCTTCGAGCGTGGGAACTGCGAACTGCGGAGTGCCGCAGAAGACGAGCTTCATTGTTTTTAAGCTATCAGCTCTTTACGCCTCCACGCGCGGCATCATAGGAATGGCGGTGGTGCTCTTGAATTTCTCCATCACGGCATTCAAGTGATCGAGCGTTTCTTCGAGCGAAAGCGTGTACATCTCGCGGCCGTTGTCGTAGCCGGTCTCGATGGCGTTCTTCAAGTAGTGTCCCGCAATCTGAATTGCCAGTGGATCGGTGATGGCTTTGTCAGTTTGTTCTTTGTACTTGACCCAGGCGAGATGCGGCAGCGCGATCCAGACCGGCCGCCCGCCACACTGAAATTTGATGTCGATGGCATCTGCGTGGCGCGTGGCGATGGCAACAATTACAGCCTGATAGGTGCAGTGAATCGGCTCTCCGGACCAGCGATCGATAGCGGTGAAATCGTCGTACATGGTTGAAGAAAAAAGAATATCACGCAGGTTTGTAGCTGATGTGTGGCACAGGCGCCCTCGAACGTGGATGACTCATTGGGACTGCCACACTTCGGTGACCGTGCCATCCTTTTTCTGAATGCTCAGCTGAGGAGTTCCACCCCGAGACCCTGGTTTTAGTGTGCGGTAAACGGTCCAGATCTTATTCTTAAGCGTACCGTGGTACGGCAGGTATTTTTCGACCCCTTCTCTACCGAATATCGGCTCAAACACGGCTTGAGCAATCTTCACTGCAGTGACTTCATCTGGAACGATCCCGTTTTGCGGCAATGGCTGTTTTTGGGACTTGGCCCTCCCGTCCATAGCGCCTGCGAGTAACAACGTCGCTATAGAAGCCGCGAAGATTTTGACCAACAATTTCTTCATTGTTCCCTCCTGACCCTTTGCGCTCACAATGCAATTTACAATTGTCTGTGCCGTCCACCGGGAAGACTAGTCAAAAAATCCAACAGCGCTCCAATTCCAAGATTGAAATTATTCATGCCGTGAATCTCTCAGGCCTCCGGAATGTTGTCCACGCATTCACCACTCGAGTTGGAGGCTTTTCTGAAGCTTACGGTGGCGACCAACTGAACCTTGGTTTCACCGCCTCGGACAAGCGGCGAAGTGTCGAGCGCAATCGCCGCGCTTTTGTTCGTGAACTTACCGGGAAACGCGAACTACCCTCCCTCATCACGTTGCGCCAGATTCACTCCGGCGTAGTTCGCATTCTCAGGAGCAGGGATCGTGCGCCCGACCATCCCCTGAAAGGGGATGGCGTTATCACCAGCCACAAGAATGTGCTGCTAGGTATCCAGGTTGCGGATTGTGTGCCGGTGCTCATCGTCGATGCGAAGCGGGGCGCCCTTGGAGCCTTCCACGCGGGATGGCGAGGTACGGCGAAGCGTATCGTCGAGCGGGGTGTGGGAAGTATGCGTGGAGTGTTCGGATGCAAGCCATCCAATCTGTACGCGGCGATTGGTCCCTGTATTCACGCATGCTGCTACGCCATCGGCAATGAGGTGATCGACGAGTTTCGATCCCAATTTTCTTATGCCGACGAACTATTTTCAGAGGTTTACGACAGGGATCCGATCAAAGAGAAGTACCCGCTTCTGTTTCTGACCGCGCGGGCGCCTGGTCATAGCGACATAGGTCCCCAGAAGCATCTCGATTTGGTGGAAGCCAACCGCCGACAGTTGCTCGACGCTGGAGTACCGGAGGCAAATATTTGGACGGCAACGGAGTGCACGTCGTGTCGTACTGACCTGTTGTTTTCACATCGCAAAGAAGCGGCCTATACGGGAAGGATGATGGGCGTGATTGGACTGGCTGAATAGAAGAGATTAGCTGTGAGTGGGTTCAGTGGTGGGCGTTGGTGAAACTGCCCCGGCCCCGTTGCTCTGCTCGTTGTTTACCAAGTCTTTTAGTTCCTTGCTGGGCTTGAAGAATGGAATCTTCTTGGCGGGAACTTCTACGCGGTCGCCGGTCTTGGGATTACGTCCCACGCGGGAGTTGCGCTGGCGGGTGCGAAAGCTGCCGAAGCCGCGAATCTCTATCTTGTCCCCTGCCCGCAGGGAATGCACGATGCTGTCGAAGATGGTTTCCACGATCACTTCGCTGTCCCGGCGGGTCACGTCGGTAATTCGGGCGACTTCTTCGATTAGATCGGCTTTCGTCATAAGTTGTACATTCCACCTGAGATGCGGCATTCCGTCAAGTACTAACCTCGGCTATGGAATGTGCATTTCTGGGCGTGTGCCAACTAGCGCCAAAGATAGAAAAAGCCGGGGTTGTTGGTTTGTAACATTCGGGCTTGCGCCGGAAGGAGCTCAGTGACATCGCCGAATAGAATGTCGGCCAAGGTTCGTTTTTTCTCCTCGGGACGTACCAGGGAAGGCTCGCCTTTAATCCCCACAGCTTTGGCGGTATCGTCGACGGCATTTTGGAAGCCGCCGAGCTGATCAATCAGCTTCAGGCCCATCGCCTGCTCGCCAGTCCAAACTCGTCCGCTAGCGATGCCCTTCACGTCGTCAACCTTCATCTTTCGACCATCGGCGACGTCGCGTATGAACTGTCCGTACATCTCGTTGACCAGGCTCTGGAGATACGCCTGCTCAGCTGGAGTCATCTCACGCGCGGGATCGCCTGCCGCTTTCAGCTCACCTGCGGTAAAGATTACTTCCTTGAGCTTGGCCCAGCGTAGTAATTCACCGTAGTTGACCCACTCCGCGATCACGCCGATGCTGCCTACAATGCTCGCGCGATTCGCGTAGATCTTGCTTGCCCCAGATGCAATGTAGTACGCGCCACTGGCGCCGACCGTCTGGATCGAGGCCACGATCATTTTCTTTTTCTGATCGCGGACACGTTTTACCGCGTCGTACATCTCCTGCGAGGCGGCAGCGCCGCCGCCAGGCGAGTCGATTCGCAGGATGATGGCTTTGACGGACGAGTCATCAGCGTATTTCTTGAGTTGATCGACAAAAGGCTTCGCCTGAAGGATTACGCCTTGAACGTCCAAAACGGCGATCTTGTCGCCGCCTACATCGAATCCCGAATCGTTGCCGCGAACGCTGAAATAGAGCAGCGAAAAGATAAGGAGAGCAAAGACGAAGAAGGCTCCGCCTCCAATCACAATCCAGAGGAGCGTGCGCGGACGATTCTCGTCGGGCATAAGGAAAAGTTTAGCACTCTGGCAGGCGCAGGCTGGATTCTGGAGACGATGCTGCGTCCCTACGCTGCGCAAAAAGCGAAATCAATTCTTCTAATAATTGGTAGAAGATTTTTCGATGGTTTTGTGCACCAAAACCGCACTCCCAGAAGGCGAAACAACGCGAGGTCACCTTAAAATAGGAAAATGCTAAAGAAGGTTCGCCTTTTTACTCCTGGTCCGACTCCACTCCTGCCTGCCGCGCAGTTGGCAATGGCGGCGGCTGACATCCACCATCGCACTCCCGAATTCCGCGCGCTCTACCAGCGTGTTCTGGCTCAGTTGAAAGACTTCGTTGGCACGAAGAGCGATGTGATTCTCATCGCCTCGTCTGGCACTGGCGCGATGGAGGCGGCGGTTTCCAACCTCACATCCCCGGGAGACCGCGTGCTGGTACTCACCGCCGGCAAATTCGGCGAACGATGGGTGAGTTTGGCGAAGGCGTTTGGCTGTCAGGTGGAAACGGTTAGCGCTCCTTATGGACAAACATTTTCGATCGAGGAAGTTCGAGCGAAACTGAAGCCGGATATCAAGGCAGTCTTCATGCAAGCCACTGAGACGTCCACGGGCGCGCGCCATTGCGTGCAGAGCGTTGCGGCGTTAACCAAGGAGACGGATGCGTTGCTAGTACTCGATGCCATTACGGGACTCGGCACAACGCATTTCGATGTAGACGGCTGGGGCATCGATGTGATCAT
>Ga0126384_10001615_pt1 | contig 13423 bp, 10 predicted proteins | sample PanSoiMetPlot_36_FD_92543 | JGI IMG/M metagenome (GOLD analysis project Ga0126384, IMG submission 92543) | Tropical forest soil microbial communities from Panama - MetaG Plot_36 | ecosystem: Environmental > Terrestrial > Soil > Tropical forest > Bulk soil | place: Panama | collected 2016-02-17 | reverse complement strand
GGCGGGACTCTTCTTGATTTCAATCCCCCAGACTACCGTGAGTTTATCAGATCTCATCGGGACATGTGGGAATCACGGAAGAATCGCAGTACGAAGTCCAGCGCTGAAGCCGGAATGACGAGTCCTTAAAGTTACGCCCGCATATGGGGGCGTTGGGTGTTGATGCATTCACCGCAACGCTAGATCTGGTTGACTGGCGAGACCGAGCCGCATGCTCGAAGCGATCGTCTACATAATATTCTGTGTTCTCACAGGACTTTGCGGCATCGACCGCCGGATCGGTTTTTTTGGCACTTTTCTTCTGGCCCTTGTCACCACTCCATTTGTAGTCTTGCCTGTGCTGCTTCTCACCGGCCCATCACGCCGCGCCGAATGGCAGCGCCGGAATTGATTGAAGTGGTCAATCACATTCGGTGCGCGGGTAACTCAATGGGCCGACGACGGCATTTTGTGGTTGTGTAAACGGAAGACATCACACTTATGTCCTTCCTTCAGCTTGTTCGCCGCGAAATGCACGGCTCGCTGCCGAAGCTGCTGCTCATGTCCGGACTGGGAGGCATTAGCACCGCCGCGATCCTCGCTGCCATTAATACAGGCCTGCAAGTAGGCTCCAATTTGTGGGCAGCTACGCTTTTTCTGATTGCGCTTTTTCTTTTCATCAAAACTCAATACTACGTCACCATAACGACCACCGCTGAGATCGAAGCGATCATCCATAAAATTCGCGTGCGCCTTATGGACCACATCAGGCGTTCGGAACTCTTGTCGATCGAAGGAATCGGGCGGTCAAGTATCGTTGCGGCGATCACCAGCGATACGGCGGTCCTTACGCAAGCAAGCAACATGCTCTGCTTTACGGTGCAGGGCGCGGTATTGATCTTTTTTGTAGCGATTTACGTTGCGTTCCTGTCTCTCGCAGCGATCATTACGACTATCGTTATCGTCTCGGTGGCGGCAACGATCTTCCACCTGAAGAATCGTCAACTGGTCATCGAAAAACAGAAGGCGGCGGAATGGGAGCGCCGGCTATTCGACCGCCTCACCGACTTCCTGGATGGGTTCAAGGAGGTGAGGCTCAATGCTCCGCGCAGCGCCGCCCTGTACGATGATTCCGTCGACGTCTCGCGAACCGCCGCCAACATAAAAATAAAAAGCCAGGCCGAAACGTTCAAGATGATCGTGTCGTCGCAGATATCGATGTACGTGTTGCTCGGCGCGGTCGTCTTCGTGGCTCCGCAATTCAGTGAAGCGCTGGGAGGCGTGGCACTCACAAAGACGACGACAGCCTTGATGTTCATTGTGGGAGCGTGCTTCGGTCTAGTGCAATCGATCCCGATCTTGCTGAATGCAAACGCGGCAGCGGATCGCATCGAGCAGCTTGAAACTGCCATGCAGGCAAGTGTTTCGTCTGTCGATCCGCGCGACATTCGGATAACGAAGCGTTTTGAAAAGATCGAGTTGCACAAGATCATGTTTCGTTATGTCGACAGATTTTCGGAGACCGCATTCCAGATTGGACCGATTGACTTCGACTTGCAGCCCGGAGAGCTGGTTTTCATTACCGGCGGCAATGGTTCAGGAAAATCGACGTTGTTGCGGGTGCTTGCCGGTCTCTATCCGCCAGATTCCGGCGAAATTATCCTCGATGGAAAACGCATAAACGACCTTACGCGCGACGAGTATCGTTCGTTGATGTCGGGGATTTTCTTCGACTATCATTTGTTTAAGCGGCTTTACGGAATACCCGAACCGGAGCCGAGCGAAGTTGATCGCTTGTTGAACCAGTTCCGTTTGGCAGATAAGACCGGATTGACTGACGGCGAGTTTCGCACGCTCGATCTTTCCGGGGGTCAACGCAGGCGGCTCGCGCTCATCGTCAGTCTTCTTGAAAAGCGCCCAATTCTCCTGCTGGACGAATGGACTGCCGAACAGGATCCCGAATTTCGGCGCAAGTTCTATGACGAGCTCCTTCCGGAATTGATGAAAGCCGGTACGACCGTCGTGGTGATCACGCACGACGATCGCTACCTCGACGAGCTGGACTTGCGTGCGCGCAGGATTCGCATGGACGAGGGCCGAATTATCGAGCAGCGTACGATTAGGAAGGGACGGCGGTAGTGGTCGACGGAGAAGCACTGATGGCAAGGTATCCAGAGTCCCTTGGTGGAATGCCGCCCAGGCAAAAAAAACGTGCGCTTTGGCGGTTTATTGGGCGCCACTTGCCGGGCTTGACCGTGACATTGCTGGCAGCATTGCTCCTGACCACCGTTCTTTTCCCTTACGTCGTCATTACAGTTCCGAGCGGTCATGTCGGAGTTTTGTGGAAGCGATTCAACGGCTATGACTTCTATTGTTGGTGCTTCGTGGGCCGAGGCACGATTCTGGATCCTCGTGAGTTGAGGGATGAAGGCCTCCACTTGGTGTGGCCATGGGACAAGCTCTACATCTACAGCCTGCGACTGCAGTCCTCAACGCAGACGTACAACGCCATTAGCAAAGACGGCGTGAGCGTGGCCGCGCAAATCAACATGCGGTTTCAATTGCTGCACAACTATGTCGGCGTACTTCATAAATTTATCGGACCCCAGTACCTCGCTTCGGTTGTAGACCCCGAGATCGGCAGCCGTGCGCGCGAAGTTATCTCTCAGTACACAGCGCAGGAGGTCTATACGTCGCGCGAAGCGATCCAGGCAAAAATTCGCGAGGGCGCGCAAAAAAGCCTGAGTACGCACCTCGATCGTCTGGTGCAGCCGGAGGCAATGGAACAACCGGACCCAAAGGGCTATAACGACTTCCTGCAAAACTCGATCCAGCTTCTCGATACCCTTGTGCTTAGCATCGAGCTGCCGCCGGAAATCGTTGGAGCGATTAATCGTCAAACTCAACAGTACTATGAGATCCAGGAGTATAAGTATCGCGTAGAGCGGGAGGCACAGGAGTCGACGCGTAAGCAGATCGAAGCAAATGGCATTGCAGCCTTCCAGCGGACTGTGAGCGAGGGGATTTCAGATTCGTATTTGCGTTGGCGCGGCATCGAAGCGACGCTTGCGCTCGCCCAGTCCCGGAATTCAAAGATAGTGATCATCGGTGGCGGCAAGGATGGCCTGCCCGTTATTCTCGGCAATATCGACAATGTCACCGGAACAGGCGCCAAAGCCAGTGTCCCGGAGGATGACCGGACGGCGAACGACAAGACGTCCGCAAGCCCGCCGGTTCCGGGCGGCAGTGCGCCAGTCAAGTCGGGTGAATCTCTCGGGAGCTCATTGATCACGACCGACAAAAACAGCGCGACTGCACGCTCATCGACACCGCCGGACGTGACACAGGGCAACATCCGTCCGGAGAAAGGCGTGACTGCTCCCGCCGGTTCGAATGAGCGCCCAGGCTCGATTTTACCCGATCTTTCGGACCTTAAATCTCTCGTTCCAAAAATTCCCGATTGGCTGCGATCGGGTACTTCGGGGACAGGTCCTGAAGCGGGACCGCCCAAACAATAGTTGCGAACGACGCGGGGCGAATTGCCGTCGGAAGCGCATCTAGGACGCTTTTATTTTCGAATTGCCTTCGCGCACCTAAATCGGCAATCATTGGAGGGCTAATTTGCGTCCAGATTTGCGAGGAATCGCAGGTGAGCGAAACTACGGGATCACCGCAAACCAGATCTCGATTGTATCGGATGTTGACGGCAAACCAGGGCCGGCTGCTTCTGATCGTCCCAATACTGGTCGGGGTTGCCTGCTACATCATTGGCCTGAACGTAGCATATCTCGATATTGCTGCCGCCCGACAACTTATCCAGTTACTCCGGGCTGACAACCAGAAGCTCAAAACCCAGCTTGCGGACCAGACCGCGAGAGAAGTTGTCCTGCAGGGAAAGCTGACGACCGCTCAGGTCGCACTGGATGCGATCATCCCGTCGGAGAACACTTATAACGTCAAGCCCAATCAGTCGATTATCGTTGCCGACGGACGCTTGACGATTGGGCTAGTCGGCCCACCCACGAACGAGAGTATCAACATCAACGTCAACGGAAAGCATCAGTCAGCGGCCACAGGCGATGTCATTAATATTGCGCTAGAACCATCGACGGCCTGTCAGGTGCGAGTACAATCGTTTGACATGTTCAAGGCTGTCCTCGCCGCGTCATGCGCCGGGGGTAAGCCCCAATAAGCCCGCCGGAAGAGTCTAATACCGCCGCGCCTTCGCTGGCTGGCTGAAAAGCTGCAGATATTCATGCAAACCGCGGTCATCTGGAGGAATGACGACTGAGAATCCGGTAGCATTGGTTGCAAGTGATTCGCTGTACGCAGACCCAGCGGAAAGGCAGGTCGGCCATGAGACAGATAGTCACCGTTGCAACAATGAAAGGCGGTAGTGGCAAGAGTACGATTGCGAGTTGCCTGGCCGTTTATTGGCACCTTACCGGTCGGGCTCCGACGATTATTGATGCCGATCCTCAACGTTCGATCGCACGGCTCAAAATGCGCGAGCGAGCACTTGGTGGGGTTCCGGTGGTGGAGGACGCAACAACAGACGCCTGGAAAACTGCGCAAGATCTTGCTGCCGGCGGCCGTCCAATCGTCATCGATACTCCGGGCTTTCGTTCGCAGGCCACTCTGGCGTGCATTGCCGCAGCCGATTTTCTGCTTGTCCCGGTCAAGGCGTCTCCGCTGGACATTGACCGCATGTTGGATACCCTTAATTCGCTAATCGACGGTGCCGGCGGTCAGCGGCCGAGTTTCCGCTGCGTTCTGACTCAAACTACGCGGGACTCAGTCATTGCCAAACATATACGAGCGGAACTGATCGAAGCCGGGTTTCCGGTCCTCAACAGCGAGATGATCAATCGTGTTGCCTATGCGGAAGCAGCTCTCTGGGGAGCGACGCCAAGCCTCATCAGTTGGAACGGGTTGGCGGCACGCGAGATTGCGGCAATTGCCAATGAGGTTGATGGGATAGTAGGTGTCAAGCGAGCGGCGTGATCATGAAGAAGCAACTGCCAAAGGCGATCCGACCTAACGTGACCCACAGGATCAACCCCGTGGCCCACCTTGTGTCCGAGCCCGTGCCGGAAGCGATGCGGCCCCGGAAGGCTTCAAAGGTTTCTACTGCTGCGATAATGGACGTCACCGAAAAAGCGCCCATCGATGAACGCCGGGCACATGCACGCAAGCTGGTTGAGCGTTTCTCTCTCTGGGCTGGTGCAGCCGGACTTCTTCCGGTGCCGATCATCGATCTGGCCGCCGTCGGCGGTTTGCAAATTCAGATGCTGCGCCGTCTTTCGCAAATCTACGACGTCCCGTTCTCCAAGCACCGGGGCAAGGCGCTCATTGCGGGTCTCGCAGGAACAATGATTCCCGCGAGCACGGGAATCGGACTGGCCAGCGTGATAAAAAGCGTGCCAGTAGCTGGAACTGCTATTGGCGCGATGACAACGCCGGCACTGGGCGTTGCCGCTACTTATGTAATTGGCCTGACTTTCATCGAGCACTTTTCGTCGGGGGGGACACTTCTTGATTTCGAACCACCGAACTACCGGGAATTCATCAAGGCTGGGGTCGAGCGGCGCAAGACCTAACGGGGTCACGCCGTTGATCTGATTGGCGTGAGCCTGACGATTCCGAATGCGCCGTCCTACTGGGTCCTCTTGCCGCCCGTCTTGGCCGCTTTCTCCGCGTCCCACCACCAAACCGTTGGAAAAGCCGACATGCCGTATTTCGGCAAGGGATCACGACGGCCGAACCGGTTCCAGCGTGCGGTCCGCAACTTAGCGTAGCCCCATTGCGGTACGACGTACTGGTTCCAAAGCAATATACGGTCAAGCGCTCTGGTGGCGGCGACGAGGTCCTCACGAGTCTTGGCCAAAATGACCTTCGTGATCATCTCGTCAACTGCTGGGTTCTTGATGCCAAGTATGTTGTCCGATCCTGGCTGATCGGCCGCCTGCGAGCCCCAATAGCCGCGCTGCTCATTTCCCGGCAAAAGAGATTCGCCCCAGGCAAATGTAACAATATCAAAGTCCCACCCGCGTAACCGGTTCTCATAGTGGGCTTGATCGACCGTGCGTACCGACACTGCAATGCCAAGCCGTTCCAGCGACGGTTTGTAGAACAGAAAGACGCGTTCGAAGAGTGGGGCGTTGGCGAGGAATTCAACCTCAAAAGGCTCGCCGGTCGTTGCGTTGACGATTTGCTGATTGCGCACCTCGTACCCCGCCTCCCTGAACAGCCGCAAAGCTTCACGCAAATTGTTGCGAACCGCGATTGGGTCGCCGTTGACCGGATTGGGATAGAGCTTCGTAAAGACTTCGGGGGGAACCTTGTCACGCACTGTTTCGAGCAGTTCAAGCTCCCGACCGCTCGGCAGTCCGGTTGCCGCGAGTTCGGTGCCTTCGAAATAACTGGCGATGCGCTTGTATTGCCCGAAGAAGATCTTCTTATTCATCTCCTCGAAGTCGAATGCGTAGTTGAAGGCGAGCCGAACGCGCGGATCCTTAAATTTGTTTCGGCGCAAGTTAAAGGCAAATGCCTGCATCAGACCGACATTATTGATGGGAAATTCTTCGAGGATCACGCGCTTCTCGTTCACCGCAGCGAAATCGTAGGCCGTGGCCCAGTTCTTGGCGCTGTTCTCCATGCGCCAGTCCACCAAATCTCCCTTGAAAGCCTCGATAGCGACTGTCGCGTCGCGGAAATATTCGAATCTAAGTTCGTCGAAGTTGTCCCGGCCGATGTTGACGTTAACGTTTTGGCCCCAATAGTCTTTAACCCGCTCATAGACGATGTTATGGGCGGGCGAGAATTCTTTGATTTTGTAAGCCCCGCTGCCTAGCGGCATTTCAAGAGTGGTGTCCTCAATGCTGCGTTTCTTGCCGTCCTTGTCGACGCCTTCCCACCAGTGCTTTGGGAGAATAGTGAGTTGGCCGATGACCTGCGGCAGTTCGCGATTGCCAGTCACATCGGATGTAAATGTGATTTCACGGTCGCCGGTTTTTTCTGCCTTGACAACATGGCGGTAATTCGCGCCAGCTTGTGGACTCAGTTTCTTAAAGGCATTGAACGAGAATATAACGTCGTCCGGTGTGACAGGTTTTCCGTCTTGCCATTTTGCTTCGGGCCGAAGGCGAAAGCTGATCGAGGAGATATTTTCCGGATAACTCACCGCCTCAGCGAGCAGACCATAGACACTCGATACCTCGTCGAGTGCCGGTGCTAAGAGGGTGTCATAAATGAGGTCAATACCCTGCGCGAGTGTGCCTTTGACACCGGCAACCGCCATATTGAAGTTATCGAAGGTACCGAGCGCGATCTGCGATGCTGCGCCGCCCTTCGGAGCATTTGGATTGACATAATCGAATTGTTTGAAGCCGGCCGGATATTTCAGTTCGCCAAACTTTGTGACGCCATGCCGCCACACCGGGGCAACGCCCTGAGCTTCGGCCGACGTCATCCAGTCGGGCAAAGAAAGCCGTCCACCTGCAAGCACGACCAGGGCGGATGTAAGCAAGGACCGGCGGTTCATGAGATGCTCCAGAGGAGATCGCAATGTGGCGGCGGTGACCAATGCCAATGCTATATGTGGTTTTTGATTATGACGACAGAGGAATGCGTAACTCTAAAATTAGACAAACGGTTCCATTGGGGGTCGGCAGATCCGCAGCTGAGTTTTCACAGTGATTTCAACACGCAACGAGGCGCCGAAAAGCTTTCCGGCGCCTCGTTGAAATTTCGTCGGCCAAGCAGATCAGAAACGTATGTGGGAGGCTAGGACCAGTCTGACGGGTCAGCCCGGGCAGACGGACAGGCCGCTGCAGGCGCCAAGCGTGAAGTTGGCCTTCTCCTTTGAGGTGCCGGCCGCGATTTCCAACGCCTCATCAGAAACTTCGAAGGCGAGGATCTCCTCTTCGAACTTTTCAAGTCCCATCGTGGAGCTCTTCATGGCATTATCCTTTCGTTCGCCAGCGGCGCCGGCAATCAGAGATATCCAGTAAAACGCCCCTTCCCAGCGCCATGCGCCATGATCTGATGCGCTCCTAGCAAAGTCAAATGGAATAGGCCTATGTCCGCAGGCACTTATGGCAAGCAGCCGCTGGATTCTGCTGGAAATCACGCCGCCTGTTAACCAAGTGCAATCATAAAGCCTGTTCCTTGTCCCGCTGTCTCGTTGCCACTCACGCAACGACCCAAAATGGCCCGATAATCGCGTATTTTCGCTCATGTCACTCGGCCGAGCACCGGGACTGTTACAACCGAATGAAATGACAGAGGTTAGTATAATCACCCGACGGAGCAAAAATTGATGGATGCCTTCTACGATCGGTTGATCATTCGTGCCGCGACCATCGACGAACTCCTGTCGGATAAGTTTGAGCCTTTGCCGGGCCAAAAAAGCGATGCCGATTTGGCCGCCCGCCGCCTCGCTGCCTGGTGTAAGTCGTGCGCTAGCGGCGATTGGACGCTGTTTGGCCAGCGATTAGCGCGGGATGGATGGACGATTGACGCAATACTAAAGAGATTTGCCACCGTACGTCGCAAAGCTTCCGCCCCTGCGCCAGCCTGGGTTGCCGACGCAATCTGGATCGAGACTGCGCTACAGAGCCCGCGCAAACACGCCGAGCATATCCAGACGCGGGGCGAAAACGGGCCATGTGCCTTCGAGGATCTGCTCACTCCAGTGGTGAAGCGAGCCGTGGACCTGCTGTGGTCGGACATGGATCCGCGGGTATTCGAGAATCTGACCGAATCCGCCCATGCTTGCCTATATGGTTCGCTGCTCAAGGGATTGTCCGATCTTTCTGCTCCGGCAATCTACGAGCAATTCGTCAAAGCGCGGAAGACGGCTGAAAATGCCGGTGCAGCGACGTCGGGTCCCGCGGTCGGAACAGGACTCTACGATCGATTTGTCGCCGAAATGAACGCTGGCGGATTTCGGAACCTGTTTGAAGAAAAGCCTGTGCTCTTGCGGTTGCTAGCTGTGATTACTCGGCAATGGATCGAGACTTCCCGCAAATTTGTTCTCCGTCTTGATGCCGATCTTCCGGCTATTCGACGCGACATCTTGTGTTCCAACACCGACAGCCGCGTCGCCAGGATCGACGGAGACCTATCCGACCCGCACAATGGCGGTCGTTCAGTGCGGATCATCAGCTTCGTGGATGGTTTGCGGGTTGTGTACAAGCCGAAGGATCTGCGGCTCGATATCGCCTGGCGCAACTTGATCGAGCGATTAAACCAGGCCGGTGCACCAATTAAGCTCCGAACGGTGCGCGCGATCTCACCGGATGGCTACGGTTGGACAGAGCTTATTGAGCATACCGAATACAGTCACCGGGAAGGGGACAAACAGTTCTTCCGACGTGCCGGCGCGTGGCTTGCGCTTTTCCATTGCTTCGTCGCCAATGACATGCACCAGGAGAATATGATTGCGGCGGGCGACCACCCCGTGCCGATCGATCTGGAAACGATCCTACAGTCAGCCGTCGAAGGGCACGAAACGTCAGATCTGGAGGCGCAAGCTTTTGATCTAGCGACAGAGAAACTCGCCAACTCGGTCATGATGGTCGGCCTACTTCCCGCCTATGGCCGGTCGCCCGATAATAATGTCTTTGCTATCGGTGGAATGACGGCGGATTGGAATTCAAAAATAAAGATCAAGTGGGAAAACGTAAATTCGGATGCAATGCGGCCAAAGAGATCGAAAGAGACCGGCATTACTAGTCCGAACCTCCCGCATATCAATGGTCGATACGCGAAATTTGCCGATCATATCGATGATTTCGTTTCAGGTTTCGAGGACTACGCCAAATTTTTACTACGGCAGACCACGAACGAGAGGTGGCAAGACGTATACGAAGACTTCACTGACCTTCCCGTGCGCAAAGTCGTTCGCGCTACGCGATTCTACGCCATGCTGCTGCAACGACTGCGCAATTTCCGGACGATGGATGATGGTGTCTTATGGTCCGCTCAAGCAGACTTCATCGCCAGACTGGCGGAGTGGGACAAGGGCACCGATGCTTTTTGGCCGCTTCAGCGAGCTGAGCGGTCTGCGCTTATTGCGCTGAACGTACCCCACTTTGTTTCGCCAAGCGACGGAATTGAGATAGGGGATGCAACAGGGATTTCCATTCGGACGGACGCGAAATCCGGCCTGAGTCGCGCGCGTGCTCGAATGCAAGACTTTAACGAACATGAGATTAACTGGCAGATTGAAGTCATCAGGGAAAATACCAGATCGCTGGCAAGGCCCCCTACCTCGACGACGCAACTGGCGGAACGGTCAGTCACAACCCAGCCGACAAAGAACGTTTTCATCGCTGAAGCCGACTGGATCGCTGAAGAGCTGTCGCGTTATGCAATTCGCCGGGGTCCAGGTGCGGCGTGGATCGGGCTCGACTGTCTTGGCGATGCCGAAGCTTTCCAACTCGTTTGCCTGGGATCGGAGCTTTACAACGGCGTTTCAGGTATTGCGCTGTTTCTTGCTGCGCATGCGGTTGTCACGGGCCGCTGGTCCTCTGCCGAACTTGGCTTGGCCGGTGTTTCTTATCTCCGAAAGAATCTGAAAAGCCGCAATGCGGCGCGGATGGCACGTTCTTTGGGCATTGGTGCTGCCACCGGCCTAGGCTCGATCGTTTACAGCCTCGCAGTGATATCGAGGCTTCTTAATGACGATGATTTGCTTTCGGACGCCCATGTGGCGGCAAGACTGTTCACCGATGAACTTATCGCGGCAGACAGACAGTTGGATGTTATCGGCGGGAGCGCTGGTGCCATACTTGGTCTCCTTCGTCTCTATCGCGATAGCCAATCGGAAGATGTTCTGAATCGCGCAATCAAGTGCGGAGAACATCTGATGGCTCAAGACAGGCTTGGGCCCGCAGGCCTCCGCAGCTGGGTCGGGCAGGGTTCGGGCAAGCGGCCACTTAATGGCATGTCGCACGGTGCCGCCGGATTTGCCTACGCGCTTGCCTTGTTGGCATCGGCAAGCGGCCGCGAAGACTTCGCACAAGCGGCGTCGGAATGCATCGCCTTTGAAAACTCGACTTACGATGCCGGTCGTCATAACTGGCCTGACCTGCGTGGGGACGGGCAGCCATCCTGGCCATGTCAGTGGTGCCACGGAGCGACCGGTATCGGCCTTGCTCGGATAGCTATGGCAAAAAGGGGCGGAATGGACCCAAATACCTTAGCGAATGACATACAAAATGCTGTCGAGGGCGCGACGAAAGGGTGGCCAAGCGGCGTGGATACGCTCTGCTGCGGTACGCTGGGCAGCATCGAGTTTTTCTGCGAAGCCAGCAGCGTTCTTGGACGCAAGGACCTTGGGGAGATCGCAGCGCGCCGACTGATGTCGGTTCTGGAACGCGCCGCATCAAGTGGCGACTACCGATGGAATAGCGGCAAACGAAACTTCAATTTGGGTTTGTTCCGTGGCCTGGCCGGCGTCGGTTATACGTCGCTGCGTCAGGCCGACAATTCTCTTCCTAACGTCATAATCTGGGAATAGTCAGTGCTTCTAAGACGGACTTAACGCAGGTTTGGATCGTGAGCGATACGAAACCGCTCTTCGATGCGTTGCGAAATTCGGCCGATCCACAAGTGGTCGCCGCAATTGAAGCATTGATTAGAGACGGCACCGATCGGCAATTATGCCGAGTCAATGTGGTTTCGTTTGCCGCCCAGAAAGACCTCGATGAGGAGAAGGCAATCGGCGGTTTTCTGCACGCTGCGCGGCTTGGATTATTTGATTTGACCTGGAATGTGCTTTGTCCCAGCTGCGGTGGGGTACTTGACGTCACCCATACGCTCAAATCCGTGCACAAGGAGGCCTATGATTGCGCGCTCTGTGCCAGCGGCTATGAGCCGACCCTCGACGAAATGGTCGAGGTTGCCTTCACCGTGGACCCGCGTGTTCGGCGAATCGCAGCCCATGATCCGCATTCGCTCCCGCCGTGGGAATATTTCCGGCAAATTTTCTGGGGCTCCGGGATCGATTTGCCCGAAACCGGATTTGAAGCCTTGATGGAAGAGGTCACACTCGACTCAATCGAGTTGCCGTCTGGCCAAAAGGCGCAAATGTCGCTTCAGATGCCCTCGCAGTTTCTGATCGTGTTTGAGCCGGTCACTCATATGGCGCATTTCATTGATGTGAAGGGGGAATCGACGCGAGAGCGTCAAAATCTCACGTTGATCTTTAACAAAGTCCAGGCGCCCACTGTGACGACCGAAATGCGCCCAGGGCCGCTGCGGCTCGCGCTCGAAAATCAGACCGATGTGCGCACCCTGCCGTCGGTCTGGATCGCCGGCGAAACGCTTCATCATATGCTTGGTAAGCGAAAGCCATTTCTCACAGCGAAACGGCTTCTGACCAACCAGATATTCCGCGACATCTATCGCACCGACACGCTCGACGTCGACCAAGGGTTGAGGCTGACCAGCCTCACGTTTCTGTTTACGGATCTCAAAGGTTCGACGGAGCTTTACGACCGCGTCGGTGATCTCGTGGCCTACGATCTGGTACGCGCGCATTTCCGTGTGCTCAATGAGATTGTGGCCTCTGAGGCGGGTGCGGTCGTCAAGACAATTGGCGATGCGGTGATGGCGACGTTCCCGACGCCCGACCGTGCGCTTGCTGCGGCGCTTCGCATGCGTGAGTCAGTGCGCAAGATCAAAAATGATCTTCTGCTCAAGATTGGAATTCATGAGGGCCCCTGCCTGGCCGTTACGCTCAATGATCGGCTCGATTACTTTGGACAGACCGTCAATATCGCCGCTCGCGTGCAAAATCTTGCGGACTCGCAAGCAATCCTGGCAACAAAATCGGTCGTTGAGCACCCTCAGGTTTCGAAGCTGCTGGAAGGTTCCAAGCTCGCACCGACCGCACGGGATACGACTTTGCGCGGCGTAGCCGATAAGATGACAGTTTATCAGATCCCCTATTAAATGTTCGGCTGCCGGCTAAACCTGTTCGGCGTTGAGGTAAGCCAGTCTTGCCCCACAGAAAGCACAAATCAGTCCAAGCCCAAGTGCGGTAAGGCCTGCAATCACATCGATTGTGCCGCCGATTGCACCCTCGCGCGCGAATAGCCATCGCCTGAAGGTTTAAGCATTTCTGGCCGATTGCGCGCCTCAAGCCACTTCAATTTGGGTTTGTTCCGTAGCCTCGCGGGCGTTGGTTCTACGTCGCTGCGTCAGGTCGATGGCGCTCTTCCCAACGTGATAATTTGGGAATAAGCAATCGTTCCCAGCGCCAATCCTGCTTTGAGAAATATCAACCGCCGAGAAACAAGCGGGCAACATCAGGATCATTGAGCAGGTCCTTTGCGCGACCTGCCAATGCGAGCTTGCCGGACAGCAGGACATAGCCAATGTCTGCGTATTCGAGACCTTTCTTGGCGTTTTGCTCGACCATTACGATAGTCTT
>Ga0126384_10001613_pt1 | contig 13426 bp, 9 predicted proteins | sample PanSoiMetPlot_36_FD_92543 | JGI IMG/M metagenome (GOLD analysis project Ga0126384, IMG submission 92543) | Tropical forest soil microbial communities from Panama - MetaG Plot_36 | ecosystem: Environmental > Terrestrial > Soil > Tropical forest > Bulk soil | place: Panama | collected 2016-02-17 | reverse complement strand
GATCAGAATCAATGCGACGCCGAGCCCTTGAATCTGGTGACGCACGAGGGTGGTCGACATGTTGGAGAAGACCACGAAGTTTCCTGTCAAGCTCACGTCGGCAAGTCCGGCGTCCTCAGCAGCGTGCCGAATCCGGGCGAACAGCGCCTGGGAGCTCGAGGTGTCCAGGGCCGTGACTCGCGCGATGATTCTCAGCGTCGGGTCCTTGCCAGGGTCGCCCGCCAGGAACCGACGCACATCGGCGGGCGCCTCCTTGCGGAGGTTTGCCACGAATTCCTCGAGGTCGCCGGCGGCGTCCGGCCCCTCCGGGAGGCGCGCATATGCATCGTCGCCACCATGCGAGGCGCGATTGATCCGGGCGAACAGGTCTGGAAGTCCCGTGACCTTGCGGACGCCCGGCAGCCCGCGCACGGCATCCTCGAACCGCGCCACCTTCGCGACGGCTTCCGGGTCGTGTGGCGAGACCCCCGAGATGACGATCTCAACCGAGTTGACTCCGGTGAGCTGCTTGTCGATGAACCGCGTCGCGGTCGCGAGCGGGCTCGCGTGGCGGAGCGAGCGGATGAGATCGGTTTCGACGTGCGTCCGCGCAATGCCGGCGAGCGAGACAATCACGATCGCCCCGAGACCGATCGCGATCGGCCATCGATGGTCGCACACCCATCGCGTCACACGCGCGAGCATGCCCTCGACCGGCCCCGGCTCGAAGGTGTCGATGACTCGCGCCGGGAAATCCGGAAGCGACGCGAGGAGCAGTGGGGTCAGCACGATGGTGAACCCGTAGCCGGTCATGATGCCGAGTGCAGTGAAGAGGCCGAAGTCACGGATGGCCGGGATGGGGAGCGTGAGCAGCGACACGAAGCCAATGGCCGCGGTCAACGCCGCATTGAAGCATGGGATGCGCATGCGGCGATCGGCCTGCTCGAGGGCAGCGAGCAGCGGCAGGCCTTGCGCGCGGGCCGTCAGATATTGATTGAGAAGCTGGACGGTCGCCTCCAGTGACATCACGAGGATGACCGGTGTCATGAGCGAGGTCACCGGATTCAGGGATCGCCCGGCGCGGGCGTAGAGGCCGAGCGTCCACACGAGCGCGAGCGCGACGACACTGAGCGGCACGAGCACGCCGATGGGATGGCGGTAGAGAATCGCCGCCATCGCCGCCAGGATCAGGAAGACGAGCGGGATGAAGATTTTCTGATCCCGCGCGATATACGCGGCGACGTCGACCTTCTCGATCGGGATTCCGGCGACGAACGCGGTGAGATCGGGACCCATCTCGCTCGCCACGCGCCGGAGATCCGCTGCGACGTCGCGGCGGACGTCGCTTTGTCCACCTGTCGGCTCGAGCTCGACGAGAACGGCGGCGGTGCGCACGTCCTTCGCGACGAGCAGGCCACCAAACAGAGGATGGGCGGCGAGCCGCTCGCCCAACCTCTGGGGCGAAAGCTTGCCGGCCATCACATCGGCGTAGGGAACCACCGGCCTGGGGCCGAGCTGGTCTCCCTCGATATCGCGCACGTTGGTCGGAGAGAGGACGCGGGCGACTCCGGACAGCGTCGCCACGCGCCGCGTGAGCCTATCGATGCGCTCCAGCGACGCCCGTGAGAACAGGTGGTCGGAGTGGAGCGCGAGCACGATCACCTCATCGGAGCCGAACAGCGCCTGGAACGCGCGCAAGCGGTCGAGCTCGCCGGGGCCGGACGGAATCATGGACTCGACACCCGGGTCGGTCCGAAGGCCGAGCGCGGACCAGGCGAAGAGTGCGGTGAGGAGCGCGATGACGGCCAAGGCCGGCCTGCGCCTCGCCACGAGGAACGAGACCACGGAGCCCGTCACATCATTGCGGCGTGGCCGTGAGATCGACATGAAGCATCACGGCGTCTTTGTTCTTGATGGCGCCCAGCGCGGCGCGGTATGGCTGGTACCCGAAGCTGCTCTGCGAAAATTCAACCGTCGCGGTCGCGTGAAGCACATCTCCCTCCATCCGCACCGATGCCGGAAACTGCACGGTCCTGGTGAGCCCGCGGATCGTCAGCTGCCCTGTCACCAGGTATCGGTCCGACGCCTGGCGCGTGATTCTGTTCGAGACGAAGGTGATGCGGGGGAACGTGGCGACGTTGAGCTGCGCCTCGGACTTCATGCTCTTCTCGACTTGCTCGACATCGTCGGCCGTCGGCTCGCCGCTCGCGCCGAACCGACGCCGCGTGCTCGGCTCATCCGCCTTGAGCCCCGCCGCGTCGACGTCCACGCGGATCGACGCCGCCTCGGGTGCCGTGGGATCGAAGCGGACGAAGCCGGAGAATCGCGTGGCCCGAACCACGTGGTCGTGACCGAGTTTCGCCGCCACGCCGTCTCTGAACAGCTGCACGACCAGCATGCTCCGGGACTGGTCGACCGTGAAAGCGTTCGCTTGAGCGGCATTCGCGCAGACGCCTAGAGACACGAACTCGATGAGGATGACCCACTGCCATGAGCGGGCAAGGCGCTCACACGTACGCGCGCTCCGCTTTGCGCATCGCCCTGTATCGCTCGAAGGCCATGCGCTCGTCTTCCAGGCCGAGCAGCGATCGGAGCGTGCTCCCCCGAAAGGTATGCCGTAGCATCGTGAGACCGTGACGGAGCGCAAACCGTGGACTATGCCGCAGTGCGGTCGGCAGGTGACGCAGCTTCATCCACCGCTCCGCTCGCCATCGGAAGAATTCGATCTCCTCCGCGGTCAGATGCTCGCTCCGAACCACCGCGGTGGTGCCGTCGTACTCGTCGACCTGCTCGCTGACGATCAATCCACGGCGCTGGAAGTCCGTGGTCATCGGCGTCCGGGGATACGGCGTCGGGTGCTGGATGTATGGATAGTCGACGTGGCGGCGGGCGAACTCGAGGTTGGCTTCGATACATTCGCGGGTGTCGTCCGGATTGCCGACGATCAGCCCGCCCACGACGTACATCCGGTTACGATGCAGGTACTCGATCGCCTGAATCGTGGCGTTACGCGGCCCGCTCTCCTCGCGTCGCGTGTTCTTGGCCTTGGCGCGCAGGAATTGAAGGTCCCCATCGAGGACGTTTTCGATCCCCAGGAACACGTACCGGAATCCCGCCTGGCGCATCAGCGGCGCCAGCGTCGTGCCGTGGGCCGCGATCGCCGAGGTCATCGCCTGGACGCTGAATTCCAGACGGTCGAGGTGCGCATCGATAATCGCCCGGCACAGCGCTTCGAAGCGTCGAACGTTGAGCGTGATGTTGTCGTCGACCAGAAAAATCGATTCGGCTCCGTGGGCCCTCGCGTCGCGAATGTCGGCGAGGACTCGATCGAAGTCGTAGGTGTGAAAGTTTCGCCCCCGCATCTCGATGATCGAGCAGAAGCTGCAATCGAACGTACAGCCCCGCGACGTCTCGACGACGTCGACCTGTCGGCCCACCATCGTGTATCCCGTGAGGACGCGCGCGCTCCGGTTGGGCAAGCGGATCTCGCTGCCTTCCAGGCTCGCGACCGGCCGATCCGGGTTGTGCACGAACCTGTGACCGCTGCGGTACGTCAGGCCCGGGATGCCGTCGTAGCCACGATCTGCCTCGATCGCGCGCAGCAAGTTTCGAAACGTGATTTCCCCCTCACCTCGCACGATGAAGTCTGCCGCGATCTCCGGCGGCGTGCCGTAGGCTTCCGGCGCCAGGCTCGGGTCGTAACCGCCCACCACGATGTGCGCCGCCGGCCTGAGCCGACGGACGAGATCGATGACCCTCAGGGCCGTTCGTCGCTGGAACGTCATCACGGAGAGTCCCACGACGTCGGGTGTGTGCTGTCGGACGAGCTGCTCGATCGTCTCTCGCACGCGTTGTTGGACCAGGATGAGATCTGCCACGACCACGCGGTGGTGGGCATCGACGTTGCCCGCGAGTGACGTCAGCGCGCCGTTTGGCATCCGGATGGCCACCGACGGCATGTGCTCGAACGAATCCGGCATCGATAGCAGCAGGACACGCATACGATTCCCTCCCGTCCCTCACACGCACGGAGACCGGGGCTCAGCGCCCGACTGAAGCTAACCAGAAACTGGAGGAGGGCGCCACGAGTTCCTCCGTGACGTCCGTGTTCGTGTCTGTGCGGAATCCCTGCCGTCTACGCTGGTGGCCCCCGCGTGCGATACTCCGCGGCATGAGCACACGCATGCTGAAGCCCGAGACGACCGCCGAGGCGTATCTGGAGTTGCTGAAGGACCGCGGCATCGATGTCTTTCTCGGCAACGCCGGCACGGATTTCGCGTCGCTGGTGGACGCCTTCGCACGGTTTGCCTCCGAAGCCGGGCGGGCCCCCCGCCCGCTGGTGATCCCGCACGAGTTCGTGGCCGTCTCGATGGCGCACGGCTATTACGTCGCAAGCGGGCGACCGGCGGCGGTGATGGTTCACGTCAACGTCGGCACCGGCAACTCGGCCACTGCCATCATCACGGCCTCGCGTGCGAACGTGCCGATCTTGATGTCCGCCGGGCGAACGCCGATCACCGAGGAAGGCCTGCCGGGCGCGCGCGACCTGCACATCCACTGGGCGCAGGAGAGCTTCGACCAGGCGGGCATGCTGCGCGAATACGTCAAGTGGGATTACGAGCTCAGAACGCCGGTGCAGCTCGAAGCCGTCGTCGATCGTGCCTTCGAGCTGATGCACGCCGAGCCTCGCGGGCCGGTATACCTCACACTGCCGCGCGAGGTCCTCGCGGCCCGGCCCGCGCAAATGACGATCACGTCTCCCTCGCGGCGGCAGTCGCGCAGCGAGCGCTTTCCGGATCCGGCGCGTATCGACGAGGCGGCGCGACTCCTCGCCCGCGCCGAGTCGGCGCTCATCCTGGTCTCCGCCGCCGGCATCGATCCGCGCGCCGTCGCCGGCCTGGTCGAGCTCGCGGAGGCGGGAGGGATCGCCATCGTCGAGGCCGATCCGATCTACCTGAATGCCTCACATCGTCACGAGCTCCATCTCGGCTACAACCAATCCGGCACCACGAACCCCTCCTTGGCTGACGCCGACGCCATCCTCGTCGTCGAGGCGGACGTGCCGTGGTACCCGCACTTGCAGAAGCCCGCGCCGAACGCGCAGATCATCCATCTCGGCGTCGACCCGTTCTTCTCGCGCTATCCGATGCGCAGCTATCCGTGCGACGTTCCGATCGTCGCCGCGCCGGGCGTGGCGCTGCCGCTGCTCGCGGACGCAGTGCGCCGTCATGCCGACAGCGATGCCGTCACTCGCCGGCGCGAACGCGTGGCCGCCGAGCATCGCCGGCGTCACGCCGAGTGGGATCAGACGGTGGCTCGGCAGGCGAGCGCCTCCACCATCGGATTTGCATGGGCGTCCCGGTGCATCGGAGAGATCGTCGACGACAGCACGGTGATCGTGAACGAGTATCCGCTGGACCGGCGCTTCGCGGCGCTCACCCAGCCGGGGAGCTATATCGCGTCGCCGCACTCGAGCGGACTCGGCTTCGGTCTCGGCGCCGCGCTCGGTGTGAAGCTGGGACGTCCGGACGCCACGGTGATCGCCACCGTCGGTGACGGCGCGTACTTCTTCGGCGAGCCGCTCTCGTGTCTGTTCGTGCAGCGCGCGCATGACGTGCCGATCCTCACCGTCGTCTTCAACAATCAGCAGTGGGAAGCGGTCAAGTTCGGAGCGCTCGCGGTCCATCCCACCGGCGCCGCCAAGACGCGCGGCAGCTTCCCACTCAGCGAGCTGCGGCCGTCGCCGCGCTTCGAGGACATGGCGCGGACCGTCGACGGCTACGGCGAGCGCGTGGAGAATCCAGGCGAGCTGCCGGCGGCGCTCAAGCGCGGCCTCGCGGCCGTGCGCGAGGGCCGGCCGGCGATCCTCAACGTCCTATGCCAGCGGGCGGTCTAGAGGAAGACCAACGCCGTCGCCGCGCCCCGGTCGCCTCGTTTCACGAAGATGCTTCATAGACCACTAGTTACAAACCAGTAGTTCCTACCGTTCACTGAATACTGGGTGCGCACCTCCGGGGTCTATGAGAGGATCGTCTACGGAAAGATCCTGTCGCGCTCGTGTCCGAGCGTCCTCGAACGAAGGAAAGGACGAGCCCGTGAGCCACTCCAAGGCGATTGTCACGATCGCGATTGGGGAGAAGTATTACGGCGTCTGGAAGAGGGTATGCGAGGCGAACTGGCAAGCGTATGCGGACAAATACGCTTACGATCTCATCTGTATCGATAGGCCTCTCGATACCTCCGAGCGGGCGGCGAAGCGCTCGCCGGCGTGGCAAAAATGTCTCATTCTCAGTCAGGATTTCTCGGCGAACTACGAACGGGTCGTCTGGATCGACTCGGACATTCTGATCAACACCGCGGCCGCCAGGTGTATCGCCGCTGACGTTCCTGTCTCAAAGGTCGGGGCGGTAGAGGCGATGTCGCAGCCGACGCATGCCCTCTATGTTCAGGCGCTCGGTCGGCTCTACGAATTCTGGCGCGCAACAAGCCTCATCAACTTCGAACCCCATCAGTACTACACGAACTGGGGCTTACCCTCTGGCTTCAACGAGGTGGTTCAAACCGGGGTTCTGGTGCTGTCGCCCAGCCACCATCGGAAGCTCCTCGAGAAAACGTATTTCGACTATGAGGAAAAAGGCGGCCGTGAATGGCACATGGAGATGCGCCCTCTCTCCTACGAGCTGATGAAGGCCGACGTTGTTCATTGGCTCGACCATCGCTTCAATTTGAACTGGGGTGAACAGCGAGCCATGTACTATCCGTTCCTCCTGGAGAGCGAGCGCCGCCTCGGTCTCGCCAGTCGTGTCTGGCGAAAGGCGCTCGATGTTGTCGGAGGTCGATCGAACTTGCGGCTTGTGGCTCTCTGCGCCACCACCGCCTTCCTGAACAGCTACATGCTTCACTTCGGCGGGTCAGATCTGTCCGATATGGATCTCGTCGACCTGACCGCCCGATCATGGCGCGATCTCGGGATGTGGAAGTAATCGAACCTAGGTGGCCCGTCAGGATCCGGTTCCTCATGGCGGATCCCGCACGTTACGCAGTCGGTCGACAAGCCTGGCCGCCCGCCGCCGCCAGTAGGATGGCGCCAGCGTCGCCAGCCGACTGAGTGGCCGCCCCCGCGCATTCGATACGCCGAGTTGAGGCCAGATGACCTGTTCCACGATATGGCGGTCGGCTCTCTGATCCGGCGCGACGAATGATGGATGCTCGAGCGGAAAGCGCATTGCGCCACGCTGCACCGTTGCTCGGATGTCGGAGGTGCCGGTTGTGTGTGTCGCTGACGGACCAAACCCGAGGTTCGAGACGAGGCTGACGTTGGGGAGGATCGACAAGCCGTTCCGGCTCCAGCAAGCAAACGTCCACTGATAGTCCCAGTAGTCCACCTCACCCTTGGCCGCGTATGCACGCTCGAAGGCCTGCCGGAACATGTCCGCCGCCCTCGCATCCTTGAGTTGGGTCTCCAGCCAGGGCGTATCCCGCACCTCCGGCCACTTCCGCACCGATCGGTCGTAATGCCGCCACGCCCGGCGCCACGACGCCCAACCCCACGTGATGTTGAACATGGAGAACCGATAGCTATCGTGCGGGCGTTTCCGGTCGAACCGCCAGTCGGTGCCGGAGATGTTCATGATCCGCTCGTCCGCTCGATAGCGTTCCAGCAACTCGTCGCAGTACCGAAAGAACGTCGGATGAGGCAGACAGTCATCCTCGAGAATGATCGCTTCTTCGACCTGTTCGAAGACCCAGTCGATCCCCATCGCCGGCCGCGCCCCACAGCCCAGGTTGACATCGGAATAGTTGCGCTCGACCCGGCAGGGCCACTCGACGCGCTTGACAACCGCCCGGGCCGCGGCGCAGTTCTGTTCATCGTCCGGATGCCCGACCCGCGGCCCGTCCGCGATGACAAAGAGCCGAGGCGGCCGTGCCGCCGCGATCTCCCGAAAGACCTCGGCCGTCAGCTCCGGTCGATTAAAAATCAATAACGCAACGGCCGACACCATCTGATACGCCTCCGCTGATGCGCCCTCCGCTCCGTCGGCGAGCGCGCGCCGTTTATGCGAGGTCATACGTTCGTGCCGTCGAGGCCCACCTTACATCACATCTCAAGACCTTCTACTGAACGGCAGTGTCCGCGATCCCTAGCACTTCGTCCGCGACGAGGATCGCCGCCTCACGTGCGCGGCGACTGCGACGTCAGCGGAATAAACGCGTGGCTATAGTGGTTTCAGCATTGGCCGGATGCTCAGCTCAGTGACTTCGGCTGTCCGCGGTAGACTCAGCGCACTGACGATGATGGCGGCGACGTCCCCCGGCTGGAGCAGCCGCTCGGGGGCATAGGGCTGGTCGGCCTCGGCATGGAGCGCGGCCTGCATCGGCGTGGCCGTGCTGCCGACAAAGACACTGAGCACTCGCACACCGTCGCCATTGACCTCATCCCGGAGACTGTCCGCGAGCGCCCTCAGAGCGTGTTTCGTCGCAGCATATTGTCCAAGGGTTGCGATTGCTCTGAGGCCGGCCGTCGAATTAAGCAATACGATCTGTCCGTGATCATGGCGGAGTCTCGGCAACAAGGCTTGGGTAAGGACGTAAGGCGCCCGTAGATTCGTCGCGTATTGACGGTCCAAATCCTCGACACGCGCGCTCGCGATTGTCGCTCTCGCGATCACGCCGGCGGCATGGGCGAGAATATCGACGCTCGGCAACTCCTGCGCGAGCCGTTCGACCAGTGCCCGAATACTTCCGTCGTCGCTTAAATCACTGACGTAGGTGCTGGCTTTCACTCCAAGACGCCGCACCATCGCCGCCGCAGTTTCGAGCGCTTCCACCTTGCGGCCGATCAGAGCCACGTTGGCACCAGCGGCGGCAAACGCCGTCGCAAGGGTCCGGCCAAGACCACTGCTGGCGCCTGTAACAACGGCCGTCTGGCCAGCAAAGGCAAGTGGGCTCGACGTCATGTCGTTACCACCAACCCCGGATCCGAGACAGGCCCTCCACGAGTCGTCATCATCACAACAGGTAGGGCTCCCAAAATTGTCGGTCATATTGGGGCCAGGCATGACAGCCGAACGGCAGCTGGCCACCGTTGAGCTGTAGACACAGTCGGGGCGCTACTTCGAACGCAAAAGCAAGACCGACGGCGAAGGGCGCCACCCGAAAGTTTCGATCAAAACGAGACGCCTCGTCTGACCAGAAGTAATCTTCGTTGCCGCGGGCATTGCAGTCGGGCCAACGCTTCGCGTGCTGTCGGGCCGACGTCAGATACTTGACCCCCTTCGAGACGGGTAGGGCCCATCCCGCCCGGCGACGCCTCCGTAGCTGCCGCTCCCAATAACTGACGAATCCACCCGAGGCATGGCCCTGGCGCAGCACTCGCAGAAACGCGTCGACGCGGCGTAAGGAGAAGCCTCCGTTCCCGACGCGGGGTCGTTCAACCCATGGCGAGTCGGAGCATGTCAGCCATGGGGCGCCAATGTAGTCGTAGTCCTTGTCACACCATTCCGCCAATCGATCGAACAAGGCGAGCGCGTCGAGGTGATACAACAACACGTACTCGTACTCGGCGAACGCCTTGTAGAAATCCTCGGACAACATCAGTCGGCCGTGGGCGACTGCACTCCCGAAGAACCGACGGTGAAACCGCTTGACGCCGAAGCCGCGCGGAATGGTCTTCAACGTTTCTGAGGCGACGGCAAACTTATCGTAGTGCCCGAGATGGCGGACGAGATGGCGGAGCGAAATCTCCTCGTCCGCAGTGAGCCCCTCCCGGCTGGAAAGTGTCATTGCGACGGCGACGGCCTTCTTGCTCACGTTGGGAGCTCCGTGAGCAGACCGTGCTTCTCCAGGACCTCCGCCGCGCTCTTGACCTGGTCGAACGGCAGGCGCCCCCGCTCGGCGATGTCGAGCAGTGTGTGGCGGCCGTCCGAATAGTTGAGGACCCACAGTATGGTCTGTTCGAACGCCCGGGCAGTCGCCGGTCCACCGCCGAGGGCACCATAAAGACCACGCCTGCCGAGCTGAGGCTCGCCCTTCGGATTCGTGTTGAGATACCGGCGGTTGTCGTCGAGCACCTGAAGGATGGCCGCGCACTTTCGGAATGAATCCTCGAGGGCCGCGGGGCGAACGAAGTCGAGGTTGTCCGCCGACGTGTGGTATTCGGGAAATTCGCCATGCGGCGTGCGCATGAAGCATCCGACCGGGAGGTTGAAGCCCGGGGAGCAGAATTGTCGTTCGTCATACCCGTAAGGCGAGAAGTCCCGCAGCGCATAACGGTCGCCGGCCTGCGCCAGCACATACGCCGCCGCCCGATCGACTTCGGCGCTGCCCTGGCGGGTACGCTTGTACGTGACCGACCCGGGATCCCCGGCACAGGCAATCACCAGCCCGTGCTTGACCTTTGGGACCGCATCGTGCTCATTCAGGGCCAACCAAGTGATCGAGCCGATCGTCCCGGGAATGAAGATGAACCGGTACGAATATCGCCGCGACTGCCGTTGCAGACGCTGGGCCAACAACGTTGCGAGCGCGATTCCGGAGAGGTTGTCGTTCGCAAGCGACGGGTGGCAGATGTGGCAGGAGATCAAGATCTCGTCGTCAAGGGCGCCCGGAAGATAGCACTCTCCGTATGTGAGCGAACCCGGCGCCAGCGAGGAGTCGATGCGTACCTCATACACGTCATCCGGAAGGGCGGCCAGCGCGCGATGGCTCATGCAGAATGCCCAAGCGTCCGCATAGTACGACGTCCGATACGGGATATCGTCGAGACGATCGGGCAGCGTGTAGATGCGCGATTTCAGGTCCTTGAGCGAGAGCGAAGCGTTGACGGGTCGGCTATAGCTCATGACGTGCAGGTTGCTGGCGTGGAAATCGACGACCCGGCGGCCATCCGAGGCGCGGATGTACGCGTCGCGGATGTTCCACTCGTTTGGGACCGTCCAGTCCAGCACGGCCGTTCCCGACGGCACCTCCCGTACTTGCAGGGGGATCTCCCGTCGCAGAATTTCCAGCGTGCGCCGCACTCCGTCGCCCGTGATACTGCGACAGAGCGGAAACAAGTCGGAGATCAGTTCGTAGAGTCGGTCGCCGATCTTTTCGGACACGATCGTCATTCCGAGCGTCCGGACCTGAAAACCCCCACACTAGAATCCGGGAATGTCTCAAATCTCATCAGCAGATTTCGACCTTCGGAATCGGTACGATGAAGCGACCGCCCCAGCTCCGGATCATCGCCATCTCATGCATGATCTCAGCCCGGAGGTTCCATGGCAGTATCAGAACATAGTCTGGCTTCGTAGCCTCGATGTGCTCGGGCGCATAGATGGGAATCCGACTGCCCGGTAACAAACAGCCCTGTTTGTAGGGATTCTTGTCGACCGTGAACTGCAGGACATCGCGGCCAATCCCGCAGTAGTTCAGCAGCGTGTTGCCCTTCGCCGGAGCGCCGTAACCGACGATCGTCGCCCCCTGGCGACGAAGGCCGAGCAGGCAGTGGAGCAGCTCCAGCTTTGCGCGTTCGACGTGTTCGCGAAAACGACGGTAGGGATCCAGTGCGTCGAGGCCAGCGGCAACTTCGCGGCGCCTCAAATCGGAAACGCGGTGCCCTGGCTCGGCTCCGGCCTGGGCGTGACGCACGTGCAGGCGTAGCGATCCTCCGTGCGTCGGCAATTCCTCGACGTCGACCACCGCAAGGCCGTGCCGGCGAAACACGGGCTCGACCGCCAGAAGCGAAAAATACGACAGATGCTCGTGATAGATCGTGTCGAACTGGCCTTCCAGCATCAACCGCATGAGGTGGGGAAACTCGAGGGTGCCAAGCCCGGTCGGCTTCAGCACTGTCGCGATGGCGGCAACGAAGTCGTGCAGGTCAGGCACATGTGCCAGCACGTTATTGGCTATCAAGAGGTCGGCCATTCGCCCTTGTCGGACGAGGTCTTCGGCCATGGCTTGACCGAAGAACCTGACGAGCGTGGGAATGCCTGCCGCCTCGGCCGCCCGAGCCACATTCTGAGCGGGCTCGATTCCAAGCACGGCAATGTTCTGGCGCTTGAAGAACTGGAGCAGATAGCCGTCATTGCTGGCCACTTCGACGACAAGACTCCCGGGGTCCCACGTGCGCTCGGCCAGCATCTTGTTGACGAAGGATTCAGCATGCTTGAGCCAGGTAACCGAGTACGACGAGAAATACGCGTACTCGTCGAAAATTTCACTCGGCGTGGCGGCGACGGGCAACTGGACCAGGAAACACTCGTCGCACACGTATGCGTGAAGCGGATAAAACGTCTCTGGCGCGTCGACCCTTTCCACCGGAACGAACGAGTTCGCCAGGGGTGACAGTCCGAGATCCACGAAGGACTCGCGGAGAAAGGTACCGCACCCGCGGCAGATCGGCTTGGTCACGGAGCCTCCTCCCGCCGGAGCGCAGGTGACATCGTTTGCACAGCAGTCTATTAACGTCGGACTGAGTTCACAATAGGATTGAAGATATAGCCGCCGCGGTTCAACCGCATCACGACCCAGGATTGCGGGCTTGCTGTCGGCGGCGGGGGCCCCTACGCGCCGACGGCTACCGGGTCGGCATGCCTGTGGGCTGCCGCCCGAAGGAACACGACGTCTGCGGCAGAGCGACACATTGGTGCAATCCTCAACGTGCCGGCCTTGCCGGTTACCAAAGAAATTTTTTGAATATTCGAAGGTTCCCCCCCAGAAACCTTCGATCGAATCGAGCAAGTGTGGTTTCGAAGTTCGCCTGCGCGGGGATCTCGCGCACCAGGCAGGCCCGGTCTACCGCTTTATCGCGCATGACATAGGGCGGATGCCGGAGCGGGAAGCGCATCTCGATCGTTGGCAAGCTGGAGCGTCGGTCAGCACCTGATTTCGTGTGGGTGGCATCCGCATCAAAGCCGATATTGGAAATCAGGTGTCCAGTCGTGGGTAAGATTGCAAGGCCGCCCTGAACCCAGCAAGCAAACATCCATTGATAATCCCAGTAGTCTGCAACACGGAAGTCCGTATACGCCTTCTCAAACACAGTCCGCCAATACTCAACGGCCCTCGGATCTTCCATGATGTCAGAGAGCCAGGATGTATCATCTCGAAGCTTCGGCCAGAGCGCCAATCGCCCGTCCCAGTATTGCCAGGCCCGTCGCCAGGTCGCCCAGCCCCCGAGGCAGGGGGGCACACGGGAAAAATGATAGCTGTATGGCATGGGGCGGTCGCAGATCTTAAAACCACCAATCATCATCACGCGCTCATCATGACGATATTTTTCCAGAAGCTCGTCACAGAAGGAAAAGAAGCTCGGATGAGGCACGGTGTCGTCCTCGAGGATGATGGCCTCTTCGACATGCTCAAATATCCAGCTAATCCCCGACGCTGGGCGACGACCACATCCGAGGTTGACGTCCGAGTAATTCTTCAGTACTTCGCACTTCCAATCCACGCGCTCGAT
>Ga0126384_10001612_pt1 | contig 13431 bp, 11 predicted proteins | sample PanSoiMetPlot_36_FD_92543 | JGI IMG/M metagenome (GOLD analysis project Ga0126384, IMG submission 92543) | Tropical forest soil microbial communities from Panama - MetaG Plot_36 | ecosystem: Environmental > Terrestrial > Soil > Tropical forest > Bulk soil | place: Panama | collected 2016-02-17 | reverse complement strand
CGCTGGCCGACTCGCTGGGGCGCCGGCTCGAGCGTGCGGTGGCGATCGATGATCCACATATGCGCCTGCTCGCCTACAACTCCCACTATGGCCACGTCGACCCGGTCCGGACAGCGTCCATCCTTCACCGCAAGGCACCGGCGGCCGCGATCGCCTGGGTGAACAAGCTCGGCATCCGCGACGCCACAGCTCCCCTACGCATCGCTGCCAACCCTTCCCTCGCGATGGACGCCCGCATCTGCGCGCCGATCCGCTGCCAGGGACATCTGCTCGGCTATGTCTGGCTGGTCGACACCGACTCGCCTCTCACCGACGAGGACCTGGAGGTGGCCGACGCCGCGGCACAAGCCGCGGGAGAGATCCTCCATCGCGAGCGCCTGCTCGGCGAGCTGGAGCGTGGTCGCGAGCGGGAGCTCTTGCGGGATCTTCTGTCAGGCGAACCGCAGGTGAGCCAGCACGCCGCTTATGAGCTGGTCGAGGCGAAGCTGCTGGTGCCCGTGCGCTCGGTTGCCGTCATCGTCGTCCGGCCGGTCAACGCCGGGCGCACGCTCGACGACGCCGCCCTCGTCTCGATCGGCCTTGCGCTCGATCAGGTCCGGCGCACTGTGTCACCGCGGCACAGCCTGCACCTCGTCCGGCCCGATCACAGCCTGTTTCTGGTCGGCGCCGACGCCCCCTCGCTGCGTCCAGGCGGCGTGGCCGGGCTGGCCAGGCAGCTGGCCGACGCGGTCAGCGCGCAGCTCGCAGAAGACGGTAAGTGGTCGACCCTGGTCGGGGTGGGGGAGACCCACCCACGCCTCGCGGACGCTGTGGTCAGCTACGAACAGGCGCGGCAGGCGGCCCGCGTCGCGGAGATCATCGCGTCGTTCCGCCCGGTCGCGATGTGGTCGCAGCTGGGGATCTACCGGATGCTTCTGCGGTTCCCGATCGAACAGCTGACCTCGAGCGCGCTCCACCCGGGGCTGCTGCAGCTCTTCCGAGAAGCCGACGCGGAGACGTTGGTGCGGACCCTGGAGCGCTATTTCGATCTCGGGTGCGACGCCAGGCGAACAGCAGCCGATCTGTGCCTGCACCGCGCCAGCCTCTATTACCGGCTCCACAAGATAGAGCAGATCAGTGGCGTGAGCCTCCGCAACGGCGACGACCGCCTGGCTCTTCATCTGGGCCTCAAGCTGGCACGGCTGGCCGGGATCCTGCCGGGCAGGGCGGACCAGCAAAGGGCCGGCCTGGAGCGCGGTTTCGACCGTGCGGTCTGATCAGGGGAACCGCTCTTCCGACAAGTGTCGCTGGCGGCACCGCGGGCGCACATCTAGATTGGTGCCCATGGCCCGGCCAGGCGCGCGCGCCGAGTGACCTTCTACATTCTCCGCCGGATCCTGATCTCGATCCCGGTTCTGATCGGGGTTACGCTGATCACCTTCCTCCTCCTGCACGCGACCGCCGGCAGCTTCGTACCCGGACTCGAGATCAATCCCAACCTGCGGCCCGAGGACGTCGCACGAATCCGACACAGCCTCGGGCTCGACCAACCCCTCTACCTCCAGTACATCCAGTGGCTGGCTGGGCTTGTCCACGGCGACTTTGGCCGCTCGCTGATCGATGGCAGCCCGGTCCTCAGCCACATCCTGGAACGGCTGCCGAACACGCTCGAGCTCACATTCACGGCGATGTTGATCGGCCTCCTGGTCTCCATCCCACTGGGTGTGATCGGGGCCATCCGAAGGGGCAGCAAGGACGACAACTTCCTGACGGTTCTGTCTGTTGCCGGCGTCTCGATTCCAGGCTTCTGGCTGGGGCTGATGCTGATCCTGTTCTTCTCGGTCGAGTTCCACGACTGGGGTCTGCCATTCCTACCCTCCAGCGGCGCCACCAGCCCGCTTGGCGCTGGTGACCTGACCGACCGCCTGGAGCACCTGATCATGCCGGCGACCGTGCTCTCCTTCGGCTACATCGCGATCTGGTCCCGCTACACGCGCTCGAGCATGCTCGAGGTGCTCTCGCAGGACTACGTGCGCACCGCACGGGCCAAGGGAATGACCGAGCGGCGTCTCCTCTATGTCCACGCGCTGCGCAACGCTATGGTGCCGCTGGTGACCCTGGTCGGACTCGAACTGCCGGGGCTGGTCAGTGGTGGGGCGATCGTCGAGATCGTGTTCAGCTGGCCGGGGATAGGACGCCTAGCGCTGGAGCGCGCCCTGCAGTATGACTACACGATGGTCCTCGGCCTCACCACGTTCGCCGCCATTCTGGTGGTCGCGGGCAACCTGATCGCGGACATCCTGTACGCCGTGCTTGACCCCCGGATCAAGTACCGCTGACGGCGGCGAGTTGGGCGACCTTACCGACCTTTCGAGCGTCGAAGTGCAGCGCCAGGAGCTCGCGCTTCAGGTGGCCGACGTCACGCGCCGGCCCACCCGCAGCTACTGGGGCGAGTCCTGGAGCCGGCTCAGGGAGAACCGCCTCGGCGTGGCCTCTGGCGCTCTGATCTTGCTGCTCGCGGTCATAGCGATCGCCGCGCCCTTGCTGTCCCGCTACCTCACGCATTACGACTTCGACCACCAGGACCTCGACCGCATCTTCTCCCCCTTCAGCCGGGCTCACTGGCTGGGCACGGACGAGCTCGGACGGGACACGCTCACGCGACTTATCTATGGCGCGCGCGTGTCGCTCGGTGTCGGCTTCCTGACGGTCAGCCTCTACATCCTGATCGGGGGATCGATCGGCCTCACGGCCGGCTATTTCGGCGGGTGGGTCGACGACGTGCTCATGCGCTTCGTGGACGTGCTGCTGACAGTGCCGACCATATACCTCCTCATCCTGATCACCAGCCTGCTTCCGCTCACCCTGGGGCCTGTTGTGATCCGCCACGACGCCGTGTCGCTCTCGATCGTGATCGCGATCACGGCCTGGGGAGGCGTTGCCCGCCTGGTCAGAGGCGAGGCCCTGTCCATCAAGCAGCGCGACTTCATGATGGCCACCCGCTCCATCGGCGCTTCTCACGTGCGGTTGATGGCAAGGCATCTGCTCCCGAACGTGCTGCCGGTAATGATCGTCGTGGCCAGCCTCGGGGTGGGGGTCATCATCCTGCTCGAGGCCGCGCTCGACTTCATCGGCCTCGGGGTCCAGCCGCCGACGCCCAGCTGGGGCAACATGCTCTTCAACTCGCAGTCGTACTTCTTTCACTCGATCTGGTTGGTGATCCTGCCTGGGACGTGCGTCTTCGTGACGGTGGTCGCGGCGAATGTCTTCGGCAACGCAGTTCGGGACGCCTTCGACCCGCGCCTGAAGTAGGCGACCGTCTTGCGGACGCCCTGAGATCCGCTGCAGCCGCCGGTCAGAACTTGGGGGTGGCTTCCGGAGCCACCTGGACTCGATCGCTCGGAATACCCATGACCAGCTCGAAGACACGGAGGAAGTTGAGGCCCAGGATGCCGCGGATCTGATGCTCGCTGAAGCCGCGGCGCTGGAGCGTCTGGGTCAGGAGCGGCAGGTGCCGCGATGAGAAAAGGTCGGGGATGCGGGCCCGGGCGTCGAGGCCCTCGACGTGGACCCTTGCCCGCTCTGGCAGGATGTCGTCGTAGATCTCGACGATGAAGTCGGGTCCCAGGCCGACGTGCTGGTCTCCAACGATCTCGACCATGTGCTCGATGTGGTCGACCATGCGCCCGACTGTCGGGTTCTCGGCGTCGACGAATCCTGGGATTGCGGTAGCACCGATCACGCCGCCGGTCTGCGCGATGCCGCGTAGCTGCGAATCAGAGAGGTTCCGGTGGTGGTCCCACACCGCGCGGGCCGAGGAATGGCTCGCGATCAGCGGCCGGGTCGCGAGCTCGAGCACGTGCTCGGTACTGGCGATGCCAAGGTGTGAGACGTCCATGAGGATCCCCAGGCGCTCCATCTCCGCCAGGACCTTCACGCCGTTGCGCGTCAGCCGGCCGCCGGTGTCGTTCTCGCCCGAGCCGTCGCCGAGCCAGCTCCGGCCCATGTGAGTGAAGCTCATCATCCGCACCCCGAGCCGGTGGAAGATGGGCACCAGGCTCGGCTCGTTGCCCAGCAGCGACGCTCCTTCCAGAGACAGCACCATCGCGATCTTGCCGGCGGCCAGAGCGTCCGCGATCTCTTTCCCGCTGGTGCAGGCGGCGACGGCTTCAGAGTTCAGGTCGACCTCCCGATAGAACGCGGAGATCTGCTGCAGGCCCTGGCGCAGCGAAATCTCGGGAGTCGTCGACTCGGTCGAGATGGGGACCACCTGAACGTCCACGCCTCCGGCGCGCAGCTCGGGTATCCAGCGATGCTCGAAGGTGCCCCGGTCACCGAGAACCGGCTGCCGGACCACAGACATGATGAGGTCGTGGTGGCAGTCGACGACGACGGCGTCAAGGTGGAGATTCGCCACGCGTCAGAAGCCCTCTGCCTTGCCCGCCCGCCGCGGCCCGGCGGTGCTGTGCAGCGTTCCGCCGTCGTCCCGCCAGCTCATCTGGAAGGACCCCATGTGATAGTCGTAGCGGGGCAGCGGCCTGACAGTGACGCCGAGCTGCGCCAGCTTCGCGACGACGGCCTCGGGCAGCCGGCTCTCGACCCCGAGCTTGTAGTCGTCCTCGATGGGCAGCATGCGGGGCGCGTCCTCCGCGTCGTACGGATCCATCCCGTAGTCGAGGACGTTGGACAGCACCTGCGGAACCGTGCAGTGGACGTTGCCTGGGGAGCCCAGGGAGAGGACCGGCTTGCCGCCCTTGAGCACGATCGTGTTGCCGATCGTGGAGCGCATCCGGCCGCCGCCTGTGAACCAGCCGCCGATCGCAGCAAGAAGGCTGGTGACGCCGTGGCTGCCGACCATCGGTACTCCGTCGACGACCTCACCCGGGATGCCGCCCGACTGCAGCGTGTTCATCATCTGCACCCAGTTCCCCTGGGGGTCGACGAGGCTGAGCTCGCAGCTTCCGGCCGGCTGTTTCGGCGGGCCGCCGGCGGCCTCGAGCGCGCCGGGCCCGGCCGTGACCTCGACGTGCTTGGTGAGGTCGATCTTGGGCCTGCTGCGCCGGATCACGTCGGCGAGGAGCCGGTGGTACTCGGGCGACATCAGCGTGTCGGCGGGGTCTTCGAAGATCTGTGGGTCGTTCAGGAAGCCGGTCTCGAAGGCTGCACGCCGCAGCGCGTGGGCCATGTAATAGATCGCGTCGGCTGACTGCGAGTAGTGGCCGGCGGATGTCACGTCCAGCTCGCGCAGGATCCCCAGCACCAGTGAGCAGTAAACGGCCTGCCGCTCGGGCGGTGACAGCTGCACGATCTCGTAGTCGCGATGCCGGTAGCGCCGGCCCTCGCTCCAGCGCGGAGGGATCGCGCTCATGTGCTTCAGCTCGATCTTCCAGCCGAGCTGGTTGGCGCGCTCGACAAAGTGCTTGGCCCACTGACCGGTGATGAAGTAGTCGGGGCCCTCGACGGCGAGGTTGCGCAGCGTCTTCGCGAGCTCTGGCTTGGGCCAGCGGTCGCCGACCTGAGGCAGGTGCCCGCCGGGGGTGAAGTGCTGGCGGCCGGACGGCGTATACAGATAGAAGTCGACAGTCTGCGCCATCACAAGGTGCTCGAAGGAGTCCACCTCGTGGCCCTCCTCCGCCCAGCGGATTGCCGGTCCGCACAGGTAGTCCCAGGGCTTGGTCGCGAAGCGCTGGTAGAGCGCCTTCATTCCGGGCATGAAGCCGGGGATGACGGCAAACGGCGCGCGCCCACCCGACGCGTAGTACCCGGTGCCGGCCGGCACGCGGTTGAATGGCGCCATCTCCGGGACGATGGTGCCCATGCTGTTGAGCTCGTGCACCTTGCCCGTGCCCGCTTCCCACATAAGGAAGGTCACCGTGCCCGTGTGGTTGGTCATGTCGTGCTGGACCGTCGCCTGCACGAGGCAGCCCGCGATCGCCGCGTCGACAGCGTTGCCGCCGTCCCGCATGACTCCGAGCATGGTGTCGCTCACGATTGGATGCTGGCTGGCGCAGACCGCCTGCTGACCGGTCGCCGGCTGCTTGGCTCCGACCCTGCCGGTTGTCGCAATGTCCATTCCCATCTCCTTGGTGCGGTTTCCGACGGCGAGCACTTAAAGGTTTAGCGCTCTTGGCCCGCAATCTCGACAGACAATCGTCTAACGGCGGGAGGCCTGATGTCGGACGCATCCGCGGCGTCGGGCTGGCTCAACCGCTCGGGTCGGGTCAGACGACCAGCGCCTCCCGGCCGGGACCACCAACTGGGCCAGCTGCCAACAAAGTGTCCTTTCCGCGGCGACTGAGAGGGCCATCCTCATACAATTGGGTCAGTTGCGTCATAGTCGCGGGCCAGCTTCGACCCACTAGAGAAGGGGTAGGCGCGGCAGGCCCAGGCCGCCCAGGCTCTCGTGAAGGACCTCCAGTTCCTCGGCCGGAACCTGCAGCCGATCGGAGCTCATGAAGCTCCGGATGCCCGCCAGCGTCGGCTCTGCCGACGAGATGTCTTGCAGGCCTGCCTCGAAGCCGCTGGCCTCCCAACCCGCCGTGCCCACCGCGCTGACCATGCCGGTCCGCGCCCCGGCGGGCATGGGAGACGAGATCCCGAGGGAGGCGCCGAGGCGCTCGGCCATAATCAGGCCGGCGAGGTAGGCTCGCTTCCAGGCCCAGGGCTTCGCCGGCGGATCGGGCGTTCCCGCTCGCCGGCGCAGCAGGCGGCCTGCGGCCAGACCGAAGAGGAGCTCGTGGGCGGAGGCTCGGGCGGGGAGTCGGTACCACTCGATCATGTCCCACCGGTTGATCGCAATCACCATCGCGAGCCCGAGCTCCGGGTAGGCACGGTAGTCGCTCTGCCAGCCATACATGTGAGCCCCGCCGTGGCCGAAGTGGAAGCTGAGCTTTCCAGTGTCGGCCAGGCCCCAGACCAGGCCGACGCCACCGTAGGCCGAGCCCGGCCGGTCGGTCTGGTGGGTCAGCATCAGCTTGACGGTCTCCGGCCGGAGCAGCCGGTGTCCGTTGTAAGTCCCACCGTTGAGGTAGGCGAGCAGGACTTTGATGTGGTCGCCGGGAGTGGTCATCACGTTGCCCGCCGGGAAGTCCGCGAAGTAGATGGCCGGCGTCGGCAGGTCTAGCTCGGCAAAGCCCGTGTAGCCCGTCGAACGCCGCTCCCAGATTTCCGGCCGGACGTGCTCCGCGTCGTGCACCGCTGGGTACTGCGTCGACGTCATTCCCAGGGGTTCGACGATGTGTCTCTGCACGTAGTCGGGGAAGCTCAGGCCCTCAGGTTTGGCGGCCTCGACCAGGTACCCCAACGTCGCGATGCCGTGGTTGGAGTACTGAAACGTCGTCCCGACCTTGGCACTCCATAGGGGTCCGGCACTGCCATGGTAGGTGTCGATCCGCTCGCGCTCGTGGAACACTTCCGCGAGGTGCTCTTCGAGGGGCGCCGGCCTTGTGTAGCCGGACGAGGCCGCGTTAGTCGCGAGCCCGCTTCGGTGCGTAAGGAGGTCGTAGACCGTCACCTCGCGCTCACCGAGCGGGTTGCGCACCTGGAAGGCGCGCAGGTGTCTGTTGATCGGGTCGTGCAGTCCCATCACGTCCTTCTCGACCAGCTGCATCACGGCCGTCGCCGTGTACGTCTTGCCCATCGACCCCGAGCGCATCACTGATCGCGGCGTCATGGGAACCTGCAGGTGCAGGTCCGCAAATCCGAAGCCCTGCTCCCACGCGATCTCCCCATCGAGGGCGACCGCGATGGCCAGGCCGGGCAGGTGGCGCAGGCGCATGACCTCCGGGATGATCTCGCTCAGCTGGTCGATGAGGGCTCGGGCCGCCTGGTTCGTGCTCATCGGCGGAAGCGTGCGGGAGAGAATGGCTCGAAGCCGGCCGGCGTCTGGCCGGTGATCATCATGCCGGCCACCAGCTCGCCCGTTGCCGGGCCAAGGGTCATGCCGAGCATCGAGTGCCCGGTGGCGACGAAGACGTTGGGCGCCGCGCGGAGCCGGCCGATCACGGGCAGTCCGTCCGGCGCCAGCGGACGCATGCCGACCCACTCCTCGACGCGCGGTTCGGCGAGCGGTTCGCGAAAGTAGAGCTGGCTCGACCTTGCGATGGCCTCGATCCGGCGCCGGTCGAGGACGGTGTTGATCCCGCTGAGCTCCATTGTTCCCGCCAGCCGGAGGTGATCTCCGAAGGGGCTGGCGCCGACCCTGGCCTCGTGCAGGTAGAGCGGTTGCCGGGGCAGCGTCCGCATCGGGACCGCGAAGCTGTAGCCCTTCCCGGCCTGTATGGGAAGCCCGGCGCCAAGCAGCTCACACAGCCGGCCGGTCCAGGCCCCGGCGGCAAGCACGAACAGGTCGGCGGTCACGACGGAGCCGTTCACGACTGCTCCGGTCACGCCCAGACCGTCGCGCTCGAAGCCGGACACCGCAGCCTCCTCGCGGACTTCAACCCCGAGGCTCCGGACGGTCTCGTCAAGCAACGAAGTCAGGGTGCCGGGATGGACGTATCGCTCCTGGGGGACCATGAACCCGCCGGCCACCCGATCCGAAAGCGCGGGCTCCAGGTCGCGGAGCTGGGTACCAGTCAGGAGCTCCGGCGTCGAGTAACCGTACCGGGTCATCTGGTCGAGGTCGCGCAGCGCGGGCTGAATGTGGGCGGCCTCAGCGAAGCAGAAGAGCAGGCCATCGCCGTGCAGCCGGACGTCGACGCCGTCTTCACGAAGGCGTTCGTAGGCGGGCAGGGCCCGCATCCCAAATCGCGCCATCGCGTCGAGGCCGCGCTGAAACGGCCCGCGGCGGCTGTAGGTGGCGAACTCGAGCAGCCAGGGCGCGAGGCGAGGCAGCGCCGACGGCTTGAGGTAGAGGGGACTGTCGGGGTCGCGGAGGGACCACAAACCATGCGAGATCACGCCAGGTGCCGGGACCGGGGCGGACAGCACAGGGGTGATCCAGCCGGCGTTTCCCTTCGACGCCGCCTGGCCCGTCCGCCCACCCTCCAGGAGCGTCACCTCCAGCCCGACCCGGCGCAGGAAGTAGGCGCTGCAGAGCCCGATTACGCCTCCGCCGACGACGACGACGCGCGTCTTGCCGGTCGCTTCCGAGGTCATCCGCCCCAGCAGGCGGCGAAGACCCGCAGAGCGTTCTCCCCCAGGATGCCGCGCACCTGGTCGTCCGAGAAGCCGCGCTTGACGAGGCCGCGCGTTATGTTGGGGAAGTCGCGATAGCTGTCAAAACCAACGAGGTTGACCTCAGGCTGGATGTTGTGCTCGGGCCGGAATCCTATCTCGGTCGCATAGGGTCCGAACACGTCGCGGAGCATCCACTTCGGCATAGGCATCGGCCAGTCGGTTCCGAGCCCCACGTGCTCCCAGCCGACCAGGTTCGCGATGTACTCGATGTGGTCGAGCATGGCCTCGATGGTGACGCCGGCTCCACCGCTCAGAAAGAACGGAACCGCTACCACGCCCACGACCCCACCGGTGGCGGCCACGGCGCGCAGTTCCTGGTCTGACTTGGCACGATCGCACGCGAACACGCCGGCGGCGCACGTGTGGCAGGCGGTCACCGGCCGGCTGGACAGCGAGCAGATGTCGAGCGTGGTCTGACGCCCGCAGTGGGAGGTGTCGACCACGATGCCGACCTCGTTCATCCGGGCGACGGCGTCGGCTCCGTGGCGGCTCACGCCGGCGTCGGTGCGCTCCGTGCACCCTGCTCCGAACCAGGTCATCGAGTTGTAAGTGGGCTGGATCATTGCAAGGCCCAACGAGCGCGCCGCTTCGTAGAGGTCCAGGTTGGCGCTCAGCGGGATGACGCTCTGCGAGTAGAGGTAAGCCGCGACCTTCCCATCGCGCTTGGCGCGGCGCACATCGGCGACCGTCATTGCCGGAACCAGCCAGTCAATCCGGTCGAACATCTGCCGCGCCCGGCCGAACACACGGACCGCCACGTCCATGGTGCCGAGGTCGCCGGCCAGGATGCCCAGGGTCACTCCGGAGGCTTGCCATGCCTCGCGGAAGCCGTCGAACCTGCCGGCCATAGCCTCGGTCTGGAATATCCCACGCGCCAGCGCCATGACCTCTGCCGGGCTGCCGCTTCGTTCCCACGCCCGCCGCAGCGTCTCGTCCATCTCCGGCGTGTACGACTCGTAGCCGCATGGGCTCTGGAAGACCATGTCTACGATCACGCTGTCGGTGTGCAGCCTCCGTGCCCGTGCCTCTTGCTCCGCGGTCAGGCCGAAGTCGAACGCCGCCACTTCAGACAACATCCGGCCCGCCGGTCGTCTCCGTCACGGTCCCGATCGTTGCACCTCGCCGGCCGCCCCACCGCCGACAATCGTCGCACGGGCGAGTCGCCGACCTCGACACCGGGGCGGCGGAGCCGGGTTGCACGGCCAAGCGAGCGCTTGTTAATCTCGGCCCCCACGCCACGGGTTCAGGGGGATCGAGATGCAAGTACGGACAATTGGGGTCGTCGGAGCCGGGGTCATGGGCTCTGGGATAGCGCAGTCGCTCTCCCTGGCCGGTTACGACGTCCGAGTTCATGACCTGAGCGACGACGTGCTCAATGCGTTCCGACACCGCATCGAACAGGGACGCTTCGGCGTGCGCCGCGGCGTCGAACTGGGAAAGGTGACGGCCGACCAGGCCGACGCTGCCCTCGAACGGATCCGGACAACGACCGAACTGGGAGAGGCCGTGGATGGTGTGGACCTGGTCGTGGAGGCGATCTGGGAGGACTTCGGCCTCAAGATTCAGACCTTCGCTAAGCTCGATCGCCTGGCCCCAGCGCATACGATCCTGGCGTCCAACACATCCGGCTTCTCGATCGCCGCGCTCGCCGGCGCGACCTCGCGGCCCGAGAAAGTGGTGGGGTGGCACTGGGCATCCCCGGCGTCGATCATGAAACTGGCCGAGGTCATCGCGCATCCTCAAACGGATCCCGACACCGTCGACACGGTCGTCGAGGTGGCGCGGCGGGCTGGTAAGAATCCCCAGGTCGTCAAGGACAACCCGCTGCACTGGGGGTTCGTGGCCAACCGCGTACTCATCGCCGCCATGGAGGAGGCGCGCCAGATCGTCGCCGAAGGGGTGGCCACGGAGGAACAGGTGGACATCCTGCTCAAGGACTGCTTCAGGTGGCCATCGGGGCTTTTCGAGATGCTGCGCAACACGTCTCGCAACTGGGATGAGGCTGACAAGCGGACCGAGCCGGCTGGAGGCGGGCACGCGGTCACGCTGAATCTGTCGACCGGCGCGACCTGACGGGGGAGGCGCTAGTTGTCCGAGGTGCCTCCTGCCGCGTCCCTTCGTCCCACGACTGACGAGCGCAGCTTAGCAAGCAAACGCTTGCTATGGGTGACGGTTTATAGTCACCGCCTGTGATCGACCTTTCGCGGCAGGCGGTGTTCATCGCCGGAGTCGCCGAGACGGCGCTCGGGGAGGTCCGTGACCAGAACGAGTACTCGATGTTCGCGCTGGCCGCCCGCGAAGCCCTGGGCGAAGCGGGCATGACGATCAAGGACGTCGACGGCGTCTTCGTCAACTACATGGGCGACGAGGGGTCAGTTCAGGTGGCCGAGTATCTCGGCATCACACCGCGCTACTCCGACTCCACCGACTTCGGCGGCGCGGCCTTCGAGGCCTACATCCACCACGCGCTGCTCGCCATCGCCGGGGGCCGCTGTGAAGTCGCGCTGGTCGGATACGCATCGCGGCAGCGGACCCGGCGCCTGCGGCGTATGAGCATCGGCGGAAGGGACGAGTCGACCTATGCGCAGTTCGAGGCGCCGGCCCGGTTGCCGATGCCGATCGGCAACTACGCGATGGTGGCCGCCCGGCACATGCACGAGTTCGGGACGACCTCTGAGCAGCTAGCCGAAATTGCCGTCGCCGCCCGGCGCTGGGCGGCGATGAACCCCAAGGCCTGGTCTCGGGATCCCCTCACTGTCGAGGACGTGCTCGCCTCGCGGGTGATCTCAGAACCTCTGCATCGTCTCGACTGCTGCCTCGTGACGGACGGTGGAGGCGCCATCGTGGTGACCACTCAGGAGCGGGCGAGGAACGCCGCCAAGAAGGCGGTTCGCGTTCTGGGGGCCGGTGAGAGCAGCACCCACTGGCATATGTCGCAGTGGCGGGACATGACGGTCTCTGCCGGCGCGGTCTCCGGCGGCGACGCGTTCGCAATGGCGGGAATCAAACCGTCCGACGTGGATTTCATAGAGCCCTACGACTCCTTCACGATCACGGTGCTGCTGGCCCTTGAGGACCTGGGCTTCTGCGCCAAGGGCGAGGGTGGGGCGTTCGTCGAGGGTGGTCGCCTGGCCCCCGGCGGCTCCCTGCCCGCAATGACCATGGGCGGCGGTCTGTCCTACAACCACCCGGGTGCCCTGGGCGCCCTCCTCCTGGTGGAAGCCGTCCGCCAGCTGCGCGGAGAAGCCGGCGATCGACAGGTCCCCGACGCCGGGGTCGGTGTGGCGCATGGCGTCGGGGGGATGCTGTCGACCTCGTCGACAGTGGTGCTCGCGCGTGACTGAACAGGAGGCGTACGGCGACCCGCTGACCAGGCCTTTCTGGGAGGCCGCCGGCAGGCGCCAGCTGCTCATTCAGCGCTGCTCGAGCTGTGGCAGCCACCAGTTCTACCCACGACCGTTCTGCATCAGCTGCCAGTCCGACGGTGTCCAGTGGGTGCCCGCCGCGGGCACCGGCACCGTCTACACCCGGACGACTGTGAAAGGCGAGATCGCCCCGGACCTCAAGCCGCCTTACGTGGTCGCTGTTGTCGAGCTCGACGAGGGACCCCGGCTGACCACCAACCTCACTGATCTCGAGCTCAGGATCGGGGATCGGGTCAGAGTCTCATGGCGCGATCGTGAGGATGCGCCGCCCTTCCCAGTCTTCGGACCAGCGTGAGCGGCGCCCTGCGGGAGAGCCACCCGAACCTACCTCGCCCGCTCAAGGCTGAGGGGCCCTCCAACCACGACTCCCCAATTGTCTGAAACTCCAGTAACGGTCTACCGCGACGAGTGGGGGATGCCCCACATCTATGCGGAGTCCGAGGAGGCAGGCTTTTTCGGTGTTGGTTATGCGCAGGCCGAGGACCGGCTGCAGCTTGTGCTCCGCCACCAGCGGGCGGTCAGCGGGACCATGGCCGAGGCCTTTGGGGCCGACCACTTGCGCAGCGACCAGCTAGCGCGACTGTGGTGCCATGCTGCGGAGGCGGAAGAGGCTTCGAGCGTCTTAGCGCCGAGGTCCAGCGCGACTACCGCGCCCTGACGGCCGGCTTCAACCGCGAAGCCGGGCCCTGGAAGAGCGTGGGGGTCGTGCCGGCCGGCTGCGCCTTCCCGGTGCTCGGCCATACCCGGCATGTGGCGTGGGGTATGACCACGGGGGCGCCCAGCATCGCTGACTGCTACCGGATCGAGATCGACCCTGCAGATCCCCACCGCTACCGTTACGACGGCG
>Ga0126384_10001611_pt1 | contig 13433 bp, 13 predicted proteins | sample PanSoiMetPlot_36_FD_92543 | JGI IMG/M metagenome (GOLD analysis project Ga0126384, IMG submission 92543) | Tropical forest soil microbial communities from Panama - MetaG Plot_36 | ecosystem: Environmental > Terrestrial > Soil > Tropical forest > Bulk soil | place: Panama | collected 2016-02-17 | reverse complement strand
GGTACGCGATCGCGGCCGGCACGGCATCGCCAGCTTGGCTCGCGCGGCCGAGCAGAATGGACAGTGGCCAGAGAGCGCCGAGCCACGCGCCCGCGGCAACGAGATGCACCGCGTCACTGACAAGGTGAACCGTGCCGTCCAATCCTTCCGTCGCGGCGGCATGCCCGGCCCAGGCGAGACTCGCCGCCAGACCGGCGGCCAACATTGCGCAGATGATGTCGGTCGCCGACGCCAAACCGGGGTTTGCCCTCGGCAGCAGCAAGAGCGCCGCCAGCAGCGACGCCATCGCCAGGCGCACCACCCAGGCATCGCCGAACGCGGTCTGCGTCAACACGATCCAAGCCAGGCCTTGCGATACTGCGTCGGTAGCCGACGAGCCGCCGATTTCCGCGGCAACGAATATGAGCCAGGCCGCGCCCGACAACATCGCCACGGCGAGCGTGGCCCAGATGATCTGCACGAGGCGGGTCCGCAGTCCGTCTTCGAGGACACCGCCGGTTTTCACCCGGAATGCCGGTGCTGCCACAAAGCAACGGAACATGATGGTTCCCGCCAGCAGCAGCGTCGAGGCCAGATGAAAGACACGCGCGATCACCAGGGGTTCGTTCACTACATAACCTCACGGAACGACGGTAAGACGTTTATCAGGCTGTCACGGAGGAGCCAAAAAAAACCGCGCCTTGTGACCGCGAGCACATCGCTGCGTTGAACGCGCACGAACCCACGGTTCCAAGCGGGCAGCCACTGGGCGCGGTGATGGCACCGATGGCGGCCAGCACCAAACCCATCAAGGTCGTGGCAATGAGCGCCTCAAGGAGGGTAAACCCCGCAGTGCCGGCCGGCCGGCGTCGCTTCAGACGTTTCATTGACCCGGCCGACGCTGCAGGCGGACGGTCTCGAATCCGTACACCGCGCCGGAAGGAGAGCGCACCCGCACCACAACGGTCTGCGGAATCCACGGCGAATCGGGAATCTGATAGATTCCGCTGCCAAAGAAGGGGGCGACGCTGATGCGCCAGCGGTGGCCGAGAATTTCTCCGGAGAGACCGTCGAGAGAGGCCTGATCATCCCTCGGAAGCGTAGCCTCGACAATCCGGGTTGTCTCGACGAGAGCAAGATGTTGCTCAAGCGAGCGCGTGCCGCGTGCTGACGTCGTCACGACAGCGCCAATCGCCGTCAGCGTTATCGCCACCACCGCAAGCGCCACGACCACTTCGATCAGCGTAAATCCCGCGTCGGCACCGGAGCGCGCGGCGCAATGTCGGCAGGTGCGAGCGACGCTCTGTGTCGCGAGCCTCTGCGCAACGGCGGCAATTCGCAAAATCATTGCGATCCCGCGACCCCTGTTCTTGTCCGGCGTCCACTTGATAGTTGTGTAGTCACTTTGTCGTTTCGGCACTCTCGCCCTCACAAGCCGGGGTTCCGCAGGCCCCAACATGATAGATGCTCCTCGCTATCGAGCGGTGATTTAAGCGGCAAATGGGGTGAACGCTTGACGAGGGCCGGCCGCGGCAACGGCGCAATCTACCCGTAGCGATTTGGCTGCGATCTATCCGGCCGCCCAGGTTGCCAGTTGCCAACTCTGCATTTTGGGGGTGAAATTTAAGGGAAAAGAAAGAAACGCCAGGAAAACACAAAACGAGGGGGAAGGCGTTTCCGGCGATAATTGGAGAGCCGCAAGAATTGAACCAAGAATTGAAGAAGAATGTCTCCAAACACTGCGACAACGTCATTGTTGGTCGAATCATCGCCTCCCAGGAGCTGAGGAATCGCGTCGAGGCAATGCTGATGCTTCGCCACCGGGTTGAGCTTAATTTCGAGCGGAGACAAGTGGCCAACGATCGCTCTCCCCGCGGGACTAGGCGCGCGCCCCTAGGGAGTTAACCCCTTCGGGACCCGAGAAAGTTACCCCCCTGGCTGGCCCACTTGGACACTAAATCTCGGAGACATAAAATATCGCCCCGTCCACACTCCACGCAAGAACATCTTGCGAACCTAGAACAAATCGTGTACATTGTCCAAACATGGCCGACGACAGGTGGATGATGGCAACAAGGGTGTTGCCGGTCTGCGAATTCCGGTCATAAGGAGGAAAGCATGGCCCAGAGCACACTACGTGTGGTCGAAGGGGGCGGAATGGACAAAACCAAGGCGCTTGACGCCGCACTGTCCCAGATCGAGCGCGCGTTCGGCAAGGGCTCGATCATGCGGCTCGGCAAGGCCGGCAAGGCGATCGAGATCGAGGCGATCTCGACGGGCTCCCTCGGGCTTGATATCGCGCTTGGCATCGGCGGCCTGCCGCGCGGCCGGGTGGTGGAGATTTATGGGCCGGAATCCTCGGGCAAGACCACGCTGGCGCTCCACTGTGTCGCCGAGGCCCAGAAGCGCGGCGGCATCTGCGCCTTCATCGATGCCGAGCATGCGCTCGACCCGGTCTATGCCCGCAAGCTCGGCGTCAATATCGACGACCTCCTGATCTCCCAGCCCGACACCGGCGAGCAGGCGCTGGAAATCTGCGACACGCTGGTGCGCTCCGGCGCGGTGGAGGTCATGGTGGTCGATTCGGTGGCTGCGCTGGTGCCCCGTGCGGAACTCGAGGGCGAGATGGGCGAGAGCCAGCCCGGCATGCAGGCGCGGCTGATGAGCCAGGCGCTGCGCAAGCTCACCGCCTCGATCAGCCGCTCCAACACCATGGTGATCTTCATCAATCAAATCCGCATGAAGATTGGTGTGATGTATGGCAGCCCAGAGACCACGACCGGCGGCAACGCGCTGAAATTCTACGCCTCGGTGCGCCTTGATATCCGCCGCATCGGCGCCATCAAGGAGCGCGACGAGGTGGTGGGCAATCAGACCCGCGTCAAGGTGGTGAAAAACAAGCTGGCGCCGCCGTTCAAGCAGGTCGAGTTCGACATCATGTACGGGGAAGGCGTCTCCAAGATGGGCGAGATCGTCGATCTCGGCGTCAAGGCCGGAATCGTAGAGAAATCCGGCTCATGGTTCTCTCACGACAGCCAGCGCATCGGCCAGGGCCGCGAGAACGCGAAGGCATTCCTGCGCAACAATCCCGACATCGCCGCGCGCATCGAGTCGGCGATCCGGCAGAACTCAGGCCTGATAGCGGAGAAGATACTCGCGGGCGAGGAGGCCGGCAGCGACGAGGCGGAGGAGGCATAGGAAGCGTGGGAAGCCGCAGCGCGCCCGGGGGGCCCCCGTTGGTCCGTTGCCATGTCGAGCGCGGACTTGCGAGCGAGGACGAGGCGGCCATTTCATTTAGGAATGAAAGCGAACTCTGATGGCTGACGAACCCGACAACCTGGTCCTAGCGATGCTGCGGCAACTTGACAGTAAGGCCGATCCCATGGGCAGAGATATCGATCGCATGGGCGGAGATATCGTCGGCCTCAAAACCGACATGGCTGCGGTCAAGACCGAACTGCGGATTCACACCCGTACGCTAAACATCCTGTTGCAGGAAGGCCGGATGGTCCGCGCTGCCGTCAACGATATCGCCAGAGAAAACGTCACGCCGGGCGAAGTCGAAGCCATCCACCACGACCTCAACCAGCTGCGGCATGACATATCCGCACTGACGGCGCGCCTCGAAATCATCGAAGAACGCGACCGACGTTGAGGGCCTGGCTACGCCGTCCTGCCAATCCCAAACGCCCGCGCGATCCGTTCGAGCGCAGCCGCAACGTCCGCTTCGACCTCACCAGCCGCGACCTCGCACACCCGATAGTCCCGCGCCTTGAGCCACGCCCGTTTGCGGGCCCGGGCCTGACCCGCCTCGGGGCTTTCCCCGCCGGGCACAAGATCGATCGCGGCGCGCAGGGGGAACGACACGATATCGACAATATGCGGCCCGATCGGGACCTGGCGCTTGAAGCCGCAGCTGGCGAAGCGGCGATCCTTCGTGAGCGCCTCCCACAGTGCTCGCTCTTCGTCGGTCGGATTGCGGCGCAACAGTCGCGACAGGCCACGCACCGGCCCGCGCTCGCCCGGCACCCGGCCGCCGCCGTGCTCGGCCAGGAGCTCGCGCAAGAGGCCCGCCTCCCGCCCGTCCAAAATGCCGCCTCTCGCCGGCCCCTTGCGGCCTTCGGCGATCGCGGTCACCACTCCGTGCAATGTCTGGATGTCCTGCTGGGTCGGCGCCATCCGGGTGAAGATATTGCGCAGGTTAATCGTCATGGTCTCGCGCTTCTCGGCCGGGCGGAAGAATTCGACGCGCTCCAGCTCCCGCTCCAGGGTGGCGAAAAAGGCAAACAGCTGCTCCTTGCCGGCCGGCGGCGAGCGCACTGGCATCGCGAATGGCAGTTCGCCGCCGGCCGCCTTGAACCACTCGTAGGCGACGATGAGCACCGCCTGGGCGAGATTGAGCGAAGCGAACGCCGGATTGACCGGAAACGTGACGATGCGGTCGGCAAGCCCGACCTCATCGTTCATGAGGCCCCAGCGCTCACGCCCGAACACCACCGCTACCGTCTCGCCGGCCGCAAGCCGCGGCGCCATCTCCCGCGCGGCTTCCGCCGGGCCGATCACAGGCTTTGCCTGATCATGGGCGCGCGCGGTGGTCGCCAACACAAAGCTGCAATCCGCAAGGGCCGCTTGCAGGCTGTCGTAAAGCGCGGCGTCGTCGAGCACGGTGTCGGCGCCCGAGGCAGCGCGACGTGCATGTACGTTGGGCCAGGCATCGCGCGGCCGCACCAGCCGCAGCCGGGTGAGGCCGAAATTCGCCATCGCCCGCGCCGCAGTGCCGATATTCTCGCCAAGCTGGGGTTCCACCAGCACTACGATCGGCCCGCCGAACGCGCTCCATTCCCTGGTGTGGTCGGTTCCGGCTCCCGGCATTCTCTCCTCGGTACTGCGGCGCCACCCGCTGGCCTCACTCCAAAAATGTTCGAATCCCTTATATGGCGCACTGCATTTGGACACCAAGGACGACTGTTGCGGCCGTCCAACGGCCTCGGGCCGGGAACACAAGAGGCCTTTACCGCGTCACCACGGCCGCGCTGCGAGCACCGGCTGGCGCACCCGCGCGCTGGCGCGAGCCGAGCTGTCGAGCGCGCGGATTTCGGGAGCGGCGGGTCTGCCCGCAGCACGATCCAGGAGGGTTGGGCTCCTCGATGCCGCGCAGCCAGATGCGCGTCCGTGTCCCGCACGGTTCCTACGAGCCCCGGGCATTCCACGGAGAACGCGCTGGCGCGGGCGAGGTCGCGCGCGCCGAACTCGACGTGGCCCGCCCGCACCACGTTGAACGGTAGCTCCAGATTCGGCCTACGGACGGCCATGCTGTGGGTGCCGCGTTGGCGCCTGGCGAAAATCGTTGCCTGCACAGGTCTGAGCAGGTCCTTCCCCTGTGGCTCGCTGTGGATTTGCAAATTTCAGTGTATATGGCCAAGAGGTGGGCATGTTGCCGGCCCGTTTCGATTCGGCGCCTGACGTGGAGGATTGTGGAGCGCGGCTATGCGTCTGGCAAGCTATATCGCCCGTGGGCGAACGAGCTTCGGGGCTGTGGTGGGCGGCGGGGTGGTGGATTTTCGCGTGCGGTTCGGCTCGCGCTTCGCAACTCTCGTCGACCTGATCCGCGCCAACGTGATCGACGAGGTGCGCGCGGCGGTTGCCGGCGTGCGGCCCGACTTTCCGCTCTCCGCCGTCGAGATGTTGCCGCCTCTGCTGGCGCCGGAAAAAATCCTCTGCATCGGCATCAACTATGCCAACCGCAATGCCGATTTCAATGATCCGGACGTGCCGCGATACCCGAGCATGTTCTACCGCCATCCGGGTTCGCTCGTCGGCGACGGTCAGGCGCTGGTGCGTCCTCGTGTGTCGGTGCAGTTCGACTATGAGGGCGAGATCGCCCTGGTGATCGGCCGCGAAGGCCGTCACGTCCCCAAGGAACTCGCCCGCGACCACATCCTCGGCTACACGCTGTGCAACGAAGGCACCGTGCGGGACTGGCTGCGCCACGGCAAGTTCAACGTCACCCAGGGCAAGAACTTCGATCGTTCCGGCAGCATGGGCCCGTTCATCGTCACGGCCGATGAGGTCGATCCCAACAAGCCGATGCACATCACTGTCAGGCTCAACGGCGAAGTCACCCAGGACGACAACACGGCAAGCATGCTCTTTTCCTTCGCCGACCTTATCGCCTACGCCACGACTTTCATGACCATCAGGCCAGCCGACATCATCGTGACCGGCACGCCGGTCAAGCTCGGGCCCCGGAGCGACCCGCCGCGCTGGCTCAAGGCCGGCGATGTCGTGGAAATCTCTTCGCCCGAACTGGGCACGTTGCGCAATCCGGTGGTCGACGAGAAATAGGGCCGCGCTCGTTTCCGGCCATGACGAAACAAAGATGGCCTCATCGCAACCGCTCGTTGGTTTCCATCTACACAGCCGCGAAAAATGCTCTATTGTGTCGCCCGGCCGTCACAGAAGACGCCCAGAGCTAATGCGCATTCCTGGGGTCGGTTCGAGTGAGGGCGTGCAACCCCCAGGCGGCAAGTGGAGGATATCATGACGAATTTCAGATACCGCGTTGTCGGCGTCGCCGGCTTGGCGCTGCTGCTTGGCGTGGCCTCGGTGTCGGCGCAGCAGCCCGCACCCGTGCGGGTACGCGGCGAGATCGAGAAGATCGACGGCAATAAGTTGACCGTGAAGACCCGCGAAGGCGGGACCGTCAACGTCGTGCTCAAGGACGGCGCCGTGATAGGGGGCGTCGACAAGGCGATGCTCTCCGACGTTAAGCAGAACTCGTTCGTCGGCATCACCGCCATGCCCCAGCCCGATGGCACCCAGAAGGCCATTGAAGTCCACATCTTCCCGGAAGCGCGCCGCGGCGCCGGTGAAGGCCATCGGGCGTGGGACCTCGTTCCCAACAGCACCATGACCAACGCCAACGTCGAGCAGCTCGTGACTTCGGTGGACGGGCCGATGCTCACGATGAAGTACAAGGACGGCGAAAAGAAGATCATGGTGCCGAACAATGCCACGATCGTGCAGTTCGTCAGCGCGGAAAAGAGCGACTTGAAGCCCGGCGCAAAGATTTTCGTCGGGGCCGGCACCAAATTGCCGAACGGAGACATCGAAACCGCGGGGATCAACGTCGGCAAGAACGGCATCACCCCGCCGATGTGAAGCGCCTCACTCGTCATCGCGGTTTCACTGAACCGCGATCGTCGCGTGTCCCGCTGCTCCCCCTCCCCATTTAGGGGAGAGGGACGAAACCGTCGTCCTCGTCAGTTTGGCCCCCAGAATTTATGCGCCACACTTGACGACGCCCGCGACCGTCGGTCCCGTTTGCGGGTCTGGTCCGGACGCCTAAATTTTGCAGCGACTTACGTAATCCGATTGGAGCCTCTTGATGGCCGAACCGATGGCCAGGCGTGTCGGGCTTTTTGTCACCTGCCTCGTGGATCTGATCCGCCCTTCCGTGGGATTCGCGGCCGCGACGCTTCTGGAGGATGCAGGCTGCACCGTGGAGGTGCCGCCCCAAAGCTGTTGCGGCCAGCCCGCGTTCAATTCCGGCGACCGGGCCACCGCGCGAGAAATCGCGGCGCAGGTCATCGTGGCATTCGCCCCATATGATTACGTGGTGGCGCCGTCAGGCTCCTGCGCCGGGATGCTCAAGGTCCACTATCCGGAATTGTTTCGCGGCGATCCGAACTGGCAGCCGCACGCCGATGCGCTTGCAGAAAAGACTTATGAACTGGTCTCGTTTCTGGTCGATGTCTGCGGCCTCGACCGCGTCAAAGCGCGCCTTGAGGCCACCGCGACCTATCACGATTCCTGCTCGAGCCTGCGCGAGCTAGGCGTGCGCGATCAGCCGCGGCGCCTGCTCGCCACCGTGGAAGGGCTGCGGCTCGCCGAGATGCGCGACACCGAGGTCTGCTGTGGCTTCGGCGGCACGTTCTGCGTGAAGTATCCAGAAATTTCGAATGCCATCGTCGCCAAGAAGGCCGCCGCCATCGCGGCGACCGGTGCCGATCTGCTGCTTGCCGGCGATCTCGGCTGCCTGATGAACATGGCTGGCAAGCTGCAGCGCGACGGCGCCAAAATCGAGGCCCGCCATGTCGCCGAAGTTCTCGCCGGAATGACGCACGAGCCCGCCATCGGGGTCCCCCCGCGGCGCGGGGCCGCGTGAAGCCATGGTCGACCTCGCCCCTCATACGGCAACATCGCCGTGGTTCAAGGACAATGCCAGGACGGCGCTCGCCGACGCGGAGTTGCAGAATGCGCTGAAATTCGTGGAGGCGAATTTTATCGCGCGGCGCCGCGAGGTGGCCGGGCAGCTTCCAGAATTCGAGTTGCTGCGCGATAGCGCCCGCGATATCAGGGACCACACGCTCGCCCATCTCGATCTCTACCTCGCGGCCTATGAGAAACGCGTCGTGGAGCACGGCGGCCACGTCCACTACGCCGTTACCGGCGAGGACGCGCAACGAATTGTCCTCGGCATCTGCCGCAAGCTTGGCGCCCGCACGGTGACGAAGGGCAAGTCCATGGTGGCCGAGGAGATCGGGCTCAACGATTTCCTTGAGGCGCACGGTGTCATACCGGTCGAAACCGATCTCGGCGAATACATCGTCCAGCTTCGCCAGGAGATGCCGTCTCACATCATCGCGCCGGCGGTACATCTCACCAAGGCGCAGATCGAAAGCGAATTCCGCCGCGTTCACACGCATCTGCCCCGCGATCGCAATCTCGCGGAGCCGACCAGCCTGCTGGCAGAAGCCCGCGCTGTACTGCGCGAAAAGTTTCTCACCGCCGATGTCGGCATCACCGGCGCGAACTTTCTTGTTGCCGAGACCGGCACGTCGGTGATCGTCACCAATGAGGGCAACGGCGACCTCACTCAGACGTTGCCCAGGGCCCATATCGTGCTGGCGTCGATCGAAAAGCTGGTGCCGACGCTGGAGGACCTGTCGCAACTCCTGCGCGTGCTCGCACGGTCGGCCACGGGCCAGGAAATGTCGGTCTATACAACACTTTCGACCGGCCCGCGCCGGCCTGACGATCCGGACGGGCCTGCCGAATACCACGTGGTGCTTCTGGACAACGGCCGCTCATCGATGCTTGGCGGCGCGTTCCGCGACATGTTGCGCTGTATCCGCTGCGGCGCCTGCATGAATCATTGCCCGATCTATCATGCGGTCGGCGGGCATGCGTACGGGTGGGTCTATTCGGGGCCGATGGGCGCGGTACTGACGCCAAGCCTGATCGGCATCGACAGGGCCGGCCATTTGCCGAACGCCTCGACCTTTTGCGGGCGCTGTGAGGAAGTGTGTCCGGTGCGTATCCCGCTCCCCCGGATGATGCGTTCGTGGCGCGAACGCGAATTCGAGCAGCATCTGTCGCCTGCGACCGTGCGTTCGGGCCTCGCCTTCTGGGCGTTCTTCGCCAAACGGCCGCGGCTCTATGGCATCGCGACCGCTGCGGCGGCGCGGTTGCTGGGGTTCGTAGGACGGCGGTGGGGGCGCTTCGCATGGCTGCCGCTTGCCTCCGGCTGGACCCGCCATCGCGATTTTCCGGCTCCGCAGGGCGCGACCTTCCAGGCGCAATGGAAATCGGCGGAGCGTGGGCGGCTCGCCCGCTCCTATGTCTCATCCGCAGGCGGCCAGAGTGGGAAAGGGACGGGAGGAACGGACGGTCGGGACCGCCGTGCGCCTGGGCCACCGCCATGACGCCTCGCCAACTCATTCTCGCGACAATTCGCCGCTCGCTCGCCGTCACCGGCACCGAGGCGACGCGCGGGTTGGAAGTGGCGGCGCGTGTTATCAGGCATCCTCCGGGAGTGGTGCCTGAGCGCGGACAACGGCTTCCGGCCGAGCGGCTTGATCTGTTTGCCCGCATGGTGAAAGCCGCCGCCGGCACGGTGGAACGCGCCGGCGATCCAACCGACATTCCGGCCGCGGTCGCGGCCTTCCTGCGCGCCCACAATCTGCCGCTCGCCATCCGTCGCGGCGACGACCCGCTGCTGTCGTCGGTGCCATGGGAACGCGCAGGGACGCTGGAGATCCGCCTCGGCGCTTCCGACGGCAACGACCTGGCGGCGATCTCTCACGCCTTCGCGGCGGTGGCCGAGACCGGTACGCTGGTTCTGACCTCCGGCCCTGACAACCCAACCACGCTCAATTTCCTGCCCGATGTCCACATTGTGGTGGTCAGCGCAAGCGATGTCGTGTCCGACTTTGAAACCGCGATGGCGCGCCTGCGCGGCCGTTTCGGCGCCGGCGTCATGCCGCGTGCCGTCAACATGATTACCGGCCCTTCCCGCTCCGCGGATATCGAGCAGACCCTGATCCTGGGTGCTCACGGACCGCGCAGATTGCACGTCATCGTGGTCGGGGAGCCGTAGCGGCTCGACCGACTACACCGGATTTCGATCGTTTCGAATCACATCCTGCCGGTCGTCGCCGGGCTTCTCCCGGCGACCCGAGCATTAGAGCACGGAGCAAGCAGAAATCGAGGTGGCCGGGACAAGCCCGGTCACGACCCGGGAGAGATGGCGGCTGGTTCGATATGACCGGAACCACTGTAGGATTCTCCCAGCAGGACCTTATAGGCAGGTTGAGGTGCGGGTCGCGCCGCAGGGCCGGAAGCCATTTTTTTAACGCTTCCGTATGCAGAAATTCCTAGATAGACGTTCTCCTGCGGATGGGAACATTCGATCCGGAACGGTTGAGGAGCCGCATAAATGCCTCGGAAGTATTTTGGCACCGACGGAATTCGCGGACGGGCCAACGGCGTCATCACGGCCGATCTGGCGCTGCGGGTCGGTCAGGCGGCGGGCCTGGTATTTCATCGTGGCGATCACCGCCATCGCGTGGTGATTGGCAAGGACACCCGGCTGTCCGGCTACATGATCGAGACTGCGCTGGTGGCGGGCTTTACCTCGGTCGGCATGGACGCATGGATGCTCGGGCCGATGCCGACGCCGGCTGTCGCGATGCTGACGCGCTCGATGCGCGCCGACCTCGGCGTCATGATCTCCGCCTCCCACAATCCTTACGACGACAACGGCATCAAGCTGTTCGGCCCGGATGGGTACAAGCTCTCCGACGACGTCGAGCTCGAAATCGAGCGGATTATCGATAGCGACCTGGCAAAGAGACTGGCCAAATCCGCAGCTCTTGGCCGTGCCAAACGCGTCGAGGGTGTGCCGGAGCGGTACATTGAATTCGCCAAACGCACGTTGCCGCGGAACCTGTCGCTTGAGGGGATGCGGGTCGTCATCGACTGCGCAAATGGCGCCGCGTACCGGGTTATTCCGGAAGCCTTGTGGGAGCTCGGTGCCGAAGTGATCCCGATCGGCGTCGATCCGGACGGCTTCAACATCAACAAGGACTGCGGTTCGACCGAAACCGAGGGACTGCGCCGCAAGGTGCTGGAACTGCGTGCCGATATCGGCATCGCCCTCGACGGCGATGCCGATCGCGTCGTGATCGTGGACGAGCGCGGCCATCTGGTCGACGGCGATCAGCTGCTCGCCGTGATCGCCGAGAGTTGGCACCGGGACGGGCGGCTGGCCAAGCCCGGGATCGTCACCACCGTCATGTCGAATTTTGGCCTGGAGCGCCATCTCGACGGGTTCGGGATCAAGGTGCATCGCGTCCAGGTCGGCGACCGCTACGTGCTCGAGCTGATGCGCGAGGGCGGCTTCAATCTCGGCGGGGAGCCGTCCGGCCACATCATCCTGTCAGACTACGCCACCACGGGCGACGGTTTCGTCGCGGCCCTGCAAGTGCTGGCAGTGGTCAGGAAGGTCGGCGAACCAGTTTCGGTGGTCTGTCATCGCTTCGATGCGCTGCCGCAGATCACCAAGAACGTCCGCTACCGGAATGGAAAACCCCACGAGGATGCGGGGGTGCGCTCTGCGATTGCGAGCGGCGAGGAGCGTCTCAATGGTCACGGCCGGCTGATCGTGCGGCCGTCCGGTACCGAGCCGGTTATTCGGGTCACCGGCGAGGGCGAAGACATGTCCCTGGTCGAGGAGGTAGTCGACGGGATCGTCGACGCGCTCAGCCACGTGGCGGCGAGTTGAATCGGAATCTGCCCGCGTCCACCATGACCCGTAGCCCGGATTGAGCGAAGCGAAATCCGGACGATCCTCTCCCTGTGGCAAGGCACGCTACCGGGTTTCGCTGGCGCTCAACCCGGGTTACTGTAGAGCCGCGAATGCTGGGAGGAGCAGTCATGAAACTTCCTCGTCGCCAATTTCTGCAGGTCGTTGGGGCCGCGGCGGCAGGCGCCGCGTTGTCGCGACGAGCGTGGGCGCTCGATTATCCGGTGAAGCCGATCCGCTGGATCGTCGGCTATCCGGCCGGCGGCTCGGCCGACACGGTGTCGCGGATCCTGGCGCAGTGGCTCACCGAACGGCTCGGCCAGCCGGTCATCATCGAAAACAAGCCGGGCGCCGCCACCAATATCTCGCTCCAGGCGGCGATCAATTCGCCGCCCGACGGCTATACCATGGTCTATCTCGGCACGTCGGCCACCGTGAACCCGTCCTTTTTCGAATCGCTGCCGTTCAATGTGCTCCGCGATATCGCGCCGGTGTCGGGCGTCGGCGATTTTGCCTTTGTCTTCGTGGTGAACAAGTCGATCCCATCCAAGAACCTGGCCGAGTTCATCGCCTACGCGAAGGCCAATCCGGGCAAGATCAGCATGGCCTCGTTCGGCGCGGGCACCTCCTCGCATCTTGCCGGCGAGCTGTTCCAGGCCATGACCGGGATCAAGCTCGTTCACGTACCCTATCGGGGCGAGGCGTTTGCGCTTGCCGACATGATCAGCGGCCACGTGGAGGTCATGTTCGACACCCTTTCGGCCGCGTTGCCGCATATCCGCTCGGGCGCGCTGCGGGCGCTGGCGATGGCGGGCAAGAATCGATACGAGGGACTGCCCGATGTCCCGACGGTCGGCGAGACCGTCCCGGGCTACGATGCGATGGCGTGGGGCGGGATCGGGGTTCCCCGCGGCACTCCACCGGAAATCATCGACCGGCTCAATCAGGCGGTCAACGCCGCGCTCTCGGACCCGGTCGTGCGCAAGCGCCTGCTTGACGTCGCCTGCGTGCCAATCTTCTACACGCCTGCGGAGTTCAGCACCTTCATGGCTGCCGAGACCGAGAAATGGGCGGACGTCGTCAAGCGCTCAGGCGTCAAGGCGGAGTAGCCCCGATGCACCGTTATGTGGCTTCCGATGCCGTCAAGGAGCGGCTGCTGCGCAGGCAGGGCAAGCTCCTCAGCCATGATGAAATCGACGCAGCACGCAGTGCGCTCGTCGTGGTCGACATGCAGAACCACTTCGTGGCCAAGGGTTTTCCGGCCGAAATTCCGCTGTCGCGCGAGATCGTTCCTGCCATCAATGGCCTGGCAAGGGCGATGCGCGCCGCCGGCGGGCTGGTGGTGTGGGTCCAGACGACTGCGTCC
>Ga0126384_10001610_pt1 | contig 13435 bp, 8 predicted proteins | sample PanSoiMetPlot_36_FD_92543 | JGI IMG/M metagenome (GOLD analysis project Ga0126384, IMG submission 92543) | Tropical forest soil microbial communities from Panama - MetaG Plot_36 | ecosystem: Environmental > Terrestrial > Soil > Tropical forest > Bulk soil | place: Panama | collected 2016-02-17 | reverse complement strand
GCGCGCATGCAGGCGCGGACAAAGCTCGGTCGCGAGCCCCGATCGCTCGACCGGGATCCGGACGTGCTCGACACGTGGTTCTCGTCCGCGCTGTGGTGCCACTCGACGTTGGGATGGCCCAAAGACACGCCGGAGCTCAGGACGTTTTGCCCTTCATCCGTGCTCATCACGGGCTTCGACATCATCTTCTTCTGGGTCGTACGCATGGTGATGACCACGACTTATTTCACAGGGAAGGTCCCGTTCCGCGACGTGTACATCAACTCCATCGTGCGCGACGACGAGGGCCAGAAGATGTCCAAGTCTAAGGGCAACATCCTGGACCCGTTGGACCTCATCGACGGCACGGATCTCCAGAGCTTGCTCGCGAAGCAGACCTCGGGGCTCATGCTGGAAAAGCAGCGCGACGCGATCGAGAAGCGAACGCGACGACAATTCCCGAACGGCATCCCGGCCTACGGCGCCGACGCGCTGCGCTTCACCTTCGCGAGCCTGGCCACGTTTGGCGACACCCTCAACTTCGATCTGAATCGCTGCGAGGGCTACCGCAACTTCTGCAAGAAGCTGTGGAACGCGACGCGATTCGTGCTGATGAACGTCGACGGCAAGGATGTGGGGCTCGACGAGGCGAAGACGGTGGCGCTCTCATTCGTCGACACGTGGATTCATTCCGCCCTCCAGGACGCCACGGAGGAGATCAACGAGCAGCTTGCCGCCTACCGGTTCGACCTCGCCGCTCGTGAGTTGTACGAATTCGTCTGGAACGACTACTGCGACTGGTACCTCGAGCTAGCCAAGGTGTCGCTCGCGATCGGCGACGAGACTCAGCAGCGCGGCACGCGCCGCACCCTAGTGCGGGTTTTGGAAGAGATCCTGAGGCTCGCGCATCCGTTCATTCCGTTCATCACTGAGGAGCTGTGGCAAGCAGTGGCGTCGCTCGCGGGAAAGGCTGGCAAATCGATATCTGTGGCGCCGTATCCGGAGGTCGAACGGTTCGAACGTGCGCCGCGAGAAACCGAGCGCGTGGAAGACCTGCAGGTCGTCGTAGAGGCGTGCCGATCGCTGCGTGGCGAGATGAATCTGTCGCCGGCAACCCGCGTGGCCGCGCTGGTCGACGGCGACGCGGCGAGCATCGGCCTGCCGGCGATGGTCGAGTATGTAAAGGCGCTGGCGAAGCTGTCCGAGCTGACGATCGTGCCTGCGCTTCCGCGCTCGCCAGCGCCCATCTCCGTCGTCGGTGCGGTGCGGATCATGCTCGACGTGAAGGTCGACCCTGCTGTCGAGCGCGAGCGTCTGGGCAAGGAGATCGCGCGGCTCGAGGCGGAGATCGCCAAGGTGAATGCGAAGCTCGGCAACGAGTCGTTCGTCGCTCGCGCGCCCGCGCAGATCGTTGCGCAGGAGCGCGAGCGCCTTGCGAGTTTCCTCGCCACGCTGGAGAAGCTTAAGCCGCAACTGGAGCGGTTGTCGGTCTAGGGCAGCAGGGTGCGAGCGCGCGGCTTCGCTAGCGCCGTCCCCCTCCGCCTCCGCGCATCGCGCCGAAGCGTGCGGATTGCTCCGCACCGCCAGTGCGGGCAAATCGATCGCGGTCGAGTTGCTCGAAGCTGCCGGATTGGCCTTGTGGCCGTTGGCGGGACGAAGCGCCACGCTCGGTCTCACCGGACAGGTTCTGCCCGCCGGACGTTTGCCGTGTCTGACCGGAGAGATTCTGGCTGCCGGGTGTTTGCCGCGTCTGACCGGACAGATTCTGCCCACTGGATGTCTCCCGCGTCTGGCCGGAAGGATTCTGCGACGACCGATTCTGCGTGGCGTTCTTCGAATTTGTCGGCGGTTGGACCGGTTGCCACGAGCCGTCGTCCCATTTCGACCAGCCGTCCGACGTGTGCTTATAGACGTTGCCATCGGCGCCCGCATACACGTTCCCGCCCGCTCCCTTCGCAACACCGGCGGTGTTGCCGCCGGCGCCTTTCACGGCGGCGCCTTCCGCTCCCGTGCTCGACTTGAAGCTTCCGGCCGTGCCCTGCGAGTTGGACTGATGCTGCGTGGTCACCGTCTTGTTCGCGCCGCTGAATGTGCTCGAGCCCCAGCTGCCGTACTGGTTGTAATTCTGATTGGTCGAGCCCGAAATACCGGTGCGGCCGTTGTACCAGTTCGCGTTGGCCGTGCCGCTGCTCGTTCCCCACGATGCGCTGCCGTGTATGTATCCGCCGGTCGAAGGGTTGTACGCAGACCACGCGCCCGCACCGCCATTCGGCCCATAAACCGCGGCGCCGTGCGCCCAGGCGCCCGTGTTCGGGTTGTACGCCGTTCCGCCGGAGATCGCGCCGCCATACGGGCCGTAGATGGTTCCGCCGCGCGCCCAGGCGCCCGTCGCCGGGTTGTACCAGGTGCTCCCTGAGTAGGAATACGGATACGGGTAGTAGATCGGGACGGGCCCCGGCCAGATCACCGGCGGGTAGTAGTAGCCGGTTCCGTACACGACGACGCCGTAGGACACGTAGCTCATCGTGTAGCCAGAGGTATACGCGTAAGTGACCGTCGTGGGCGTCGCGCTGTACACCTGCACGTACGTCACGCGATACAGCGGGCTGCTCGGCGGAATCGTGTAGATCACCGCGGGCACACTGTCGGCAAGAATCCACACGCCCGTCGGCGTCGGTGCAACAAACCAGACGCCTCGGTAGCAAAGGTAATACTTCCCGCCAAGGAGAATCACGTCGTACGGAGTGTTGACCGCGTACATGAGCTGCGTTTGAACGATCGGCTCGAACTTGGGCTCGCCGGTGTAGATCACTTCGACTTTGGTCGTGTTGCGGTCGAGCGTGGCCTGCGTCGGAACCTGCGCCTGAACGAGCGCTTCCCGCGCCTGTGGTGTTCCCGGCACTGATGCGAGCACGTAGCCGCGTGGGCTCGATGCGGGAATCCGCGCAAAATCAGACGGCAAGTTGGGTGTAGCGAACGTCCACGGCCCGTCGAGCGACACCGCCGAGAACCATCGACCCGAGACCAGGTAGTAGTAGCGGTTGCTGGCATCGACGAAGAGGGGCGCATCGGTGTTCGATACGTAGCGGAGGGACGCGCCGGGAATCGCGACCAGCCGCGACGGCCCACTCGTGACAATGATCTCGGCCGGCGCAGTGCTCACGAATATCGTCGGCATCGCAGAGGCGGCAACTCGACGTCCGGGTATCTGTTTCTTCACGGCCGCGAAGTTGTCGTTCGGCAGCGATGAGAACGCGGCCGGGAGCTTGGCGACCGGCGACCACGGGCCCCTGAAATCGGATGCGCTGAGCCATACGCCGTTGTTCAGCCAGTACCAGGTTTTTGTCGAGGGATCCTGAAACACGTCCCAGTTCGTGTTAACTGCGACCGTCAGTGTCGTGCTAGTGACCGGAGCGAGAATGGGCTCGCCGTCGAACACGAGCAGGCTCGCTGGGCGCGAGCTATAAAAGATTTTCGGCGGATCGTTTTTCATCTCGGGCGACGCCGGCGGCGCTTCCGCTTCTTTGTTGAGGCTCAACAACAGCGTATCTAGCGGGACGCGCTTCTCGCCCATCGCGGCAAGCGAGGCAGCGATTGCCTGCTCGAAGCGCTGGGCCTGTTCCGGTGAAGTCCCAGGGAAATATGACGACGTGATACGCGGCGATGTCAGCGTAACCATGCGCGTCGCGAGATCCGAGTCAGTGGCAAACGTGACTTCGATCACCCCGAAGGATGGCTTGCTTGCGCGCGCGGGGGTGAGGTCGATGGCTATACGTGTGTTGAGCGTTCGCCGATCGGGCCACGAAATGACCTGCGGTTGATACACAGTCGCTTTGCCGCGCTCGTCGCTGACCGTATGTGGCCAGGTGTCTTCGACCATCTGCCCGCTCGCGGGGGCCGCGGTGCGTGCGGGCCCGCTCTCAGGCGCGGACGTGCGCGCTGGGGCCGGCTGCGCAGTCTGACCACTGATTGCACGCAATGCCTGCTGGCACGGAGGTGATGCTTCCGCGGCGTGCTGTTTCAGGCAAAGGAGCGAAGCCTCGCTGCCGGGCGGCACGCTCGAGCAATGAGCCATGTAATCGGACCGGCAGCTCTGGCGCACGGCATTGACCTGCGCTTGGGTGGGCTGTTGCGCGACAGCGCAGTGTGCGGCGAGCGCTGCTACGATGACGAGCGTGACGCGGTGGGCGCGCGACCTTCCGGCAAGAGCCTCCATATTTCTCTCCTGAGAACGTAACGATACGAGACGCCAGGAGCCACGGGGCCGTCAGATGCACGCGTCCACGCGCGGAACCAAATGCGCGTCGCGCAGCGTACGCCGTGACGCGCAAAGACGCTAGGCGCTTTCGGGTTCAGGCACACGGCGCTTCATGAGCAGCGCCGGGATGGGCTTGGGTTTCTTGTGCCAGCCGTGCTCGCGTCTCGGCGACGCAAGCGCTGCGGGCGGGTGCGTTGGACGCGTCTCCAAGGCAGGGCGGGGTTTGTGATCGCTGACTCGCGACCGTTGCTCTCGATGAACCGGCTCTTGCGGGACCCGCGGCCCATGCCGCGCTTCCGCCTGGCGTGCACCTCGCCGCTCGGAATGAACGCCATCCGTGATCGCGACCGAAATCCGACGCTTGAGCATCCGCTCGATCTCGACCAGCAGCTTTTCTTCATCGGGCGCGCAGAAGGAAATTGCTTCGCCGGCCGCTCCCGCGCGTCCCGTTCGGCCGATCCGGTGGATATAGTCCTCCGGTACGTGCGGCATCTCGTAGTTGACCACCAGCGGGAGATCGTCGATATCGAGCCCGCGCGCGGCAACGTCGGTAGCGACCATTACCTGAACTTTGGCGCCCTTGAACTCGTCGAGCGCCTCCAGGCGGGCGGCCTGACTCTTGTCACCGTGGATCGCGGTCGTCTGCAGTCCTTCCTTCTCGAGCTGGCGGGCGAGCCGTGAGGCCCCGTGCTTGGTGCGAACGAAGCACAGTACTTGCCAGAGGTCACGCGAGGTCACGATGTGCTTGAGGAGCGCTCGCTTCTGGTCGGCCGGAACCTTGTACACGCTCTGAACGACGGTCTCCGCCGCGGTGTTGCGCCGAGCGACCTCGATCAGTTGTGGCTCGTTGAGAAGAGCGTCGGCCAGCTTCTTGATCTCGTCGGAAAAGGTCGCTGAGAAGAGGAGGTTCTGGCGTCGCGCCGTTGCCGGCAGTAGCGCCATGATGCGCTTGATATCGGGAATGAATCCCATGTCGAGCATCCGATCCGCCTCGTCGAGGACAAAAATCTCGACCTGGCCGAGGTAGACCGATTTCTGCTCGACGTGATCCAGGAGCCGCCCCGGTGTCGCCACGAGGATCTCGATACCGCCCCGGACGATCGGCAGCTGCTGCTTGATATCCACGCCTCCGTAAACCACGGTGGAGCGCAGCCCCGTATGCTTGCCGTAGGTGCGAATCGATTCCTCGACCTGGATCGCGAGCTCGCGGGTCGGGGTGAGTATCAGCGCCCTGACCGGATGGCGCGCGGGCGAAGGGCTGTTGTTGGCCGTCGGGGCGAGCTTATGGAGGATAGGTAGTGCAAATCCTGCCGTCTTACCGGTGCCAGTCTGGGCGCCGCCCATCACGTCCCTGCCAGCGAGAATCGGCGGGATCGCCTGCATCTGAATGGGTGTGGGTGTGGTGTAACCCGCTTCGGCAACGGCACGGAGGATCTCCGGCCGCAGGCCGAGCGCGGCAAAGCTCGAGCTGTCGCTCATCAAAAAAAGACTCCTAGACGCGGCCCACTTGCTTTTCGCAAGCTCCGGTCCAGGCGGCGACCATCAAAAACGAAGGCGAGTCGCAAAGCCGTCTAAGGCCCGCGCTCGAAGGCTCGGCGGTGACCGGAACGGCCGCCGATTGCTATGCATCATAACCGTAACTGCAGGATTATGCAAATTTTTTTGGCAGTAGCTTATCGAAGCTGGTAAAATCATCTATTTTCCTTTTCGCAACGCAGCATCGCACAACTCCGCCATGGCCGGCCCCAGATCGCTCCGGAACATCGCCATCATCGCTCACGTCGACCACGGCAAAACGACGCTGGTCGACAAGCTCCTGGCCCAGGCAGGGACGTTCGCTGCGCACCAGCACGTCGCGGAACGGGTTCTCGACAGCAACGATCTCGAGCGAGAGCGCGGCATCACCATCTTCGCCAAGAATTGCGCGCTCGAGTACCGCGGCACCCACATCAACATCGTCGACACGCCGGGGCACGCTGACTTCGGTGGCGAAGTCGAGCGCGTGCTGTCGATGGTCGACGGCGTGCTCCTTCTGGTCGACGCCGTGGACGGCCCGATGCCGCAGACCCGGTTCGTTACTCGCAAAGCCCTGGCGCTCGGGCTGCAGCCAATCGTCGTAGTGAACAAGGTCGATCGTCCGGGCGCGCGACCCGAGTGGGTCGTCAATCAGACGTTCGAGCTCTTCGACGAGCTTGGCGCAAGCGAGGAGCAGCTCGACTTCCCGGTGGTGTATGCGTCAGCACTGTACGGCTGGGCAGTAACCGATCTTCGCGACGTGCCAGCGTCCCCCGAGCAGGGAGCGGACCTGCGACCGCTGTTCGAGACGATCCTGAGCCGGGTATCCGCCCCTTCAGGCGACCCGGACGCTCCGCTGCAGCTCCAGGTCAGCGCGCTCGACTACTCGAGCTATGTCGGTCGTCTCGGCATCGGACGCATCCGCCGCGGAAGACTCGTTGCGGGACAGGACGTCACGGTACTGCATGGCGAGCGCGCGCCGGTGCGTGCTCGCGTCGGGCAAGTGCTGGGCTTCGCCGGTCTCGAGCGAAAGCCGATCGAGGCCGCGCAGGCAGGGGACATCGTGCTCGTTACCGGCATCGATGACTTGAACATCGGCACGACGCTCGCGGCGGTCGATGCGCCCGAAGCGCTGCCGCTGATCGCGGTCGACGAGCCGACCTTGTCGATGGAGTTTCAGGTCAACACCTCGCCCCTGGCCGGCCGGGACGGGAAGTACGTTACCAGCCGCAACCTGCGCGAACGCCTGGCACGCGAGCTCCTGACCAACGTCGCGCTGAGGGTCGAGGATACGGCGGATACGGATGTGTTCACCGTGTACGGCCGCGGCGAGCTTCACCTCACGATCCTCATCGAAAACATGCGGCGCGAGGGCTACGAGCTTGCGGTGTCGCGTCCGCGAGTCGTCTTCCGCGATCGCGGGGGCCAGCGCTGCGAACCCTTCGAGCAACTTACCGTCGACGTCGATGATGCCCATCAGGGCGCCATCATGGAAGCGCTCGGTGTGCGTCGCGGTGAGCTCCTGCACATGGAGTCCGACGGCAGAGGCCGCACGCGGCTCGACTACCGCATCCCGGCTCGCGGCCTGATCGGTTTCCAGGGTGAGTTCATGAACCTGACGCGGGGTACTGGGCTTTCGAGTCACGTGTTCGACGGCTATGCCGCGGTGAAGGGCGAGATTCCGGAGCGACGAAACGGAGTGCTGGTCTCGGCCGAGGATGGGGAAGCAGTCGGGTACGCACTCTGGAAGCTTCAGGACCGCGGCCGAATGTTCGTTGCCCCGGGTGAGCGCGTCTACGAGGGAATGGTCATCGGCATCCACAGCCGCGACAACGACCTCGTAGTCAATCCGATCAAGACCAAACAGCTCACCAACATTCGCGCCGCGGGCAAGGACGACGCGATCCTGCTCACACCGCCCATCCCGCTCACGCTCGAATACGCCGTGGAGTTCATCGCCGACGACGAGCTGGTCGAAGTTACGCCCAAGTCGATTCGGATCCGCAAGCGCCACCTGCTCGCCCACGAGCGGAAGAGAGCGAGTCGAGAGGCGGCCTAGCGCGGCAGGGCCGCTCATGGACCGCGCGCTCTCGCTCAACGACGCAAGCCGCTTCGCGCGCCTCGCGCTCAACAACATCGAGCGCGAGTATCCAAGCAAGCTCGACCACGTGCTCGCCAGCGCCGCGGACGTCGTGCCGTCGCGGGAGTTGCATCCGGCTTTTTTCGGGAGCTTCGACTGGCACTCGTGCGTGCATGCGCACTGGCTGCTCGTTCGCGTGCTGCAGGCTCATCCCGGATTGTCCGAAGCGCGATCGATTCGGACCGCGCTGGAGTCACATCTCTCCGCCACGGCGATCGAGGGTGAGCTTGCGTATCTGCGGCGTCCCGAAGCGCGTACCTTCGAACGCAGCTACGGGTGGGCCTGGCTCTTGAAGCTTGCCGAAACGTTGGCGGCGTGGGACGACGCGGACGCTAGGCGCTGGTCGGATTGCCTCGCACCTCTAGCGCAAGCTTTCGCCGATCGCTACCGAGCCTGGCTCGGCTTCGCGACCTATCCGATACGCCACGGCGTACATACGAACAGCGCGTTCGGGCTTGCTTTTGCGCTCGACTACGCCGAGCGCAGCGATTCGGCGCTAGGCGATCTCGCGGTCGCGACCGCGCGGCGCTGGTATCTCGCGGATCGCGATGCACCGGCGAGCTGGGAGCCTTCGGGAGCCGATTTTTTCTCGCCGACGCTCATCGAAGCCGATCTCATGCGACGCGTGCTCGCGCGGGACGAATACCCGAACTGGCTCGCCTCCTTTCTGCCTGGCATCGAGCATCGTCACCCCTCAACGCTCTTCACTCCGGTCATTGTCAGCGATCGCAGCGATCCGCAGATCGTGCATCTGGACGGATTGAACTTGTCGCGCGCATGGTGTTGGCGCGCGATTGCGCGCGCGCTACCGAGCGGCGACGCGCGGGTTCCGGTCGCGCATGCAGCCGCGGATACGCATCTCGCAGCCGGACTCGCGGGCGTTACCAGCGGCGAATACGCAGGCGATCATTGGCTCGCAACTTTCGCAGTGCTCGCTCTCGCCTGAAGCCGCGGCTGGCCTGCTAAACTTCGGCGCATGGATTCTTCGCTCGTCATCATTGCGGTGACGCTGGTCATCGTGCTCGGCGTACCGCTCGTGCTCGTTCTGCTGCGCCTCCGAGCGCTGGGACAGAGTGCCAGCGATGGTGCGGACCTGCGCGTGCGCCTCGAAACGCTGGCGGCTCAGAACGAGCGGCTGGAGCGAGAGCTGCGCGCGGATCTCGCGCAGGCTCGCGGCGAGAGCTCGCAGCAAGCGAGTGTCGCCCGCGGCGAGCTCGCGGCCAATCTCGCTCATCTCACGCAGGCGCTCCAGACGCAGCTCGCGACCAACGCCGGCGTCCAGAACGAGCGTCTCGCAACGCTGACAGTCAGCAACGAGCAACGGCTCGAAGCCGTGCGCACGAGCGTCGAGCAGCGTCTGGAAGCGCTCCGCAGCGACAACGCGCAGAAGCTCGAGCAGATGCGCGCGACGGTCGACGAGAGGCTGCAGACGACGCTCGAGCAGCGGTTGGGCGAATCGTTCAAGCTTGTATCCGATCGTCTCGATCAGGTGCACCAGGGGCTGGGCGAGATGCAGACGCTCGCCGCCGGGGTCGGTGACCTCAAACGCGTTCTGGTCAACGTCAAGTCGCGCGGCGGATGGGGCGAAGTGCAGCTCGGCGCGTTGCTCGATGAGATGCTGGCGCCGGGTCAATACGCGCGCAACGTTGCTACTCGCCCGGGAGAGGATTCCCGCGTCGAGTACGCGATCCGGTTTCCGGGTCGCGGCGAGGATGGCGTGCCCTGCTGGCTGCCGATCGACGCCAAGTTTCCGCTCGAGGACTTCCAGCGACTGCAGGAAGCGATCGAGCGCGCGGACGCGGCGGCGGTCGAATCGAGTCGGAAGGCGCTCGAGGACTTCTTCAAGGCCGAGGCGAAGAAGATCCGCGACAAGTACGTCGAGCCGCCGCACACGACCGATTTCGCGATTCTGTTCGTTCCGACCGAAGGTCTGTACGCCGAGGCGCTCGCGCGACCGGGCCTGGCGGACTGCCTCCAGCGCGATTTCCGGGTGATGATCGCCGGTCCGACGAACCTGATGGCGTTTCTTAACAGTCTGCAGCTCGGATTCCGCACGCTCGCCATCGAACAGCGGTCGACTGAAGTATGGCGCGTGCTTGGCGCAGTCAAGACCGAATTCGGCAAGTTCGGCGAAATTCTGGCGAAGACGAAGGAGCGGCTCGACGCGGTCGGCAGGACGCTGGACGAGGCCGGAAGAAAAAGCACGACGATCGTGCGCAAGCTGCGCGACGTCGAAGCGCTGCCGCAAGCGGAGGCGGAGGAGGTTCTGACCGGAGAAGTGGACGGAGTCTACGATGCCGACGAGCCGGACCTGCTGTCTCAGATCGACGGCAATCCACCTTCGCGCACCTGATCGCGCCTGACGCGAGCGATCTCCAATCCATGTTCGACGCGATTCGCAGGTGGAGGGAGCGCCGGATACTCGCCTCGTCGGCGATTCCAGAGCCCCTGTGGCGGGAAGCACTCGAGGCGCTTCCGTTCCTTGCGATCTATACGGAGTCCGAGCTCGCACGTCTGCGCGAGCGCGTGGTGCTCTTTCTGAGCGACAAGAGCATCGTCCCCGCAGAGGGTTTCGAAGTCACACCGCTGATGCGAGCGATGATCGCCATCCAGGCGTGCGTGCTCGTGCTCAATCTCGACCGGCGCTTCTACGACGGGTGGCACAATGTGATCGTCTACCCGGACGAGTTCGTGACCAATCTCGAGTACGAAGATGAGGCGGGAGTGGTGCACCGGCGTGCGGAACCGCTGGCTGGAGAAGCGATGCCCGGCGGACCCGTTGTCTTGTCATGGCCGGACGTCGAGGCCAGCGCCGACTGGTCAGCGACCGGGATGAATCTGGTCATCCACGAGTTCGCCCACAAGATCGACATGAGGAACGGTGAGGCGAACGGCTTCCCGCCGCTGCCGCCCGAGATGCCGCGGCGCGGCTGGCAGCGCACCATGGCCGAGGCCTATGCGCACTTCCGTGCACGCGTAGAGAAAGGGGAGGACACTGCCATCGATCCCTATGCTGCCGAGAGCCCGGCAGAGTTCTTCGCCGTGCTGTCCGAGGTCTTTTTTGCAGAACCCACGCTGCTGCGGATGGAATACCCGAAGGTGTACCAGCTGTTTACGCAGTTTTATCGCCAGGACCCGGCCAGCCGGACTGAACTGCTCCTCGAGCAGTGACTGGCCGCTGGCAGATCGCGGCGCACGGGGGTTGCAAATGCAGCGGGCTGCGCTATCCTTGCCAGCGTCGGCTGGAGGGGTCCCGCCGTTCTCGACTCGAAAGGAGAATCAATGAAAGCACGTACCGCTCTGTTCGCCGTCGCTATGTTGTTCGCCGGCAGTGCGCTCGCGTTTCACTGTCCGCAAGAAATGAAGAAGATTGACGACGCGTTGGCGAAGAATCCCAAGCTGACTGACGCGCAGATGGCCCAAGTGAAGAAGGACCGGGCCGACGGGGAAGCGCTGCACAAGGCGGGCAAGCACCAGGAATCGCTCGACACGCTGGCCAAGGCCGAAAAGACCCTGGGTATCCAATAAGCTTCGCCAGAGTACGCATTGCCGAGCGCCGGGGCGGGAAACCGTCCCGGCGTATCGTTTGGCGAGAACTGATTTCTCGAGGGACGGCTGGGAACCGGGCTCCTCAGGCAACAGACGCCAGAACCGCGGCGCAGTCGATCCCGGAGGGTAAGGTCCCGAACGCCGCGCCGCTTTCGGCGAAGCGCGACGCGCAATAGCCATCGGCGACTGCAGCAGGCGCGTTTCGGACGAGCAACGACGCGGCGAGCGCCAGGGCGATGCCGCCGGCGGTCCGCCTTGCTTCGCGTTCGCCCTCGACCTTGCGCAGGGATGCGACCAGCGTGGCGGCGTAGCGGTCGAGTCGAGGATCGGCACCGCGCGCGAGGTCAAACTCGGCGCAGAGCGCATCGATCGATGCCGGCTCACGCTGCGCCGCCCGCAGCACGTCCAGCGAAATGACGTTGCCGGAGCCCTCCCAGATCGAGTTGAGAGGCGCCTCCCGATACATGCGAGGCAGCGGAGATTCCTCGACGTAACCGTTGCCGCCCAACACCTCGGCCGCTTCAGCTAACGTTGCGGGCGCGCGCTTGCAAATCCAGTATTTGAGAGCAGGCGTTGCGAGTCGCGACAGCGCGACATCCTCGGAAGTCGCATCGGCTTCGAACTTGCGCGCCAGCCGCAGCGCGAGCGCCGTGGCCGCCTCCGCCTCTAACACGAGATCGGCCAGGACGTTCTGCATTAGCGGCAACTCAACGAGCCGTCTGCCGAACGCCCGTCGATGCCGCGCGTGGTGCAACGCCTGGGCGACAGCGCCGCGGATGAGACCCGCGCTGCCGATCGTGCAGTCGAGTCGAGTGTGCTGAACCATTTCGATGATGACCGCAACACCGCGACCTTCTTCGCCCAGCAGCCACGCCGTCGCGCGGTCGAACTCGACCTCCGACGAGGCATTGGAGCGGTTGCCGAGCTTGTCTTTGAGGCGCTGAATCCTGACCGCGTTGCGGGTCCCGTCCGGCAGAAGGCGCGGCAGGAAGAAGCATGAAAGGCCGCTGGACGCCTGTGCCAGCACCAGGTGCGCATCGCACATCGGCGCCGAGAAGAACCATTTGTGACCCGTGAGCCTGTAGCTGCCATCTTGAATTCGCTCAGCGGCGGTGAGGTTGGCGCGTACATCCGATCCACCCTGGCGCTCGGTCATTCCCATGCCGACCAGCGCAGACCGCTTACTGGCGACGGGCAAAGTGCGCGGATCGTAGTCGCGCGCAAGAATGCGCGGCAGCCAGGTCTCCGAAACGGCGGGAAGCGACGTCGCGTGCTTGCTCAACACCGGCACTGACGCATAGGTCATCGTCAGCGGGCACTGGGTGCCGTTTTCCACCTCTGCGTGCAGCAAATAGGCTGCGGCGCGTGCGACCTGGGCGCCCGGGCGCGTTTCGATCCACGGCGCGCAATGTTCGCCTTCGCGCGCGGCGAGCGCCATCAGCTCGTGCCACGATGGGTCGTAGGCGACTTCGTCGATCCGTGCCCCGAATCGATCGTGGGTGCGCAGCTCTGGCGTAAAGCGGTTCGCGCGCGTCGCCAGTGCGAAGGTCTCGGCGCGACCCAGCACCTCGCCCCATGCGGCAAGCCGATCGTGCGCCCAGCCGCCACCTTCGCGTTGCACGGTCCGTTGCAACGCCGGGTCGGTGAGGTAGAGGTTACGGCCCTCGAACGGAGGCGGCTGGTTGGTCTCCGGCGTGCTCATCACCGATTCACCGCCGCTCAACCGCCGGACGGACGCTGCGCGCTCTTGGGGCGAAATGCCTTGCAGACGCTCTCGTTGGTCTCGATGTATGGCCCGCCGATCAGGTCGATGCAGTAAGGTACTGCCGGAAACACACCATCAAGGGTCTCCTTGATTGCCTTCGGCTGCCCAGGGAGATTCAGAATCAGCGCCCGGCCGCGGATCGCCCCGAGCTGTCGCGACAAGATGGCCGTCGGCACGTACTTGAGGCTCACCTGCCGCATTTGTTCCCCGAACCCCGGGAGCACCTTTT
>Ga0126384_10001609_pt1 | contig 13439 bp, 10 predicted proteins | sample PanSoiMetPlot_36_FD_92543 | JGI IMG/M metagenome (GOLD analysis project Ga0126384, IMG submission 92543) | Tropical forest soil microbial communities from Panama - MetaG Plot_36 | ecosystem: Environmental > Terrestrial > Soil > Tropical forest > Bulk soil | place: Panama | collected 2016-02-17 | reverse complement strand
TGCCGGTGGTCTTCATCATGATCAGCAACCACTTTCCCGGCGTCAGCTACGGCGATCGTTATAATTGGGCCATTCTTTCAACTCTCGTGCTCACCGGCTGGATCGCTGCCAAATTCATCAGACGCGCATAGTGGCACGGGCGTCCCGCCCGTGTGTGGCTCACGTGCATAGTGGCACGGGCGTCCCGCCCGTGTGGGAGCGTTACACTCCTTTGATCGAATCTCACTCGACGCAGATACGGGAGGGAGCGAGAGAGTGTCGCATTCGTCGTTACCCTATTGATTGAATTTACTCCGCGGAGGCACGGCCGGGACGCCCGTGCCACGATTATTTGGCGAGGGGAAAGATGGGCTCGATGTCGACGGGTACATCTTTCAAGCGGTCGAGGGCCGCGCGCATGGGCGGGCGAATTACAGCGTATGTGTCCAAAATATTCTTGGCTTTATCGTACGACCCTTCCGCCTCGATAGTAAGCAGATCGTGTGTGAGTTTACGTACCGCCTCTTTCACCTTCGCATGATCGATGCTGAAGGTGCCTGACTTGTCATCGAACTTGATAGCGCCTTCGTCAAAAAGATAATTGAACTGCATGGCCACGCCGCGACCGTGAGCCTCACCGATACCAAATCGTACTGAGCGGAAGGCACTGGCAAGATAGGTGGTGTAAAGCGTCTGTTCCATCTGCTTATCGACCACGCCTTTATCAATCAAATACTGCAGCGCCCACAAGCCCGTAATGTCAGCTTTGGCCTCTTCAATAGCCGAATAAAGCTCTTTGAGTTGCTTGCGCACCGTCGTGTCCTCGCCGCCGACTTTAATGTTGTGCGGTCCAAGACCATGCATCAATTCGTGCGTCAGGATGTGAGTAAAAAACGAGTCGAAAGCAAGCAGCTTCTGTTCTGAAGGACTCAATACCACACGAGAGATAGGAACCAACGTCTTGCTGAACTTTGCGTCCTGTACGTTCTTCAACATGATGCGCTTCGATCCCTTTTCCTTCACCACGCGCTCGTCGTTCGGCAAATTAAACGCGGCGGTTTGCACGCCAGTGTTTCCTTCGCCGGAGCTGAATACCTCGTTGACGACGCGGATTGGTGAAGCGGCTCCCAGCTTTGGATTCCGATATTTCGCGTCGATAGGAAGATGATCTTCGAGCTCCTGTAGATATTGACTAAAGCGCTTCAACTTGGCGCTCTCAGCATCGTCTCGCAGCGTCACATAAGCCTCGAACGCGGCTTTATATCCGAACAGTTTGTCGTCGTAGGTTTCGTACGGACCAATCGTTAGTTCGATCGGTGAATCGAGATCCATCCAGGCGACATCGCTGTCGTAATAATCATTGCTGCCGAATGCGTGGGCGCGCTTCTCGAGGAAGTTTTTCAGCGTTGCATTCGTCGTTAATGCGGCAGCTTCGCGCAGAAGTGTGGCTGCTGGATCCAAAAACTCGCGATACTCTTCGCTGTAAGGCACGGATTTAAGTTTGCGGTTGGCGTCGCGGCGGATTACATAGAAATAGCCGGTAGCTTTTTCTTTCTCATCAGGCGACAAACCGTTCAGCCACGCATTGAACTCGTCCTTGGTAATGTCTTCCGGATAAAAGTTGGCCTGGGGCGGCTTGGGCAGAACGCCTTCAATGAATGGTGCGTCATCATCCAGCTGCGACCATGGGCCTTTATTGATCATGAAGTTGTGCAGCCGTTGGGGGCCGACCGGACTATGATCGGCCTGCAGTTTTTTCAGCAATGCTTCGTTGCCATTCCACAGTTGACGCAGGTAGAGCGGGTCGATCAACTTGGCGGCGGCAATGATCTTCGTCAGCGCCTCACGATCCTTCGTAGAAAGGCCCGACGTGTCGGCCGACAGCGCAGTTGGCGCAAAGCGCTGAATCTTCTTTTCCAACTCGGGATCCATGTTTGACACTTTTCCTGCTGGTTTCTTTCTCTGAGCTAAAGAAGCGCTCGTAACGAAGAGTGAGATTAGGCTCAGGCAAACAATCGTCTTAAACGTCTTCATTAGATGCGTCTCGCTTTTAAGAATGAGCCGCTTGAGACAGAGATCTTATTCCTCAAAGAGACTATCCACAGGGCAGTCGAAGTTAGGAAGCAGGGGTGAAATAATGCGCTCACCAGAATAGAGCGTAGAGTTCAGTGCCAGCCCAGTTGGACTTTGTCGATAGATTTCGACGGCCCTATTTTCGACGTCGACGATCCAATACTCTTTCACAGAGTATTTAGAATAGAGTTGTCGTTTGGTAATTCGATCGGGGTTAATATTCTGTGAGCCCGTCGAAAGAATTTCGATTGCTAGTTCTGGTGCCGCAATCAGACGTTCCCTCTCAACAATCTCGGATCTTCGTCGGTGGCTAAAGAAGACAAGATCAGGAATTACACCATTATATTGATCGAACACCAAGCCTGGCGTGGGCACAATCAATCCAATTGGATGGATAGCCAAATACTTTTTGAATTCATGGCTGATATTGGCTGAGACGAGTTGATGTGGCAGGCCGGGCGCACGCGACACGAAAATTTCTCCTTCGATGACTTCATAGCGATTGCCGTCCTCGGGCAGCGCCTCAAGGTCTGCGACAGTCACTAATGGTTCGATTTTGGCGGCCATTAGAGATCTCCGTGGTGGGTGAGCTGGCGTTATATTACCTCAATCGCGCACACGTGGCACGGGCGTCCCGCCCGTGTGTGCCGCGCCTTCTGCAATTTTGCCTGTAGCATCTCAACTAAAGCTTTTGCCTATTCTTCAGAATCCTTACAAATGATCCAGTGCGCAGTTCGTCTCGTGTCAACCCAGACAGCTTCAAAGCTTCGTCTTCCGAAATCGCACCCGAGTTCATCGCGCGCAGGAAATAATTCAGTAACCCCTGACCCGTAGCTGCATCATCGAACACATCGCCAACGAGCGTCGCCTTCGCTGCTTTCTCAACGAAATTCCGCAGCCGCTCCGAAGCAGCATCCAGGCTTTCCAGAAAGAATGAATATACGGCCGCGTAGCGCGTTGGCAGCTGCGCCGGATGAAGATCCCATCCCTGGTAAAAAGCATTGGTAAGCGAATGCTGGATGTGATCGTAATGCAGCTTCCAGGCTCGATGGACCACCAATTGATTTTCGGCAACCTGCTCGGGGGTCAACCTGGGCCCACCTTCCACCTCACGATGCGGTGCGACTGGCATGATGTTAGTGGCGCCGTCGGAGAGCCAAATGCCTGTGCCTGCAAACGAAACCTGCATCATGTGCTTGGCGAAGTCACAAGCCGGATGCAGCATGTGCTGATGCGCTGCGGTAATGCTACAGCTCGCGGTGTAGTCATAAGTGCCAAAATGGGCCGCGACGCAACGACCGCGCGCCGCCCTGAGCAGCAAAGGCAGATTGATGGCGCCCTCGCTGTTAATGATCGACTGGGTCGTCTCGATCATCATCTCCATCCGCAGCGAGCCGGGTGCGAGGCCAGTTCGTTTTTCGAGCTGATCAAATAGGTCTGACAGCAGAGCGACTTGCTCCGGGATCGTGATCTTTGGCAAAGTCACGACAAAGTTCTGAGGCAGCCGCCCGCCGGTCTTCTCCGCCAGCGATGACACGAAGATGTCGAGAGTGCGAATGCTGCGCTCGCGGAGCTCTTCAGTAAACGGTTTGATGCGAATGCCGATGAATGGCGGCAGTGAATTTCGCTCCATTCCAGCCGCGACCTCGAGCGCGCCTTGTTCGGAGTGACCATCTTCCTCAGTGTCCGGCCGATTGCCATAACCGTCTTCATAATCGATGCGAAAGTCCTCAACCGGCTCGCGGCGCAGTTTCTCATTGACGCGCGTGTAAATCGTGTGGGCCAGCCATGCTGCCGGTTCGACTTCCTTCACGGCGTCAGAATTCTTTTGCAGAGCAGCTGACAGATCGGACGCTCCCACAGACGAGCTCTCCGGCAGTGAGTCGGCTCCGGCAAGGCCAATGGCTTTTGCGAACGTGAGAAAATCCGGCGCGAACTGGTCCAGCGAGCGCTGGGCCAACGCACCCAGACGATCTTTGGAGTCGGCCTTAAAAAGATGGGCTCCTCCATAGACCGTATGCACGGGCTGCCGCCGGCCTGATTCGCCGGGATAGCTTGAAGCGAAGTCCTGGTTGGCTCGCTCGAGCGATGCGCTCAGGGTGCGAATCTGCTCGAGTTGAAGTGATGTGTTCATAGACATACCTCGCGCTGCTTTGGGTCCGATAAACTTCAGTTTGTCGTTGATTGGCTTATCGCGCAAGTTTCAAAGCTGCAAACGTTTGGTAGCCTGGAGGCCCAGACAACTCGATCTCTCATTTCTGCCTCCAAAGACCACCCCCAGAGCCTTACCTTTAGCGTTCAACCGTCCCGGAGGTCTAACTATGAAGATAAGATTCACTGCGACTTTCCTCCTGCTACTCCTCTTCTGCTCCAAACACGTATCAGCCTCTACGAGTCTCGAGACTCTTAGTATTCGAGCTGTGTCTGAAAATTCGGCCGAGTCCGCTATGGCAATCTCCGAGTTGCGCGCCCTTGGGCCCTCAGGACTCGAAGCTTTGTTAACGATCCATGCTGACGAGGTTAAGCGCCACGTCTCAAATCCGGTGGAACCGGCCACACCGGCGTGGCTACGTCTCAGTGCGGCCCTGGATGCGGTGAGCCAACAGAAAGACAGCTATCTTTCAGGACTCTACTGGTACACCGATCTTTCAGCGGCGGAGTCGGCCGCCAGGGCCAGTGGTAAACCAATTCTATCGTTGCGTCTGCTTGGCAAACTGAATGAAGAATTCAGCTGCGCAAACAGCCGTTTCTTTCGATCAGTGTTGTACGCGAATGCTGATGTGAGTTCCGTTTTGCGCGAGCATTACGTTTTGCACTGGCAATCGGTGCGACCAGCGCCGAAAGTGACAGTAGACTTCGGCGACGGCCGCAAGCTTGAGCGCACGGTTACCGGCAACAGTATCCACTACATCCTTGACAGCGAGGGCAACGTGATTGATGCGCTGCCTGGACTTTATGGACCAGCCGCTTTTCTTCGCACTCTTGGACGCGCCGAGGAGATCAGTCGTCGTTTGTCGGGACTGGCGCTGCCGGCATGGCGACAAGCGCTCGGCAACTACCACCGTGCTGCTGTGCAAACGATCACTGCAGAATGGCTTGATGACGCAACGAGAGTAGGTGGCAAGATTCCTGAAGCTCTGCTTCCGAAGACTAATGCCAAGAGTACTCGAGCGAGCGATATTGCTCCCCTGGCCATGACCAAGGCCGTGACTGAGGTGAGTCTGATCGCGGCGATCACGCGAGATGCGAACGCGCTCACCGCGGTTACTGATGAAGCGACGTGGAATAGGATTGCGTCGCTACATATCGCTGATGCGCAACTGGACGAGCGAAGCATCAATTTGATCAGGCGTCAGATGCAGGGCGTTTGGCCGGCGGATGATACTAAAATCAAAGTAGCGAGCCTTCTGCAAAAGCTAGAGCAGAATATTGCGCTCGACACAGTTCGGAACGAATACATGATGCACACAAAGGTGCAAGCATGGCTCGCAAGCGGATTAGTGGCAAACAGTGTGGATACTTTTAACGAGAAGGTCTATGCGGAGCTCTTCCTGACCCCCAGGTCTGACCCATGGCTCGGGTTGTTCGCTGAAGACACCTACACCGGGCTCGATCACGGTGGCATCATTCGGTAGGAATTGGGCGCGGTGGACGAAAAAAAAGGCCGCAGATGAACGCAGAAAAACGCGGATAAGAAAAACATAAATCAGCCACAGACAGGCGAATGAACTGATCTAATCGGAAGAAGTATTGGCCGCGGATGAACGCGGAAAAACGCGGATAAGAAACATAAATCGGGCTAAAGATAAACACGGACAACACTGCTCAGGCCCGTGCCTTCCGTGTGCAATTTGCGGCCAAATTACTCGCAGTACATTTATTCTTATCCGCGTTTTCCGCGTTCATCCGCGGCCTATTCTCTTTCGTTCATCCGCGGCCAATTCTTCTTCAGACGTTGAGCTTCACAATAATTGCGTCCGCGAATTCGGAAGTCTTTGCGGTTCCACCAAGGTCGCGCGTGCGTATCTTTCCTTCCTCATAAACCGCCAGCATTGCGTTCTCGATCTTGTCGGCAGGCTCGCGCTGGCCGAGGTACCGCAACATCTGTATGCCTGATTGCAGCAGGGCGGTGGGATTAGCAATTCCCTGGCCCGCGATATCCGGCGCCGAGCCGTGTACGGCTTCAAACACTGCGCCTTGTTCACCAATGTTAGCGCCGGGTACCAGCCCAAGGCCGCCGATCAGTCCTGCGCAAAGGTCTGAAAGAATGTCACCGTACAGATTCTCCATCAACATCACATCAAACTGTTCCGGACGCATCACCAATTGCATGCAGGCATTGTCGACAATCTTGTCGTCCGCAGCGATTTCTGGATAGTCCTTAGCAACCTTGTAGAAGCATTCGAGAAATAATCCGTCGGACATCTTCATGATGTTCGCTTTGTGAATCGCGGTAATCTTCTTACGTCCTTCGCGCCGCGCAAATTCGAAGGCAAATCGTGACACCCGGGTCGAAGCCTTCTCCGTAATAATTTTCAGACTCTCGACAACGCCCGGCACGACCACATGCTCGATGCCCGAATAGAGGTCTTCGGTGTTCTCGCGCACGACAACGAGGTTGAGTTCGGGATAACGGCAGGGCACGTTCGGGAGTGCACGAACGGGACGAAGGTTGGCATACAGATCGAGCGCCTGACGCAAACCGACGTTCACGGAAGTAAACCCTTTACCCACAGGGGTGGTAACTGGTCCTTTTAGCGCTACGCCGTTGCGCTTGATTGAATCAAGCAGTTCCTGCGGCAGCGTACTACCGAATTTCTCCAGTGCCTGTGCACCCGCATAATGCGTCTCCCACGAAACGTCGGCTCCGGCAGCTTCAATGATCCGTACTACGTTCGCGGCAACTTCGGGGCCAATGCCATCGCCCGGAATCAATGTGATAGTATGCGGCATAAGGATTTGGGTCTTTGATCTTTGGTCTTTGGACTTTGTTTCGGAGTCTTTCTTACGGTTGACTTTGCACACCAAAGAATAAGCAGGTGCAGCGCAACTGACAACCTGCCGTAGCATCGAAATCACCGGCACCTCCCCACCTTTATATGCGCGGACCACGATCCTGCGCTCGAATTCCAAAGACCAAAGATCAAAGACCAAAGACCTGATCGATGACTGCGAACGGAACAATCCAACGTAATGAAACGGCCGACATTGTCATTGTTGGCGGTGGTGTGATTGGGCTAATGATTGCAAGATCGCTTCGGCAGCGGGCGCTGGATGTCGTCCTCGTGGAGCGTTCCGAGCTGGGAAAAGAAGCTTCCTATGCCGCGGGCGGGATTCTCGGCCCACAAGCCGAGGCCGATCGAGCTGATGAATTCTTCGAGCTGGCCTGTCAGAGTCGGAACCTCTATCCCACCGTCGCGAGCGAGCTATTTGAGGAAACTGGTCTCGATATTGACCTTGATACCAGCGGCACTCTCTATCTTGCCTTAACTGAAGCGGACGAAAGCGAAGTTGCCGAACGATTTGAATGGCAAACTCGCGCAGGCCTTTCTGTGAGCCGGTTGACTGCCGCTGAAGCGCGAGGGCTTGAACCCGTGATCGCCGCTCATGTGCGAACGGTGCTGCACTTTCCCGGTGACATTCAAGTCGACAATCGTCGCTTGTTAACAGCGCTCATCGAGGCGAATCAAAAACTTGGCGTCCGTGTTTTGACAAGAACCATGGTCCAGTCGATTCAGTGCGAAGCCGGCCGCATCAAGGGTGTAGTGACGTCGCGAGGGACGATCAGTACGCCGCGAATAGTACTCGCGGCAGGAGCGTGGACCTCAATGATCTCCGCTGCGAGAAACGAGCCACTGCCGCGCATAGAAATTGAGCCCGTACGCGGTCAAATGGTTTGCTTGCAGACGACACCACGCGCTTTGCGTCATCTGCTCTACAGTCCGCGCGGTTACCTGGTACCGAGGCGCGATGGTCGTGTGTTGGCCGGCTCAACTACCGAAGAAGTTGGTTTTGCCAAGGAAGTGACTGCTGGTGGGATCGCAAAGATCCTAAAGCAGACGCTCGAGATTGCTCCTGTGCTTGCGTCCGCCCCGGTGATCGACATCTGGGCAGGTTTCAGGCCACGCGCGGAAGACCATCTCCCTGTCCTGGGCCAATCTGCGGTCGAAGGACTGTTCTACGCCACTGGACACTATCGAAACGGGATTCTTCTCGCTCCTATCACCGCCCGTTTGATCGTCGAGGCGATTACCGGTAATGTCACATCGCCGTTCCTTAGCAGATTTTCTCCCCAACGCTTTAACCTCGTCGGAGTCCACTAACTCAGTGAACGCGTTGCTAAAACTAGTACTGCCTCAGCCAAGGCCATCCTTCGTGCATCAGTGTGTACTGTTTGGAATTCTTATCTCGCTTCTTACATCGGTGAACGCCCAATCCTCAAGCCCAAATCTGAAGGTTGAGGGTGCTGACAGCGCTGGCGCGGTTAACAAAGCAAAGTCGCTTTACGAGGAAGCTGACAGATACATCGCTAACCATTATGAAGATTTTAACCAGCGTAAGATCCGGTTCGATCCACAGCTGGAAGCCGCTGTTCGTCAGGAACAAAAAGATCTGGCGGCGCGCAATGCAGCGATCATCGCGAGTTCGTCGCCGAGTGGAACTCAGCTGTACTACCTGGGACTGCTATACCATCTCGCAGACAATTCCGACGGCGCGCTGCGTGTCTTGCGACAATTCCTCGCCGCCACGTCCACAGGTGAGCTGGCACAGACCGCACGGTCAGCTGTGGTAGTTCATGCTTTCAAAAAGAACCTGCTGTCAGAGGCTGAAAGCACGCTGGACCAGTATGCTCGACAACAACCGCAGAGCCAGCAGGAACGTTACGGAATGGAAAGTTTGGCCGCCGACGCTTTCTACAAACGGAGAGACTTTGACCGAATGTCGCCACATGCTCTGGCCATGCGCAACGCCGCAAAAGAATTGGCGGCCACGAAAATCGAACCAGACAATCGCGATCAAATGTTGTTTAAGAGCGCGCTTTTCATTTCTGAGGCGTACAGCAAGCTCGGAAAGAAGGAGCTGGCAATTGATGCCGTTGAAGACATGCGCCGGTTTGCAGTGACGCTGCCTTCAGGTTACCTCTATAAGCTGGTTACAAACCGATTGCTGGAGCTTAATCCGGCTGCGGATCTGACCAATGCCTTTGCTGGAAAGGTTTCAATTGCCTCCAGGCTGGCGCCGGAGTTTGATGCTGCCGAGTGGATCGACCAGGCGCCACAAAAGATTTCGGATCTGCGTGGACATGTTGTGTTGCTTGATTTTTGGGCCACGTGGTGTGGCCCATGTCGCTTCACATTTCCCAAACTGAGGGCGTGGCAGAATAAGTATCAGAATGAGGGGCTGGTAATTCTGGGTCTTACGAATTTCTATGGCGCGATCGACGGTCGCACGGTTTCTCCTCAGGAGGAGTTGTCTTACCTGCGCGACTTTAAGAAGAGGAACCACCTGAATTATGGTTTCGCTATTTCTAAGAGCCAGGCTACCAACGACATGTATTCGGTTTCCTCGATACCAATGTCTTTTCTGATCGATCGCAGCGGTAGAGTACGGTTTATTACTGCGGGTGCGGACGAACGACAGGCTGCTGCCCTTGGAAAAATGATTAAGAAGTTACTAGACGAACCAGGGGAAAGCGGACACGGAAAAACGGACGCGGAGATGGGGAGACGCGGGGACGCGGGGACGGGTCACGAGCGCTGAGTGGTGGAAATGGACCACCTCGATTTTAGAGTTTTGAATGGCGGTTGAGCGCACACCTCGAAGACCAAAGATCAAAGACCCAAGATCTAATTTTATGCGAAAGTTTATCTATCGAGCGCATACCTGGTTGGGAATAATTGTCGCTGTTCCCGTATTGGCCTGGAGCTCAAGCGGATTGCTTTACGCCTGGCCTAATGCTGTTGAAGGCGGCAAGGTCGAGACTATAAACGCCGCTTCGGTAAAGATTGCTCCTGCGGAGGCAATGCTGCGAGCAAATCAATTCACGTCAAGACAACTGCCCACTACTGCGCTCACATTGCTGGTGCGTCGGGGCCGACCCGTTTACCAAGCCATCGGCGGAATGGGTGCTGATTCGCTGCTGATCGATGCTGAGACTGGTAGCGTCATTCAAACTCCGCCTCCCGGCCTGCTAACGCGCTATTTTCGGCAGGCGCATTTTTATTTCTTCGCTGGTACCTGGCAGGTGGGATTGCTCGTCTTATTGTCGGCGCTGGCGTGCGTTTCGGCTCTTTCAGGCATCTATTTGAACCTGACGCTGTGGCTTGGCCGTCGCCCGCGCTAACTCCACCGGCAAGACTTGCGTCCGGTTTTATCGGTATAATCGCGACTCATTCACCATGAACGGATCAGACTTAATCATAGTTAAGCTACTTTTCGCCTTTGCCGCCGGCATGGCGTCGTTTCTTTCGCCCTGTGTCCTGCCGCTCGTTCCCGGTTACATTTCGCTGATTTCCGGCGTCAGTCTGGACCACTTAAAGGAAGGTGTAGCCAGCCGCAGAGCAGTCATTGCGAACTCGCTGGCTTTCAACGCAGGCTTGTCAGTGATTTTCCTGCTGCTCGGCACCACGGCCGGTCTGGTAGGCTCGGCGATAACCAACAATCCCTGGATACGAATCATTGGCGGCATCGTTATCATTGTCTTCGGGCTGCAGCTCATCGGCATACTCAAAATCTCGGCTCTTTACAAAGACACGCGGATGTTCTCGCAGGACAAGCCGAAGGGTCTGCTGGGTTCGGCGACACTGGGCGTCGCGTTCGCAGCCGGTTGGACTCCCTGCATTGGTCCGATTTTGGGAGGCATCATCGGGCTCGCTGCCACCAGCGGTGGCTGGAAGCGCGGGCTGATCTTATCGGCGTTTTACTCGGCGGGATTGGCGGTGCCGTTTCTCGTCACCGGTCTCGGCATCAACCAGTTCCTGGGTTTCTATTCAAAGTTCCGCCGGCATCTTCACAAGGTGGAAGTCGTTTCGGGAGTGGTGCTGATTCTCGTAGGCCTGCTGGTGGCGAGCGGCCAATCGACGTTGTTAGCGAGTTCCTGGGCGGCGAGATTTCTTCCCGACGCCGAGGGCTGGTTGGGTAGAAAGGTAAAAATAGCCGAACCCGCCACAGCTGCGAATGCCGGTGCGAAACTCGAGCCTGCTCCCGACGTTGAGTTTCAGACGCTTGAGGGCAAGCCATTCCGCCTGAGCGAAGCGCGCGGCAACGTGGTCATGCTGAATTTCTGGGCGACGTACTGTATTCCTTGTCGCGAGGAGATTCCCGCTTTGAACTCTCTGCAGCACGATTGGGGCGGGAAGGGCTTGAAGGTATTTGGAGCCAATCTAATAGACGATGCAGACGCCGTGAACTCTTATCAGAAGTCGGTACGCCGCTTTGAATACGAAGTACTACTCGGCAGTGATGCCGCTAAGTCCACTTTTTCGCAGGCGCAGCTTCCGACAACCTACATCATCGATCGCGAAGGGCGCATCAGGGAGAAAATTATCGGAGCACGCGATCGCGCCGGCTGGGAGGCGGCGGTCAAGCCACTCCTGGACCAGGCGGCTGCCGGGGACTAACGATACTAACCACAGGAATCAGCAACATGAGTAAACATCTTCTTGCCACAATTCTGATGCTGGCCGCGGCGGCTTTCACGGCGCGCGCGCAGGCGGGACATGAATACGCCCCTTTGGAGGAGAAGACAATCAACTACAAAGAGTGGACGCTAACCGGGCTTAAGAACGATCAGCCCGTCGCTTTGCGCTCATTGATGCAGGGAAAGAAGCTGGTGATGCTGCTTTACTTTGCTCCGTGGTGTGGTAACTGGCGAAATGAAGCCCCTGTGGCCGCTAAGCTCTACGAAAAATATAAGAATCAGGGTTTCGAGATTATTGGTGTGAGTGAGTATGGCTCGCGCGCCGATGTTAAGGCTTATTTTGGTGCCGACGGCTCGCCTTATCCCGTAGTCACAGAATCTGAGAGTCGTGACGATCGTGAGAAGACGCCTCACTTTGGATATCGACAATTAACGGGCGACACGCGCAAATGGGGCTCGCCTTATAACATCTTCCTTGACCCTGCCAAGTGCTCCAAGAGCGGCGAAATTGTGACCGAGAAGGCCTGGGTGGTAAATGGCGAATTGATTGAAGCCGACGTCGACAAGTTTATTGGCGAGCGATTGAAGTCGTCGACCACCGCCGCGATTGAGCCCTGTAAGAACTAGATTCATCCATCCACCGGCTTGCCCGGTGGAGCTTCAGACCGCAGCTACAGAAAGACTGCACGGAAAATTCGAAGGAGGCCACGGGCTTGGGCCGTGGTGACTCGCGCTAATGTCCATCGGGAGTTAATCATCAGGGTCCACAAACGTGAAGCTCCACGGGCGAGCCCGTGGCATCAAGACGTTTTCATTCCTCGCCAGTCTAGCCACCATCGTCATTATCACGGGACGAGCCCGTGGCATTCTCAAACCGAACGACAACTCCTGCCTGCCTTTGCGAGATATTTCTTCCGTTGCTAAGATTGCCAGCTTTCATTTTAGCTGGAAATTCTGGTTTGACTTGTCTATGAAACTTCGCTTGCTTTATCACGGCCATTGCTTTGATGGCGTCGCCTCCGCTGCGACCTTCACCCGCTTCTACAAGGAGCGCATTCATCCCGAGGCCGAGGTGCTATATCAGGGCCTGCTGCATCGACCCGGCAATCTGTTTGACGAAAACATGTTCGACGGTGACGAGAACGCGATAGTCGATTTCAAATATTCGTCCTCCGCCAAGTTGACCTGGTGGTTCGATCATCATGAGTCCGCCTTCCTGACGCCTGCGGACGAGGCCCATTTCAAAGCTGACCGGTCAGGGCAGAAGTTTCTGGACATCCACAGCAAATCATGCACTGAGTTCATTGCGCGTGTCGCGCGAGATCTCTTTGAGTTCGACGATGCTCCACTTCAGGATTTGATTCATTGGGCCCATGTGATTGACGGCGCTCTTTACGAATCCCCGGCGCAGTGCGTCGAGCTGAAAGAGCCCGCGTTGCAGTTGATGCAGGTGATTGAAGCCGATCCCGACGACGAATTCGTCGAGCATATTATTCGCGAGCTGACCGTGAAAGCGCTTAACGAAGTTGCGAACAGCGACGAAGTGCAGCAACGCTTTCGTCCGATTCTTGAGCGGCATCTCGAGACGCTTGCTACTGTGAAACGCAAAGCCGTTTGCTCGTCAGCGGTGGTTCAGTTCGACCTGGTTGACGAAGGTTATGACGGCTTTAATAAGTTCATCCCTTATTATCTCTTTCCCGAAGCAACCTACTCGGTGGCATTAACTCGCGGTCCACAGCGCACGAAG
>Ga0126384_10001608_pt1 | contig 13440 bp, 15 predicted proteins | sample PanSoiMetPlot_36_FD_92543 | JGI IMG/M metagenome (GOLD analysis project Ga0126384, IMG submission 92543) | Tropical forest soil microbial communities from Panama - MetaG Plot_36 | ecosystem: Environmental > Terrestrial > Soil > Tropical forest > Bulk soil | place: Panama | collected 2016-02-17 | reverse complement strand
TTACCATTGTAGTGTCGAGAACATTGCCGACCGAGCTTCGGCCTACAACATGCCCGGCGTCACCCTGGACGGCAATGATATCTTCGCCGTGTACGAGGCTACGCGAGAAGCGGTGACACGGGCGCGAACTGGCCAAGGGCCGACCCTGCTCGAATGCAAGACCTACCGCTTCAATGGTCACTTCGAAGGGGACGCGCAAACTTACAAAATCGCCGCCGAGAACGAGAAGTACCAGAAAGAGCGCGACCCCCTCAAATTGTTCAGAGACAATGTGCTCTCACGCCACCTAGTGAGCGAAGCCGAACTCAAGGCGATCGATGACCGTGTCGCCGCGCAGATCGACGAAGCGGTAAAATTCGCGGAAGAGAGCCCGTTCCCGGACGTGAAGGAAACCTATACGGACGTGTACGTGAATTACTAAGAAGCTGACTGCTGAATGCTCAGATCCGGAGGATCTTATGGCAGAACGACAACTCAACTTCGGTCAGGCACTGAATGAAGCGATGCGCCAGGAGATGCGACGCGATCCGAAAGTGATTCTCATGGGCGAAGATGTGGCCGGTGGGGCCGATGTCGATCACTTGCAAGGTGATGAAGCCTGGGGCGGCGTACTAGGTGTGACCAAAGGATTGGTCAAAGAGTTTGGCCGAGAACGCATCCTCGATACGCCAATCAGCGAGTCCGGCTTCATCGGCGCGGCGGTGGGCGCGGCGGTCACCGGCTTGCGGCCAATCGCGGAAATGATGTTCGTCGGGTTCATGGGGGTCTGCTTTGACCAACTCCTCAACCAAGGCGCTAAGCTGCGTTACATGTTCGGCGGCAAGGCGAAAGTGCCGCTGGTCATCCGCACCATTTGTGGCGGTGGGTATCGGGCGGCAGCACAGCATTCGCAGGTACTCTACTCGCTCTTCACCCACATTCCTGGTCTGAAAACGGTGGTGCCCGCGACTCCATACGATGCCAAAGGGCTGCTGATCTCATCGATTCGCGATGATGACCCGGTGATCTTCTTTGAGGATATCACTTTAGGGGCAATGAAAGGTCCAGTCCCGGAAGAACCCTACACGATCCCGCTCGGCAAAGCTGAAATTAAACGCCCCGGTGATGATGTGACGATTGTCGCGCTCGGCAAGATGGTCCATCATGCCTTAAAAGCAGCCGACGAGTTGCAGAAACAGGGCAAGAGCGCCGAGGTCATTGACCCGCGCACCCTTTCCCCGTTCGACGAAGAAGCTGTACTAGAGTCAGTGAAAAAGACTGGGCGTCTAGTTGTGGTAGACGAGTCGCACCCGCGCTGCAGTATGGCGGCTGATATCGCTGCAGTTGTCGCAGACAAAGGGTTCGACTATCTCAACGGTCCGATCAAGACTGTCACTGCGCCACACACGCCAGTACCATTCAGCCCGCCTCTGGAAGACCATTACCTGCCGAATCCACAGAAAATTACAGCGGCAGTACTGTCGTTGTTTTAGGAGTAATGAGTAACGCGGACTGAGGACTGAGTAAGATCCTTCCTTGTTGTTCTTATGTCTTGCTCAGTCCTCATCACTCAGTCCTCATCACTGGTTTTATGACTTCTGTCGGCATTATCGCCAATCCGCGTGCAGGAAAGGACATCCGGCGCCTCGTCGCGCACGGTTCCATCCTCGATACGCAGGAGAAGGTCTATATAGTCCGCCGAGCGATCCTGGGACTGGAAGGTGCGAGAGTAGACGAGGTGGTGTTCTTTCCTGACCCTGTCGGCATTGGCATGAAGGCCCTAGCAGGCATCAATGAGCCGCTGCGTCTCAAGCCTCGCTTTTTAGAGATGTCGGTCTACGACGAAGCCGCGGATTCGACTCGCGCTGCCAAGCTGATGCATGAGCAAGGTGTGGCGTGCGTCATTGTTATCGGCGGTGATGGTACCAATCGGGTGGTCACCAAGGGTTGCGGATTGATGCCGCTCGTCCCGCTTTCCACCGGCACGAACAATGCGTTTCCCCGTTTCCTGGAGTCAACCCTGGCCGGCCTGGCTGCTGGGCACTACGCCGTACGTCGCCTTCCACACGAGGATTTCACTGTGCTAACCAAACGGCTGGATCTCTACAAGAACAGCGTGCTTGAAGACGTAGCCCTAGTGGACGTGGCAGTATGCGACTATCAGTTCGTCGGCGCGCGGGCGTTGTGGGAGGTTGAGCGCCTGAAAGAACTTTTCCTCACCCAAGGCCAGCCGACTAACATTGGTATGGCCTCGATTGGTGGCATGATCCATCCGATCCGTCCACAAGACGACGGCGGGCTCTATGTAGAGCTTGGGCCAAACGGTCGGTCTATTACCGCCACTATAGCCCCCGGGCTCGTCACCTCCGTAGGCATCCAGCACTACAGGCTCATGCAGCTTGGTACCCGCGTGTCGGTCAGCTTTACGCCCTCAATCCTGGCGCTTGATGGAGAGAGAGAAATTCTCGTGAATGCGGCGGATCGCTGGGAAGTCGGGCTTTCATGGGACGGGCCACGGGTGCTCAACATCGAGAAAGTGATGGAAGCGGCGCGGAAAGGGTAAGGCTTTTTCAGCAATCTCTTATAAGGACTGCGAGCTAACCGCCGAACGTTTCTCTGTGCTATTGTAACTTCTATGGAAAAAGATACTTCTCATCCTTCACTGGTGCACATTGTCAGTCATGGACCATACTGCCTTGACGGAGTGGCGGCGGCGGTCGCGGTGGCGCGGCATCGTGTCAGCGCCACTGTTATTCCTCACTTTTCAGGCAATGATCACATTAACCAGGTCATTCGCTCGATCAGCGCCGATGCCGCGCCGGCGGGCAGCGAGCTGTGGATCACCGACATCTCCTGGACGGAGAAAGAAACGGATACGCATCTCCGCGATCTCGCCGCGCAGGGAGTGAAGATTTACTGGTTTGATCACCACCGCACTGCGCTCAAGCGCTACGCTGCCGGCGAGATAGATGTACCGTTTACCGAGCACGTCGTGAGCGAAAAAGTGGCAGCAGCACGGCTGGTGTATGAGTATCTGCAGCAACAGCTCACTACCTCTGGCCAACAGAACGAAACCTTCGACGCCTTTTCACCGGTGGTCGCCATGGCGGACGACAACGACCGCTGGATTCACGCGATCCCCGGCTCGCGCGAGTTGGCCTTGACGATCCGCACGCTGGGGACTGATCGTGAGAGTCTTGAAGGCTACCAGGCTCTCCTTACGATTGACGCTGCAGTCACCTATACACCGACAATGCGCGCAGCCTATGAAAGAGCCACGCGCGAGATTCAGGCCAGTTTTGCTATCGCCGCGAAGAGCCGGGTAAGCCTGGCGGTGCCTGGCACTCCGTACACCTTGGTCACCGCTATTTGTGAGGGACATCCCAGCGAGATCGGCGACGCTTGGGGAAAAACCGCCACCCAGACGGTTTTCGCCTTTTATGATCTCAAGGGCGAGGGTGTAAGTCTGCGGCGCTCGTTAGATTGTCAAGTTGACCTTTCTCAGCTTGCCCAGTTTTTCGGTGGCGGTGGCCATCCGGCAGCGGCGGGCTGCCGTCCCCCAGACCTCCATCGTCTCTTCGCTCAAGAACTCGCGCGCTTGCTGTCCAGTGCCTCCTCGGCCTTTGCTCCACCAGACGATTCCCAATCCCGTTAAGGTCCATTCCTGTTCAATGAGCGATACTCAGCCCTCTCGCTATGAGCGTCGCCAGGTGATCGGTCTATTCCTCGGACTGATTGCCTTCGTTTTACTGTTGGTACTGCCTGCCCCGTCGGGAATGGAAGAAAAGGCCTGGCGCATGAGCGCCGCGACCGCCCTCATAGCCGTGTGGTGGGTGAGCGAAGCGGTCCACCCGTCAGTGGCCGCGCTCCTTCCTCTGGTGCTGTTCCCGTTCCTGCATATCCTGACTCCTCAGGAAGTGTCGGCCGCCTACGCCGATCAGGTGATCTTTCTGTTCATGGGCGGTTTTCTCATTGCCATGGCGATGGAGAAGTGGAATCTTCACCATCGCATCGCGCTGCGGATTCTCAGCCGGGTCGGCACCTCACCCCAAGCGCTCTCGCTCGGTATTATGGGGACCACGGCAGCGATCTCCATGTGGGTCTCGAACGTGGCCACAACCCTGATTATGCTACCGATTGCGACGGCCATCCTTAGCCACGCCGACTCGCAGGGATACGATACCAAGAAAGGTTTCGGTACTGCCCTGATGTTGATGGTCGCCTATGGCGCCTCGATTGGCGGCGTGGGCACGCCAGTCGGCACCCCACCGAATGTGATCTTTCTCGGCGCTTTCACCAAGCTCTTTCCCGCGGCACCTCCAGTGGCATTCTTGCAATGGATGCTCTTCGGAGTTCCTACCGTGCTGATTTTGGTTCTGGTCACGTGGGCTTATCTCGCCTTCTTTATTTTCCCTTTTCCAACAACGGGCTGGCAATCGGATCGCGATTTCCTACAGAATCGCCTGCAGGCGCTTGGCCCTATGAGCCCGGAGGAAAAGAAAGTCCTGGCCCTCGCCGCCACTACTGCCATGCTATGGATCTTCCGCGAAGACCTTCCTCTCGGCAGTATTACTATCCCTGGCTGGTCACGACTGCTCCCGCCGCCGGTAACCGTCCAAGACTCAACGGTCGCCATGAGTATGGCCAGTCTTCTCTTTCTCATCCCGGCCGATCGACGAGCCGGGACTTTTCTGCTGGACTGGGAAACCGCCGAACGTCTGCCCTGGGGGGTACTGATTCTACTAGGAGGAGGACTAGCACTCGCCGCTGGAGTAGAAAAAACTGGCCTCGCCGCCTGGTTAGGTTCACGGCTCACCGTGGTTGGCAGTCTTTCGCCTCTGAGTGGGATCTTCCTGGTGACGCTCCTCACCGCCTGGGTCACCGAGTTTGCTAGCAACACCGCGACAGCGACACTGATGATGCCAGTGCTCGCGGCCACTGCTCAGGCAATGCATCTAGACCCTCTCCTGCTGATGGTGCCGGCAACTTTTGCCGCAACCGTTTGTAACTTTATGTTACCTTCAGCCACCAGACCGAATGCCATCGTTTTTACCACCGGCCATGTGACCATCCCGCAAATGGTGCGCGCGGGCATCGGGCTTGACCTGATCGGAGCGGCGATTTTGACGATTTTGGTCTACCTCCTCGGTATTCCAGTGTTTGGCGTCTCGCTCGACGGCCCTCCCTTATGGGCCTGGTGAAACACGGATACGGACCCCTGGGAAGAGGCAGATTGTGGAACGCGTGGATTGCGGCGTATAAGAATAAGTCCTAAGGAGGGATAAACATGTTGCGAAATAGGGTATCCGTCACAATGGAGATAGGACTCAACCTTTTCTTTGCCACGCTCTTGCTCTCTGCCATCGCTATGGCCGCAGAGGATAGCAAACCTGCGCAACGCAAGCGCCTGGCCGGCCTTAAACCGTTCACCAAGGAGCAGATGGAAGACTTTCTCTCTGAGAGGCGCAACGCCGTCATCGGCACGCTGAATGCCAAAGGAGATCCACAACTGACACCGGTGATTTTCTACTGGGACGGCACGACTTTCTATTTCACCATTACCAAAGAGACGATCAAATATAAAAACATCAAGCGCGATCCCCGTGTGAGTGTCGTCGTAGACGACGTACTTGACCATCACAGCGTCATCGCCAAAGGCAAAGCGGCAATTCAAGAGCAAGACATTTGGGACATGACACGCAAGATCGTCTACAAATACTACGGTCAGGAAGAAGGCGATCCTTACTTGGAGCAACTGAAGAAGCAAAACCGAGTACTGATCGTGTTCAAACCCCAGAAGATGCAAACCTGGGGGCCGGTCCCAAGGGAGGCAACTAAACCATAACCACCTTCGGCTTGCGAGCTACGAGCAATGGAACGCGATCACGATCATGACCGGCGGCAGCTTACTCTCGCTCTTGGGCTGACGGGAGCCTATTGTGTGGTCGAGTTTGTCGGCGGCTGGTTCACCAACAGCCTAGCCCTCCTTTCCGACGCTGGGCACATGCTGTCCGACGTGACCGCCATGGGGCTCTCTCTGTTCGCCGCGTATATCTCCACACTTCCAGTGACTTCACAGAAGACCTTTGGTTATTATCGCGCCGAAATTCTAGCGGCCTTTCTCAACGGTCTGGCGCTGTGGCTGGTTGCCGGGATTATCTTTCGCGAAGCGTACTACCGCTTCTTTTCTCCACCTACGGTGCAAGGACAAGGGATGATCCTGATAGCCGGCGTGGGGCTCTTGGTCAATCTGCTCACAGTCTGGATGTTGCACGGCGCACACGACACCAGTCTCAACTTGCGTGGTGTCTTTTTGCATGTGTTGAGCGACGCGCTCGGTTCGGTAGGGGCTATCATGGCCGGCGCGTTGATCTTGTGGACTGGGTGGTACTGGGCTGACCCGGTGACGAGCATAGTCATCGGTTTCTTGATCTTACTCAGTTCTTTCAACCTGGTGCGCGAGTCAGTGGATATTCTTATGCAGGCAACTCCCCCCCACCTCAACCTGGCGGAGGTGCAACGGACGCTGGAATCGGTCACCGGGGTCGCGCGCGTGCACGATCTCCACGTCTGGACTCTCACCTCGGGGCTTTTCACCTTGACTGCCCATGTCGTGGTCAATGGCGCGCATGACTCTCACGCATTGCTCAACGCTTTGGAGCAGATTATTCAGGAACGTTTCAACATCGACCACACGACGATCCAACTCGAACCTCACGACCGCCAACAAGGCGAACCACAACACTTTTGAGCTATGAACATCCTCAAAGGGTTGGAGGAGAAATATGCCAAGAGGCGTACTTTGGCTGCCGATAAGCATGGGAATTGTCCTGATGCTCTGCGTCGCCTGTGGCGAGAAAGAGTCAGCCAAGCCGCCTCGTCAGCCCACACCGCTCGATCTCTCCACCACTGGAACTATCTCTGGCCAGGTACGCTTTGATGGTCCAGTGCCTGAGCAGACTGTGCTGCAGCTCAGCGGCTGGTCTGAGTGCGCTGCACAACATCCTGAGGGTAACCCACGCGCTGGAGATATCCTCATCAACGACGGCAAACTGCAAAACGCGGTAGTGTATATCAAGGAAGGCTTGGGTGACCGGGTGTTTGCCGTGCCCACGGAGCAGGTCACGATCGACCAAAAAGGCTGCGTTTTCTTACCACGTACAGTTGGAGTCCGCGTGGATCAACCGTTACATTTCCTGAACAGCGACCCCCTCGCCCACAATGTCCGCGGTCTGACCAAAGTTGCCCGTGCCTGGAACTTTAGTTTGGGAGTGAAAGGCGCCGCTCGTACTATCACAGTGGACAAACCTGAGAGCATGATCGAACTTAAGTGTGACATCCATCCCTGGATGCGCGCCTACGTCGGGGTCTTTGACCATCCCTATTTCGCACTCAGCGGAGTGGATGGACACTTTACCTTGAAGGACTTGCCGCCTGGTGAGTACACCATCGAGGCCTGGCATGAACGGTTCGGCATCCGCTCACAAAAAGTCTCGTTAGGAGCAAAAGAAACCAAGGACATTGTGCTGACGTTTGCGGCAGGGTGAGTTTGAGAGAGGGAAAATGGGAGAATGGAAGACGAGAGGACTTCGATTCTCCCTTCTCTGTTTCCTTGTTTCTCCGTTTCCTCGTCATTGTTACGGCCAGGTCTTCGCTACCGTGGACGAGAACTTGAAGATCAGGTAGTACACCAAGCCCACGCCCAGAGCGATCACCACAAGGAACCACGGGAAAAATGAGATGGAGGGATAATGCCCCGCTCCTGCCAGCATGCCAAAAAGCATGGGGACAGAAAGGAAGGTATTAGTCCGTGAAGCATAGAGGGCGGTCTTTGCGACTTGCGGTTGCTCAGGAGGGGTCTCGCCTTCTTTGACCCACGTGATGAGTCTCTGCTGAGCCGGCCAGATAATGAACCACACATTATACCACATGATAGTACCGAAGAGCGCCCCCATGGAAATCCACAGTCCGGCGCTCGAGCCGAAGAGTCCGGCGTCGCCAGTAAAGCCGCTGCCAAAAAGGAAATACTTCCAAAGGATCAGAAGGAGACCAGATAAAAATGTGAACATCGCACCCCAACGGAACCACCAGAGCGCGCGTGGCATTAATTGGGGGATCACTTCTCTCCTGGTTGCCGGCTGAAGGGCAGCCGTTACATGCGCATTGATAAGATTAAAAAAGTACAGCATGCCGATCCAGGTAATGCCTGCGACAAAATGGATCCAACGAAAGAGCGCCTGAAGCAGATCATTCATATCCACAGTATACCTCCTCCACCAAAAGATTTTTTCACCTTTGCTCGTTCCGAGTCTTCAGCCTACGCGGCTTGCGTTGCTCACAGTCTATAGCCCATCCCTCTCCTCCTTCCTGGTGGCGAACCGCCACTGTCTCTGCCCGGCCACCACATGCCCGCCGTGTCCGTGATTTCTTCGGCTGTTCTCGCCCACATTTTTGACAGAAGCCATGGATCGCCAGGCTGTGGGCAGTTATCGTGAAACCTCTGTTCACTAAGGGAGCGAGATTGACCTGCCGATTCCGTTCCAAAAGGACGTCCTCGACTCGTCCGCACTGCTGGCAAATGAAGTGATCATGCTCAACGATCATGGGATCGTAACGAGTTACCCGTTCATCAAGCAGGAACATGCGGATCTTGCCCTCTTCGACGAGTCGTTGCAAATTTCGATAGACCGTCCCGAGGCTGATACGCGGCAGTGTCCGGCGCACCCGTTGATAGATCTCATCAGCGTTGGGATGGGAATGATCGCTCTGCAAAGCCTCATATACCGCGGTCAATTGCCGGGTCAGTCGTTTGCGCACTTCACTCATTATCACCATGCCTCGCGCGGTTCTGATTCCTCTTCACACTTCTGCCGCCAAGGAGCGCCGTACTTCAAGGGGGAGTACAGTCTGGGCTTGATAATGGGGATGATCGATCACAATTATCGCCTCCTGTCGCTCGTCCCGGAAAGCGCGCCGTGCCTCAGGAGAAAGCGGGAAACGAACATATTGCACTGCGCTCAGGTTATCCTCCTTGCTACGGCCAGGCTCGAACATCGCCGGAATGGTGAAACGACTACCAATGCGTAACGCGACCGCCTGGTCGACGCCGATGAGCCGCACCAATTCGGATCGGATTCGCTCTTGCTGAGTGATCTCGATCAGCATGGTAGCGGACAATTCACCCTCAGCGGGAATGAGTTCGTTGTAAGTATCCACTTCAAAGCGGATTTTGTCGAGGTCGATAATACGTTCAGCACGCAACATTTCTTGGATCTGAAAGAAAACCGTGTCGTGATTTTCAAAAACAAAAGTGATCTGGTCGCCGACCGCCACGCGGCGGTTTTTTTTCAAGTCGATAATCCGTTGGCGGAACTCGTGGCGGATGCGTTCGTAGCGCTCCAGGCCAATGATTTCGTCTAGGGTTACTTTTTGCATCAATTACACCTGCAACGGCTCTAGCCCATAGGCATCGCGCACTAACTGAATGGGATGCCGAGGACGATAGCCGCGTTCATGTTGCACCTGCAAGCCAGCCAGCGGGCAATCTGACACGGTCACGTCGGCGTCAACTTGATCGATCGCCCGCAACATACCGCGCGCCACTGTGAGTGAAGCATGAAAGTACTCCTTCTTGAACCCCCAGGTACCATCAACCCCGGCGCACTTTTCGATCAGCTCAACTGTCGTATTCGGCAACAGCCGCAAGAGATCACGTGATTTGAACCCGATATTCATCACCCGTAAATGGCAAGGCACCTGGTACGCAACCCTGCCCATGCCACGGGTGAAAGCGGTGTCAAGTTTCTTTTCGCGGTGCAAGCTCATCAGATATTCACAGAGGTCCAGGGTATTATCAACCACTGCCTTACCAGCCTCGTCTTTGACCAAGTGCGGATACTCACGCCGGATCATATAGCCACAGGTCGGCCCAGGTACGACAATCTTGTATCCTTGCTGCACTGCGCCGTAAAGAGTGCGGATATTGTCCTGAGCTCGCTGGCGCGCACTGTCAATATCTCCACCATCGAGAGCCGGCATGCCGCAGCAGACTTGGGGTGGAGCAACGACACCAATCTGGTTACGCACCAACACCTGGACTGCGGCCGCGCCGACATCGGTGTCATTGTAGTTGACCGCACAGGTGTAGAAGAGCAAGACCTTGCCATTCTTCCCTTGCGGTTCCGGGCGATGACGGGCAAACCATTCCGCGAATGTCAGAGATGAATAGAGCGGCAGGTTGCGGTTCCGATGAATGCCGACAGTCCGCTCCATCAGGACACGGAGGATTTTACGCTGATTGGCCCAATTGGCGAGGTGGGGAAAGTGCGAGGCGACGCCGCCCAGGGTATTAGGGTCGGCCAGGACTTTATCCTGTAGCGGCATGCCTTCTTTCTTGACCCGCGCGGCTTTGGCGCGCAGCATCAGCCGCGGGAAGTCTACTTCCCAACGATGTGGCGGAACATAAGGACAATGTGGGTCGCACAGCTTGCACTGATAACACAAATCAACGACAGCACGGACTGTCTTGCTGGGTAGCTGTGTCGCCTCACCGCCGACCTCGTCGATGCCATCCAGGAGTTCGTTAAACGAGGGGCAGAGATTATAACAACGCCGGCAACTATGGCAGATGTCGAAGACGCGGGAGAGTTCGTGGTTGATCTCACCCTCGTCCCAGAAAGCCGGAGAGTCGACGTCGAAATTAAAGCCCATCTTCCGTCCCCTTTTTTATCCTGTCCTCACAGGGGCGCGATGCCAACGTGCCCCAGGGTTCTGCTTGCGTCAGCAGCGACGCAGGCGGCATTAGTTCAGCGTATCAAGCCCTTTGCCGAAACGGCCAGCATGAGACCTCTCGGCCCGTGCCAGGGTCTCGAACCACTCAGCGATCTCGACAAAGCCTTCCTCACGGGCAGTCTTAGCAAACCCAGGGTACATCTCAGTGTACTCATAGGTTTCACCCGCTACCGCAGATTTAAGGTTTTTCTCGGTGTCGCCAATTGGTTCGTCAGTCACTGGGTCACCTACTTCTTTAAGAAAGTCGAGGTGACCAAACGCATGACCGGTTTCGGCCTCAGAGGTATCGCGGAACAGACCGCCGATGTCAGGGTAGCCTTCGATGTCAGCCCGTCGAGCGAAATACAAATAGCGGCGGTTCGCCTGCGATTCACTAGCAAACGCGTACTTGAGGTTCTCATGGGTCTTCGTGCCGGCAAGAGCTTTAGCCATAACTTTCTCCTTAATGATAACCATTACTATTAATAAATAGCAGCCTCTTCGTAGTCAACTCCCCCTTTTTCTCTCCACCGGGTAGCACGCGCGTGGTGGCTCAGCTAAAAAGAGCACGTCCGCTAAGGAGACACGTATGACAAGTAACACACCGCCGGGTTGGACTGAACCTGAAACCGTGCCGGTTCGCCCAGAGGCGGTTCTCGACCATACAGTGGTCAGCCGCCTTCTGCGTGGACGCCTGCCAGGCACTGACGGTCCTCTCGACATCGCCCAGTTTGCCGGCGGGCACGCCAACCTGACCTATCTGCTGCGCTTCGGCGATCAGGAATACGTCTTGCGCCGGCCGCAGAGTGGTCCAGTAGCTGCGGGCGCGTACGATATGGCCCGAGAGTTTCGCGTCCTCTCCGCGCTGTGGCCGGTATATCCGCCGGCTTGTCAACCTTTTCTCTTCTGCGACGATGCGAGCGTGCTAGGCGCTCCCTTCTTCGTGATGGAACGCCGGTGCGGCTTGGTCATTCATAAAGAAATGCCACCACAATATCTCAACCGCCCGGATCTCTACCGTCGCTTGAGCGAGGCCCTGATCGATTCTCTCGCGGCCCTCCATGCCATCGATTACCGAGCTGTAGGCTTGGAAACCCTGGGCAAACCAGAGGGGTTCGTCGAACGGCAGGTGAATAACTGGATCAAACGCTGGGAGCGCGCCAGAATCGCCGAACAGCCGCTGATGGACGAACTCGGTCGTTGGTTGCTCGCACATCTACCCCCCTCACAAGCGCCGACGCTGCTTCACAATGACTACAAGCTCGATAATCACATGGTCGATCCAGCAAATATCGCTCGCATCGTTGCCCTCTTCGACTGGGATCAGTGTACGCTGGGAGATCCGCTGATTGATCTCGGTCTCTTCCTCAACTACTGGACCGAGGCTAACGATCCGCCTGCACGTCAAGCCCTTACCCAAGCGCCCACCACTTTGCCGGGATTTTATACTCGTGCCGAGTTGGTGCGACGTTATGCCAAACAGAGTGGGCGAGATGTGAGCGCCATCGCTTTTTACGAGACGTTCGCGCTGTGGAAGACTGCTACTGTTGTTATGCAACTCTTCGTGCTCTACAAGAATGGACAATTGCAAGACGAACGGTTGGCGGACTTTGATCAACGCGTGGTCCACCTTGCCGAAACCGCCCATACGGTGGCACAGACCGCAGTGCTATAGTGGTCCCTCTCCGAGACGAACAGTCCGGGCTCCCATATAAGGAACGATGTCGAAACTCCTGCGACAGAGAAGCGGTTGCATTCTCCGGCGAAAATCGTCAAGTTAAAACCCTGGAGGTGACTATGCGGCCGGTTGAGTACATGACGCGTATCCGCGACAACTACGCCAAGCTAGGCTACAAGCCCTATCAGTGGGTGATCAACGACGAGCCGCCGCCGTGGCAACCGCTGCGTAAGCCGCTCTCTGAATGCCGGCTGGGGTTGATCGCCTCCGGCGGTATCTACGTCACTGGTCAGGTTGCCTTTCACTTCAAGGACGACACTTCATTTCGCGCAATCCCCACGGATGTGAGAACCGCTGACCTGCGCACAGCGCATTTCGCTTATGACCAGACCGATGCCCGCCAGGACCCGAACGTGGTGTTCCCTATCGACACGTTACGTCGCTTGGTGAAAGAGAAGGTGATCGGCTCACTCACCGCACATGCCTATACCTTCATGGGCGGGATTTACTCTTCCAGGCGCGTGCGCGAAGAGTTGGCCCCCCAATTGACCGAACGCCTACTGGCGGAAAAAGCTGATGTCGCTTTGCTCGTGCCCGTCTGACCGGTCTGCCATCAGTCCGTGGGACTGATCGCCCGTCACCTCGAAGCTGCTGGCATTTCTACCTTATGCATGGGTAGCGCTCTAGACATCATCAAGGCGGGGAACCCACCGCGGGCAGCGTTTCTCGATTACCCGCTCGGACACACTACCGGCAAACCGCACCAACCCGAGTTGCAGCGTGAGATCCTTGTACAGGCCCTCGAAGGATTCAGTTCGATGACGGTCCCCGGCTCAGTGAAAATGTTGCCGTTCCGTTGGTCTGAAGAGGATGAGTGGAAGCGCACGGCTATGATGACCGGCGACTCCCGCACCCCGCGCAATGACACGCCGCAATATCAAACTGACGAAGACCGCCGCAGAGCCGAAGAAAACAATCCCGAAGCTTGCCCGGTATGTGAAATCTCAGCCTGA
>Ga0126384_10001607_pt1 | contig 13453 bp, 9 predicted proteins | sample PanSoiMetPlot_36_FD_92543 | JGI IMG/M metagenome (GOLD analysis project Ga0126384, IMG submission 92543) | Tropical forest soil microbial communities from Panama - MetaG Plot_36 | ecosystem: Environmental > Terrestrial > Soil > Tropical forest > Bulk soil | place: Panama | collected 2016-02-17 | reverse complement strand
GTCGCTCGTTGCATCGATCAGAAGTTCGCCGACCGGCTTACGAAGGCTGGAGCAGATTCCACAGTTTCTCCGAATCAAATTGGAGGCATGCGTATCGCCAGCGAGGTGCTGCGTCCCCACGTGGTCAACTTCCTCGACCTCATGCTCAAAGACAAGAGCCGTACTTTACGCATCGAGGAGATCGAAATCCCCGAGCATTCAACCTGGATTGGCAAACCCGTCGCGGATCTTCGTCTGCGTGGCAGCTACAACTTGTTACCGCTTGCGATCAAGGACGCATACCACGATGGCAAGAAGCACGGCTTCTGGGTGAATCCTCCAGAGAACGTTACTTGTCATGCGGGACTAGTGCTAATCGTACTTGGCGATGCAAAGGACGTTTGCAGCGCGCGAGAGCATGCATCCAGTAAGGCGCAATTCGCTACTCTGTAGTACTTTGCTAAATTATTAGGGCACACTTCAATGACTTGGACTGAAACTTTTCACTGCGAGATCTGCGGCAAACAGAAAGGCAGCGTCGATCACTGGTGGCTTGCCTGGACGGAACACTACCGGCCATTCGAGGATGCCCCCGAGCGTCCGCTGTTGAAGATCTATCCTTGGGAAAACATGAGCGCACACGACGCCGATGTGAAACACCTCTGCGGACAGTCGTGCGTTCAAACGCTCGTCGCTCGCTGGATGAATGCGGCTGTCGGAGTCACAACTCCTATCAGTGCAGCAAAGCGAGCCTGAGCGCTTCTCTACTCAGGCTCGACGAATTCTCGAACTTCCGCCCGCATTCTCGGTTATATTTCTTTAGCCGAAACAGAGGACATCAGCTCAATGCCTTCGACCTCCGGAACCACGACCGTTCCAGCCGTCAGCGCGCCGCAACAGACCACGAACTATCGCGCGATGGCGATGTTGACAACATTGTTCTTTATGTGGGGATTCGTAACCTGTCTGAACGACATCCTGATCCCTCACCTGAAAGGCATCTTCGACCTGAATTATACGAAGGTGATGTTGGTGCAGTTCGCGTTCTTCACGGCGTATTTTGTGTTCTCGTTCCCGTCTGGCAAATTCATTGATTTTTTTGGATACAAACGAGCGATGGTCGCCGGTCTGGTCACGATGGCCATTGGAGCCGCAATGTTTGTGCCGGCGGCGAGCGCGCCCTCATATCCGTTGTTCCTTACGTCACTCATTATCCTGGCCGCAGGAATGACAATTCTCCAGACCTCCGCGAATCCATACGTTGCGGTCTTGGGACCGCCGCGAACGGCGTCCAGTCGCTTAAATTTGACGCAGGCATTCAATTCACTTGGGACCTTTCTCGCTCCATTCTTTGGAAGCGCTTTGATTCTGGCTGCAGTAGCTCTGCCACCGGGCACAGTGCAGCGCACGGTCGCGCAGGCCGGCAACAAGGTTGAAATGCACGACTTCAGCCATGTGGCGACTGCTGACCTGCACGCTTACCGCTTGGCGCAGTCTGCCACTGTGAAAGCTCCATATCTGGGAATCGCGGCCGTACTAGTGTTGCTGGCGGTGATCATCGGTTTTTTCAAGCTCCCCAAGATCGAAGCAGTAGAACCGCACGGCGAAGTTCACGACTCGATTTGGCATTATCGGCACTTGATTCTCGGCGCCGTCGGCATCTTCGTTTACGTTGGCGCTGAGGTGGCTATAGGCAGCTTTCTGGTCAATTATTTCGAGCAGCCCGAAATTGGAAATATGCCGGAAGCTGCTGCAGCCAAAATGCTCGTCTTTTACTGGGGCGGCGCTATGGCGGGACGTTTACTGGGATCTGCCCTCCTTCAAAAAATCAATACCGGCACGCTGCTGGCTTGCAACGCTCTCGTGGCTTCATGTCTGGTTGGAGTATCAATGTCGCTCAATGGCCATACTGCGATGTGGGCAATTTTGGCCGTTGGCCTTTTCAACTCGATCATGTTCCCGAGTATCTTCACCCTGGGCGTTGATGGACTCGGACCCCTGACCGGAGATGGTTCGGCACTGCTGATAGCAGCGATTGTTGGGGGTGCGATAATCCCCGAGCTCCAAGGCCTGCTCGCTGATCGAATCGGAATACATCACGCTTTCATTCTCCCGGTGATCTGCTACTTGTACATCGCCTACTACGGATTCAGAGGCTCTAGACACAGCCCCGCCAGCACCAGCGTAACTGAGAGAACATCCTGACTATCTGTCTACCGTCACGGCAATAGATCTATGCCTGAGGAAAGGCCGGCGGTGCTATTCCGGGAATCGTCAGGACGCTCGGCGCAATCCATGCGGGTTTCGCTGCCTGACGCGGTGCAATAAAACGAAAGAGTCGGCTGCACTCCAGCCAGGTTGCGAGCAGTTGCTGTGCCCATCGGCTTTCAGTCAGCAAGGCATGGACTCGCACGAGCATCTCCAACTGATGAAGTTGCGAGTGTGTCGGAATCCCCAGTTCGACTGACTCCTGATTTACTCGGGTTTCGGTCAAGTTCGCTGGGTCGAAAACGTAAGCCTTTCCGCCCGTCATGCCGGCGGCGAAGTTGCAACCGATGTCGCCAAGAACAACAACGCAGCCTCCCGTCATGTATTCGCAGCCGTGGTCGCCGAGCCCTTCGACGACTGCAACCGCACCCGAGTTACGAACGGCAAACCGTTCGCCTGCGCGGCCAGCAGCAAAGAGCCGTCCAGAGGTTGCGCCATAAAGCGCCACGTTCCCGAGAATCACGTTCTCATTCGACGCCGCTACCGCGGCGCCTTGAGGTTTTAGTATGAGCGCGCCACCCGAGAGGCCCTTGCCAACGTAGTCATTGGCCTCGCCCTCGAGTGTGAGTTCCATCCCCTCGACACAAAATGCGCCGAAGGATTGCCCCGCGGCTCCACGGAAAAGAAGCCGTACCTCGCTGCTGTTCAATCCGCTCGCTCCGAACTGACGCATCAACTCGCCAGCGATGGCGGTTCCGGCAGAGCGGTTCTGATTCTGTATCTGGAACTCGCGATCGAAGCTCTGCCCACGGCGAACGGTCTCACATATCTCGGTGCCTAGTTCCAGGCCAAATGCATCGTGATCGGATGGTCGATCATTTCGAGGAGTAGTGCATCGAGGCGCGTCGCCTTCGCTCTGGAAAAGCAACTGCGAGAGCTCGAGGGCGCCATTGGTTGAGATCTGCTGCAGCAGATCGCATCGTCCGACTGCTTCCGAGATGGAACGCAGGCCGAGCTGTGCGAGGATGTTCCGCACATCCTCGGCTAGCCGCATAAAGTAGGTAACCACATGTTCGGGCTTACCGCGGAATTTGGCACGCAGTTCAGCACGCTGCGTAGCAATGCCCGCCGGACAGGTGTCGAGATGGCATTGACGTGCCATGTCGCACCCCAGTGCCACCAATGCAGCGGTCCCAAAAGCGAACTCCTCCGCTCCGAGCAGAGCAGCAACTACAACGTCGCGCGCGGTGCGCAGTCCGCCGTCAACCCGCAGACGAACGCGGCTGCGGAGTCCATTGCGCATCAGGGTTTGCTGCGTCTCGGCCAGGCCGAGTTCCCAAGGTGCGCCAGCGTGCTTAATGCTGCTCAGTGGCGATGCGCCTGTTCCGCCAGAGTGTCCGGAGACAACGATGTAATCGGCATATGCTTTGGCTACCCCAGACGCAACTGTTCCAATGCCGGCTTCGGAGACAAGCTTCACACCGACGCGGGCAGTGGGATTCACTTGCTTCAGATCGTGAATGAGCTGCGCAAGGTCCTCGATGCTGTAGATGTCATGATGAGGCGGAGGGCTGATCAACGACATCCCGAGTTGAGCATGACGCAAACGAGCGATTAGCTCAGTTACCTTTGCGGCGGGAAGCTGTCCGCCTTCTCCAGGCTTGGAGCCTTGAGCGATCTTTATCTCTAGCTCTTCAGCCTGCACAAGGTACTCGGTGGTGACTCCGAAGCGCCCGGAGGCTACCTGCTTCACCTTGTTGTTGGCGTCGGGTCGCGTGCGATAAATTTCGGGATCTTCGCCGCCTTCCCCTGTGTTCGATTTGCCTCCGAGCAGGTTCATGGCTTGCGAAAGCGTGCGATGCGCCTCTGGGCTGATCGAACCGAGCGACATCGCGCTCGTGACGAAGCGGTGCGCGATTTTATCGGCTGACTCGACTTCCTCAATCGGAAATGGCCCTGTCCCCGAAGAGAACTCAAGCAGATCGCGAAGGTTGTGCGGCTTCAGCGAATCGGCCTGATTTAGGAAGCTGTTCCATGCGATTTTGCTGGATGTGGCTTCAGACTTCCCACGAGCCACTCCTACGGCTGCTTGCATCGCGCGTACTACAGGTGGTGCCCATCCATGCTGGTCGGCATTATCCGCTTTGCGATATCGCACGGAGCCATAGTCCTGTAGGACATTGAGTTCGGTTTCGCCTGCGCTGCTTTGGTGAGCTCGGAGGGCCAGTTCTTGTTGAATGATCTCGAAGCTGATCTTGCCGGGAAGATTGGGCGTGCCCGAAAAGCATGTATGTGCCAGGCGATCGTCAAAGCCAATGGTCTGAAAGAACTGGCCACCACGATAACTTGCCACATCGGAGATGCCCAACTTGGACATAACCTTCTTCGATCCATTTGCCAGCGCCTCGAGCAGTTTCTGCGGAGACTCGCTACTGCGCAGTGCAAGCCACGGACACACCGCGCCCGCGCCGTACCCAATCAGCACTGCCAGGTGATGAACGTCCCACGCATCGCCCGCTTCCGCGACCAAGTCACAGCTCATGCGCAGACCGGCTTTGACGAGACAATCGTGAATCGCACCGACGGCCAGGGCCATAGGAATTGGCAGCTCCGTCTGGGTTGCACTCCGGTCAGAGAGAATCAGCAGTTCAACGCCGCTCTCTGCGGCTTGCGCCGCCCTAAGGCAAAGCTCGTTAAGTGACTGCTCAAGAGCGCTGGCCGCCGGAAGTGTGCACTGCAACTCGGCAGTCTTGATCATCGATTGGACACGAATGCCCTCAAGTTCGGACTCGCTAAGCACTGGCGAAGCAAAGGTCAGAAGCGTCGAAGTCGATTCCGCATTGCCGCAGCACGATGGACGGCGTCCCAGCACGGTGCGAAGAGACATCATCAGGTCTTCGCGCAACGGATCGATAGGCGGGTTGGTGACCTGTGCGAATCGCTGTCGAAAGTAGCTATAGGGCGAGCGCGGCACGCGAGCAAGAGCCGATACAGGCGTGTCGTCTCCCATAGACCAGACAGCTTCTTTCCCCTCGCGAGCCATCGGATCGATAACTAGCTTTAGATCTTCGCGCGTGTAGCCGAACAGTGCCTGTAAACGCTCGTTCGGGATCGGGTATATCGACGCCGGGACAGTCGGTATGCTCAATAAACGTGAGTTCCGCTTTGGGCTTCGCTTTAAAAGATGCTGCTTGATTCCGTCGGGTTGGAGAACCATATGCTGGTCAAGATCGACGGCAAGCATCTGGCCTGGGGCAAGCCGCCCTTTCACGCGCACCGACTCGTTGTCCAGCTCGAAAAGGCCAACCTCTGATCCAGCGACTACAAGGCCATCATTTGTGATGGAGTAGCGCATCGGACGAAGTCCATTCCGATCAATTGCTGCTCCAACATACTGTCCATCGGTAAAGGCCAAGGCTGCAGGACCGTCCCAAGGCTCCATCACGCAGGAATGTTCCCGGTAGAATCCCGCGAGATCCTGAAACGCAGGGTGAGCCTGCCACGCGGGAACGACCAGCATCGCAATGCTGTGCAAGAGATCGCGTCCGCTGCGGAGAAGCATTTCAGCAGTTTCGTCCAGATGACACGAATCCGAGCCGCCCTCGCGCAGCAGCGGCAGGCACTGCGCCGGCAGTTGATTCTCGCGTGCCTTCATCCACGTGCGGTTAGCGCCGATAGTGTTTATTTCACCATTATGTGCGAGTAGGCGGAACGGCTGCGCCAGCCACCATGACGGATGCGTGTTGGTCGCATAACGCTGATGAAAAACGACGAAGCTGGTCTCGAAATTGGAATCCTGCAGGTCGAGATAGAACTCGCGGAGATGCCCACCAGTACAGAGCGCCTTGTAAACGAGCGTCTTCGCCGAAAGGGAGGCGATGTAGGTATTCAGACTTTGTCGTTCAAACGTCTTTCGAGCTCGATGCAGCCGGGACTCCAGCTCATCGAGCGTTGTCTCGAAATCTGGGACGATGAGCGCCTGGCGGATGACCGGCATTGAGTTCAGCGCTGTCGCTCCAAGTGCTTCTTCGTTGACTGGCACTTCACGCCAGCACAGCAACGTAAGCTGCTCCTGTTTCAATGCGGAACTGAGGATCGCTTCGCCGAGAGAAAGTTCTTTCGGGGTTGTAAAGATCATTCCGACAGCGAGAGGTTGGTCAGCGCTGATCTGCAATCCACGTTCTCGCAGAAAAGTTCGAAGCAGCCCTTGAGGCAGGCCGGCAGTAATCCCAGCGCCGTCCCCACTGCGTCCGTCAGCGGCAATCGCTCCGCGGTGCGCAAGACGCGAAAGAGCTTCGAGTCCCATCTGGAGCACTTCGAACGAAGGCGTGCCCGAAATTCGCGTAATGAAACCTACGCCGCAGGAATCGTGCTCAAACTGGGGATCGTACAAACCTTGCTGCACACTTGCCGCCTTATTGGAAATTTCCAGGGTGACACTGCGCCCGAGATTACTGTTCAGGTGTATAGCCATCCGGCCTTAGCGTTCCAATCGAAACTTCGGATAGCGAGCATCAGGAAAGCCAATCAGCAGTCTGGTGGGAAGCTCTGCTTATACTGTTGACTTCTTCATAAGCGACATTTATAGTTCCAGACCATCGACGTAGGTGGACGGTTCCATGAGATTCAGTGCAGTTGAAAGCAACGTAGAGTTCAGCGGAACTGAATCTCTCTTTCTGCTTGGCGTCATTCGAATTTCCTTGCATACACCCGTCCTTTTGCTTGGAGCAACAGGATGATGGCCTAAAAGGGAACAAGATTCGAGGCCATCATCCAGCGGATGATGGCCTCAAGTGTTTTCGGGAGCATTCAAGGTTCTGTAATGAGCGAGCGCAAGAAAAACAGCGCAGCGATCACCGAAGGCCCGAGCCGGGCGCCAGCTCGTGCCATGCTCAAGGCTGTTGGCTTTACCGATGAAGACTTGCGGCGTCCGATTATCGGCATTGCTAACACTTGGACTGAGATTGGTCCTTGCAACTTCCACCTTCGGGAACTCGCGGCGGCGGTGAAGCGCGGTGTTCGCGCAGCAGGCGGAACGCCGATGGAGTTCAACACGGTCTCGATCTCCGACGGCATCACGATGGGCGCGGAAGGTATGCGGACCTCTTTAGTCAGTCGTGAAGTGATCGCGGACTCTATTGAGCTGGTTGCGCGCGGGAATCACTTTGATGGGCTGGTCGTTCTAGTCGGCTGTGACAAGACAATTCCCGGCGCCGTGATGGCAGTCGCGAGACTGAACCTTCCTTCTGTTGTTCTCTACGGCGGCTCCATCGCTCCCGGATCTTTTCGCGGCAGGAACGTGACCATTCAGGATGTTTTCGAGGCCGTCGGCGCGTACAGCCGCGGCAAGCTGGCTGATTCAGATCTAAAGGAGATCGAGGACAAGGCGTGTCCCGGTGCCGGTGCGTGTGGCGGTCAATTCACCGCAAACACGATGGCGATGGTCTGCGAGTTTCTCGGGATCGCGGCCATGGGAAGCGGGGGCGTTCCGGCAACTCACCCGTCTAAGATGCGTCAGGGAGAAGCAACTGGTCGTCTCGTAATGGAACTCGTCAGTACCCAGCGTTTGCCGCAGCAGATCCTCAGTCGCTCGGCCTTCGAGAATGCAGTCGCAAGCGTTGCAGCCACAGGCGGATCGACAAATGCAGTTCTGCACCTGCTTGCGATCGCTCACACATCTGTCGTTCCGTTTGTCATCGATGATTTCGAGCGCATCAGCTCGCGCATTCCGCTCATCGCAGACCTCAAACCTGGCGGCAGGTTCGTTGCTACTGACCTGTTTGAAGCGGGGGGCACACCGCTGGTGGCTCAGCGTTTGCTCAATGCTGGTTTGCTGCACGGTGATGCCCTAACCGTTACTGGCAAAACGATTGGCGAGGAAGCGAAGAGCGCCGTCGAGACACCTGACCAGGAAGTGGTTCGTCCCGCGAACAATCCTCTCAAGCCGACTGGCGGACTGGTGATCCTGAAAGGCAATCTCGCGCCCGAAGGCTGTGTTCTCAAAGTTGCGGGTCACGATTTTCACCACCATGCAGGACCAGCGCGCGTCTTCGACAGCGAAGAGCAGGCGTTCGCCGCAGTGCAAGACGGATGCATCAAGGCAGGCGACGTTGTGGTGATCCGTTATGAAGGCCCCAAAGGCGGTCCCGGAATGCGCGAGATGCTCGCTGTTACCGCTGCTCTTGTGGGAGCAGGACTGGGCGATTCGGTCGCTTTGCTCACAGATGGGCGATTCTCTGGTGCGACGCACGGTTTTATGGCTGGACATGTCGCTCCCGAGGCGATGACTGGAGGTCCAATCGCCGCGGTGCGAGAGGGCGATTTGATCGTCTTCGATCTCAAGAAACGCGAATTACGAGTGGAGGTTCCGGATTCCGAATTGAAACGGCGGCTAGCGTCATGGAAACCGCCGCAGCCGCGCTATGGAACTGGCGTGATGGCGAAGTATGCGAGCCAAGTGTCGTCAGCTTCTCGTGGGGCAGTGACCATTTAGGCGAGGCAATTGAACGAACGATGAAGACCGGTGCACAAATCCTGTGGGAGTGCTTGATTGGGGAGGGTGTGAAGCACGTCTTTGGGTATCCGGGCGGAGCGATCCTTCCCGCTTACGATGCCCTTTGCGGCTACCCGGAGATTCACCACGTTCTGGTTCGCCACGAGCAAGGTGCAACTCATATGGCGGATGGGTACGCGCGAGCTGGAGGTGGAGTCGGAGTTGCTATGGCGACTTCCGGCCCAGGTGCCACCAACATGGTGACGGGAATTGCCACAGCCATGATGGACTCCTCGCCCATCGTTTGCATCACTGGACAAGTAGGAAGCAAGTTCCTGGGCACCGACGCGTTTCAGGAAACCGATATTACCGGGATCACTCTGCCGATCACGAAGCACAACTATCTTGTGAAACGGCCCGAAGATGTCTCCCCCACGCTGCGCGCCGCATTTCATCTCGCTCGCAGCGGTCGGCCTGGTCCCGTGTTGGTCGACATCACTAAGGACGCGCAGCAGTCCTCATGCGAATTCGACCGTTCTGTCTACTATCCGCTGGCGGTCACAGAAGGGAAGTACAACTTCGATCGCGACCAGTATGCGGCGGCGATTGAGCTGATCAATACGGCCGAGCGGCCGGTGATTCTCGCTGGCCACGGAGTCCTGCTTTCGAGCGCAATGGACGAGCTGCGCGAATTTGCAGAACACGCCTCGATTCCCGTCGCCATGACGCTGCTTGGAATCGGAGGTTTCGCGGCTTCGCATCCCCTGAACCTCGGAATGATGGGCATGCATGGCGAAGCCTGGGTGAATCATGCCATTCAGGAAGCCGACTTACTCCTTGCTTTCGGCATGCGCTTCGACGACCGCGTGACCGGCACTCTCAAAACCTATGCCCCGAAGGCTAAGAAGATTCATATTGAGATCGATCCGGCGGAGATCAATAAAAACGTTCGCGTTGACGTTGCTCTTCTCGGGGATCTACGCCAGGTGCTTACTCGGGTCATTCCCGATCTGGAGCGCACAGACCGACAGCGGTGGCTGCACTACATCGATGAACTCAAAGGAGATTCGGCTGTCCGTGATATTCAGAATCTTCCTGATAGCGGTCATCTCTACGCAGCGCACGTGATTCATGATCTCTGGCGGGAAACGAACGGCAATTCCATCGTTGTCACCGATGTAGGACAGCACCAGATGTGGGAGGCGCAATACTACAAGCACGAGCAGCCGCGTTCGTTGATCACTTCCGGCGGGCTCGGCACTATGGGGTTTGCACTGCCCGCAGCGATTGGAGCGAAGTTCGCGCGCCCCGAAGCGGAAGTGTGGGTGGTCGCTGGCGACGGCGGATTCCAAATGACCATGTCGGAACTCGCCACGGCTGCGCAGGAGGAGATCGACCTCAACATCGCGGTCATCAACAACGGATATCTGGGCATGGTGCGGCAGTGGCAGGAATTCTTTTATGACCGTCGTTATTCAGCAACACCGCTGCTGAGTCCAGATTTCGCCAAACTCGCCGAAGCGTTCGGATTGCTTGGCATCACAGCGAGCAGTCGAGAGCAGGTAGGGCCAGCGATACGGGAAGCGCGGAAGCGTCGCGGCACTGCGTTGATCAATTTCATGGTGGAACAGGAAGACTCGGTATTTCCCATGGTGCCCAGCGGAGCGGCTCTGCACCAAATGATTCGACGTCCGAGTCCACTGGTAGAAACGGCGGCATCGGAGGCATAAGAATGGTACGCACATTTATCGTCTACGTTGCCGATCATCCGGGCGTTCTGAATCGAGTTTCCTCGCTGTTCCGGCGGCGAGGGTACAACATCGAGTCACTGACTGTTGGTCACACGCATCTGTCGGAGATTTCGCGAATGACAGTGGTAGTTGCGATCGATGCTCAGGGAGCGCCGCTGGTCGAGGCCAACTTGTACAAGCTGCCTGAGGTGCTTCACGTCCATGACATTTCTTCGGTCCCGTCACTCCATCGTGAACTGGTCATTGTGAAGGTCGCTGCTTCCCAGGAGGTGCGGCCCGAAGTGATGCGGGTCGTCGAGGCATTCCGCGCCAGAGTTCTCGAAGTTGCCGCGGAGTCGCTGGTGATAGAAGCCACCGGACCCGAGGATGCGATCGACAGCTTGATCGAAGGGGTGCGTCCGTACGGGATTCTCGAAATGACTCGCACCGGTCGTGTTGCGATGACGCGAGGAAGTGTTCCCGTTTTTGCTCCCGGAACCCGACCGCCCAAAGGCTCCGCACCATTCTGGAACTCAGATCATCTCAGCATATTGCGTAACTGTTCTTAGGAAAGGAAAATTTCAATGGCAAATATCTATTATGAAAACTCAGCCGATCTGGCACTTGTTAAGGGCAAGAAGGTAGCCGTTTTCGGCTATGGGTCACAGGGGCATGCCCACGCACTAAACCTTCGCGACAGCGGAGTTGAGGTCCGAATTGCGCTGGAGCTTCAGAGCCGTTCGCGGTCCAAGGCGCGGGAGGCGGGATTCGACGTTCTGGTTCCAAAAGACGCGGCTGTTTGGGGCGACATCTTGGTTGTTCTAGTGCCCGACACTGTGCAACCAAAGCTCTATCAAGAGGCCATCGCGCCTGCACTAACAGCCGGCAAGACGCTACTCTTTGCGCACGGCTTCAATATCCACTTCAAGACCATTGAACCTCCCGACAATGTAGACGTGATCATGATTGCGCCAAAATCGCCTGGGCATCGCGTGCGCGAAGTCTTCGCCGAGGGAGGCGGTACGCCCGGGCTTCTGGCGGTCCATCAGGATGCGAGCGGTAGGGCCAAACCACTGGCTCTCTCTTACGCCAAAGGCATCGGCTGCACGCGTGCAGGCGTCATTGAAACGACTTTCGCTGAAGAGACCGAGACCGACCTCTTTGGCGAACAGGCTGTTCTGTGTGGTGGCGTGAGCGCGCTGATCAAGGCTGGATTCGAAACGCTCGTCGAAGCCGGATACCAACCTGAGATCGCCTATTTCGAGTGCATGCACGAACTCAAGCTGATTGTCGACCTAATGTATCGCGGCGGACTCAACTTCATGCGCTACTCGGTGAGCGATACAGCTGAATACGGCGACTATACCGGAGGACCGAAGGTCGTTACCAAGGAGACCTACGCAGCGCTCAGGAAAATGCTCGCGGATGTTCGTAGCGGCGACTTCGCGCGAGAGTGGATTGCCGAAAACGAGAAGGGACGACCTTGGTTCAGTCAGATGCGTAGCCGCGACCGGGAACACTTGATTGAGCAGGTGGGAGCGAAGTTGCGTTCGATGATGCCGTTCGTTAATCCCGTGAGTGTCAGTCCGGATCAAACCGAGACTCGATCACAAGCGACAGAAACAAAGGATGAAAAGAAGGCTGTAGCAGTCTAGAAGGATAACTACCATGGCAGTTTATGACATGAACAAAATGCGGCCCGATTACCTGACACGCGAGTATCGGCGGAAGGTTGCAACGGGAGAAAGCCTGACACTCGCGCGTCTGGAGGCTAGGCAAGGATCAGTAACCAGACCTCACTGCCACGATCATGAAGAAGTGATTTTCCTGCTTAAGGGATCGTGGCGCTTCCAATTACCGACAGGAGCTGTGACTCTAATGCCGAATCAGGTCCTGACGATTCCACGAGGCGTCGAGCATTCGTCTGAAGTGCTTGAGGATGTTGTAGCAATCGACGTCTGTACACCGCAACGCAAGGACTGGATTACCGGCGAGGATCGGATCTTACACTCGGATCAGGACGAAAATCTCTGGGCGGTGTAGGGAGCTGCCCTGCATACCTCGTGCGCCTCCCGAAACAATCGGTTCTGTTCCGGGAATCGCTTACAACTTGTATTTCTTTGCCAGGTGGCGGAATGACCGATAGGAGAGCTTCAAAAGTTCCGCCGCACGCGTTTGTACTCCACCTGATTGCCGCAGCGCCGATTGAAGCATCGAGCGTTCCAGATCGGCCACATAGGCTTCCATATCAATTCCTTCGGCAGGCACACCAACTGAATCTGCAGGGGTCGCACCCAATGCGGCTGCTGCGAGACGCGCCTTCGAGCGCTCCTCCGGAGCCTTAACTTTCAACACTTCGCCTGTCTCCATCGCCACGCCACGTTCGATTGTGTTCTCAAGTTGGCGAACATTGCCCGGCCAGTCATATGCCAAGAGCGCTTCAATCGAATCATCTGAGATGCGCAGGATGTTCTTACGCGCTGCGGGTGCATAGCGCTTAAGGAAGTGGTTGGCCAGCAAGGGAATATCTTCCTGTCGAGCACGTAGAGGTGGCACCTCAATCGGAATAACAGTGATGCGGTAATAAAGGTCTTCGCGAAAAGTTTTTTCCTCAACCGTCTGTTGCAAATCGCGGTTTGTCGCTGCAATCACACGAACGTCAACCGGAATTTCTGAGGTTCCACCCACTGGACGAATTGTGCGTTCCTGTAGAGCACGCAACAATTTCACCTGCATGGCGAGACTCATCTCGGCGATTTCATCGAGGAAGATGGTTCCCCCGTTGGCAACTTCAAAAAGTCCTTGCTTGTTTTGATTTGCACCAGTAAAGGCACCTTTCATGTATCCGAACAATTCGGTCTCGAGAAGAGTCTCTGGGAATGCGCCACAATTAATCGAGACAAAAGGCTCTCCATCACGTTGTGAACACGTATGGACGGCACGCGCGACCAGTTCCTTTCCGGTTCCACTCTCACCGTGAATCAGAATCGTGCTGCCCGTGGATGCCACTGTGCGGATCGTTTCTTTGAGCGTATTGATCGCG
>Ga0126384_10001604_pt1 | contig 13461 bp, 10 predicted proteins | sample PanSoiMetPlot_36_FD_92543 | JGI IMG/M metagenome (GOLD analysis project Ga0126384, IMG submission 92543) | Tropical forest soil microbial communities from Panama - MetaG Plot_36 | ecosystem: Environmental > Terrestrial > Soil > Tropical forest > Bulk soil | place: Panama | collected 2016-02-17 | reverse complement strand
GTTCCTGGTGTCGAGCATTGCGATCCCGGTGTTCTACGCAGCCGGCCTGATGTATGGCCAGCGCAGTCCGCTCATCACCGCTGAGTACTGGCGCTGGTGGGTCGTGCATCTCTGGGTGGAAGGGTTCTTCGAGGTATTTGCCACGGTTGTCATCGCGTTTCTGCTGACGCGACTGAAGCTGCTATCGGTCGTCACCGCAACCCGCGGCGTACTGTTCTCGACGGTGATCTATCTCTCGGGCGGCATCATCGGGACCTTCCATCACCTGTACTTCACCGGCGCACCAAACTCGGTGCTGGCTCTGGGCGCAGTGTTCAGCGCGCTGGAGGTCGTCCCGCTGGTGCTCATCGGCTTCGAAGCGTGGGAAAACATTCGCCTCTCTCGGGGCACCGCAGATAGTCCTTGGATCAGCGCCTACAAGTGGCCGATCTACTTTTTCGTTGCGGTGGCCTTCTGGAACTTCGTCGGCGCAGGCCTGTTCGGTTTCATGATCAACCCGCCGGTCGCGCTCTACTACGTGCAGGGATTGAACTTGACTCCGGTACACGGCCACACGGCGCTCTTCGGCGTATACGGCATGCTCGGTCTTGGACTGATGCTGTTCTGCCTGCGTGCGCTGCGGCCAGGGCCTGCGTGGAAAGACCGTCCGCTCGCCATGGCGTTCTGGTCCATCAACATCGGATTGGCGGCGATGGTCGTACTGAGCATGTTGCCGCTTGGCTTGCTGCAAGCGTGGGCATCGGTCGAAATAGGCACGTGCTATGCGCGCTCGGCCGAGTTCCTGCAAAGCCCAATGATGACGCGCCTTCGCTGGATGCGAATGTTCGGCGACACACTGTTCGCCTTCGGTGCGCTGGTGCTGGGCTGGTTCGTGCTTGGCCTAGTCACGGGACACTCGTTTGATCGCACCGCAAGGGTCGAAGAAGGCGAGTACGGGTTCCGTCCTGTGGAACTAGAAGAAGTAGGAGTGGGCAACTGACTCTGTTTTTTGCATTAATCAACGATGCTGCCGGTTCCTCCTTCCGGCAGCATTCTTTATTTATACGCGAGATCACGAATTCGGAACGTGTGATCTAAGTCATACGACGCCGCGCGGATATTCAGGACGCAAGGGTGCATTGAAAGTCTCAGCCCTCGTTATGCACCAACGTCTGGTCGTTGTGGCCCTTCCGCAGTTGCGCGCGTGCCTTGCCGACCGGTTTATTGCTTTGCTTCGTTATTCGTAGCGAGTTCTTGCGATTGCACCCACAACTCTCCCGCGGAAGTGTCGCGGATACGCGCGATTCCGACGAATGCCCGACCAACAGCAAAGGTTCCTCGCGCAAAGCGCACATCGTGGGAGCAGAGGAAATGAGCGTACAATTGGTACCGTTTGGGGACTCAAAAAGGAGGTTCGGGATGAAGAGGGATCACGCGATCGGAACGCTCGTAGCCGTGCCTGCAACCGTAGCATCCATGCTCTGCCTGGTGTTGCTGGCAACGCTGGCAGCGCCGGCCCAGGAAGTGCAGACCAACCCGCAGGTCATCAACGAGGACTATCACGATACCTCCATCCCCGTTAGCGAGATGGTCCAGGGGGTGCCGTTTGTTGGAGTCTCACCGCAGTTCGTTCTGCCCGTTCGGCGCAAGCCCGGTCTGACTGTGGTGAGCCCCGAGCCAGATGCCGCTACTCAGGACCTGCAGGAAATTCAGATGGTGGGCACCACCAACAAGCTCAATTTCGACGGCGTCTTCGATCGTGACCATGACGCGCCTCCCGATACGAACGCTTCGGTGGGAAGCACCCAGGTCGTGGAAACAGTCAATACTTCCTACCAGGTCTTTAACAAATCGACGGGCGCCTCTGTGTTCGGTCCCGCTGAAATCAGCAGCATCTTCACCAATGTGCCTGGGGCGTGTGGGCTCGGATCACGCGGATTCTACAGTGACCCCGTCGTGGAGTACGACAAGGCAGCGGGTCGGTGGCTGGTCACGATATTGGCTTCTCCTGACAGATTCAATACAGGAGTTGAATGCATCGCCGTTTCGGCTACTTCCAACGCCACCGGTTCGTACCATCGTTATGCCTTCTCGTTCGGCACCAACAATCTCAACGACTATCCCAAGTTCGGCGTCTGGCCGGACGCTTACTACGCTTCCTACAACATGTTCAACGCGTTCACCGGTTTCAGTGGTGCGAGGGTATGCGCTTACCAACGCAGCGCCATGGTTGCCGGCCTTACGGCCATATCGATCTGCTTCCAGAGGAGCGTTGCGTCGGGCGACTTCAGCTTTTTACCATCCGATCTGGATGGTTCAGGCATCGGTTCCGCAGGGGAACCCAACTTTTTCGTAGAGCTCGGCGAGACCTGCAGTACGACCTGTAATTTGCTGGATCTCTTCAAATTTCACGTGAATTTCACCACTCCCAGCCTTTCAACCTTCACAGGGCCAAAGGCGCTCACGGTAGCGTCCTTCACGTTGGCCTGTGGCGGCCTCACCTGCATTCCGCAGACGGGAACGACCCAGCAGCTCGACTCCCTTGGCGACCGGCTGATGTTTCGCCTCGCGTACCGGAACTTCACTGGCACAGGGGCTCACGAGTCTCTGGTAGCCACCCACTCCGTTCGCACCAGCACAGCCGCATCAGGGGTGCGCTGGTACGAGATTCGCAATCCCAACGGAACGCCAATTGTCTTTCAGCAAGGCACCGTCGCTAGCGGCAGTACCGCACTCTGGATGGGCAGCATCGGCATGGACAAGGACGGTGACATCGCTGTGGGGTTCAGTGAGTCCAGCAGCAGCATCCATCCGAAAATCGCCTTCACAGGTCGAGTGCCCAGCGACCCGAGCGGGACGATGGAATCCATCAATGTCGTGTTCTCGGGCGCCGGATCGCAGACTGGCGGCCTAAACCGGTGGGGCGACTACACCAGTATTTCCATCGACCCGAGCGATGACTGCACGTTCTGGTATGCCAACGAGTACATCCCAAGCAACGGCAGCTTCAACTGGCATACGCGCCTCAATTCCTTCAAGTTCACCGGGTGTATGTAACGCCGAATTATCAAGCGCACATGGGCTGCGCCCTGCTCGTGCTGTTACCAGTATGGGTATCAGCATGGTCACTGTTATCTGTGGCAGATCAGTGATGCTCAGCCAAACCATTGCCCCCGCCTGATAGCAGGCGAAGGAACGGGCAATTGACAAGCTGCTCTCATCTACGGAATAGCACAACACAACATGAGCCGGCGTCCCGCCGAAGGCTGCCCCTTATGACCAACATTCTGCTGCAGAAGGGACGTGTTCCTCTCACCCGGCTTCTGGCGCCGGGCGCGATGGGAGAGGCCCACCAGGTTGGAAACGACAAGAGCGCTGAAGGACAGCCGGAAAATCGTCGCGTGGTTGTATGTGTGTGTTGCAGAATAAGGCGATCGCCGGAATCTAGCACAGGCAGTTGCCAAAATTCTAAGTGCCTACCCCAAGCAATCGCTTGAGCGCATCCGTTAAATTAAGGTCTCGAACCCGATAGCTGTTGTGAACAGCCGTGCCTGTTGAAAAAGTCAGCTTTTGGCAGTTCCCGATGATGCTGGATGTATCCCGATTTCGAGAACGACGTTTATAAGGCTCCTAGCGCATCGCTTTTTCCTCCTCCTGCAGATCGCCAGAGTATATGTCGAGCGAGGTAAGGGCTTGCGCGACCGCGATGTTCCGCTCACCTCCAAGCTGTTGGAGGCGCTGCGCGATTACGAGCGCTGGAAGAAGCCACGCGCCTATCTCTTCCCGAGCAAGGTGACTGCCGCCGCCTAATTACAGAAAAAACGTCACGGCCGAGGTGCAGCCGTCACTGACAAGGAGGCCGCTACACGCCCTCGGCCATTCGGAGGATACACACACAAGTGCAGGTTCTTTGTATACAGCCTCGACGGGGAGGTCCCACTCAACCCCCGACTAACATTGCACAATCGCCCGTGTTTTCCGCCGGGTAGGTTACAATCCCATTGCAAACCTCTCAGTTGAAGAACGTCCCAGCCCAAGGAGCTCCCATGGCCACCGCCACAGCACCCGCGCCCAGCAAAATGAGAGCTGGTAAAGCCCTTAATACCAAAGCACCCGCTCCAACCCCCATCACATATCCCAAAGAAGCGATAACACCGAGTTGGGTGGGACGCGTACCGCAACTGAAGCCCAGGGTCTATGCCGACGGCATGCCCATCCATGCACCGGAGTACATCTGCTGCAAGCTCATCCTGCGGCCGAACAAGTTCCATTCGCGTGAGAGCTTCTTCGACTTTGGCAAGGTATTCAAGGCGCCCGCCAAACAGCACGGAGTGAAGTTCGATGTTGCCGGCTTTGATGTGCAACCCGTCCAGATTCGAGAGGTGATCTTTGTTGATACCGATGACTTCCGCCTCTATAACAATGCCTTCATACTTCGCCGTCGCATCGCTTACAAGGATGGCTTCCCCATCGGCGAGCCGGAAGTTGTTTTCAAGTTTCGGCATACCGACTTGCAGTTAGCTGCCGAGACCGACGTCCGCCCGAACATACTTGGTGACCACCGCGTGAAGTTTAAGGTCCAGGCCATGCCGCTGAAAGAAAAACTCGGCGGCGTTCGCATGCTGTTCTCGCACAACGTGCAGTTCGTCCGCTCTGCCATTGGCATGGGCAAAGAGAATGTAGACAACATGGACCAGTTGATTGAATTGTTGCCGGTACTTGCCAGGGTTCGTAAGACACCGAACGAGACGATCCATCTGGTCAGCAACACGATTGTCGAAGAAGTCTTACAGGACATAGGCATACTCGACTTCGGCGACGGTCTGGCCTGTAAGGCTAATGTTGCCATCTGGCGCACACGCGGTGAGCACCGCCCACTTATCGGAGAGTTCGCTTACCAGTTCCGCTTCCAGGACCGCGAAAAGCTCAGCAAAGATGCCCTGCGACGCGCCGAAGCGTTTTTCATTTCGCTGCAGTTCGCGGCTGAGGAATACATTGCCCTGAACTGCACCAAGACCGCGACCGTCTATCGTCTCCTGGGTAACGCACCCAAGTCGCACGAATAACCGCGACAATTCGGGTGCCGTCTGAAAAGTGGAGGAATGCATGACCGATAGTGCCGGAAAGCCCCCATTTCTGGTCGCCGAAGGGGCTGCTCCACGTTCAGCGGCACTAATCTTCGAGATCTTTTTGAAATTCCTCGTGGGCCACCAGCTTTGGAGAGTGGTGTCTTTTTTCCGCAGAAACCTAGTACGAAGCGGCATTGGATTGATGACAAAGAATTCATCTAAACCTGGGTGAGTTCGCTTTTTTAGGTGCAATTCCCGCGCAGAGAGGATGCTGCTAGGGAAACAGAAGAAACAGGGGGCGCAGTTCTACATTGCTTTGCAAACGAAGTGAAAGATTGGCTCGCGCTCGTTGTCAACAAGACCGGTATGGCGTATCGCCTGAAAGGAAACGCACCACAAAGCCATGAGTAAAACAACGATTACTCCCGCGGATGAAAAAGCCAGGGTAGCTGCGGCCCGCGCCAAGGTTACTATATTCGACATCTTTTGGCAGTTCCTCATCATCGGCGCCACCAGCTTCGGCGGAGTGGTGCCTTACTTGCGCGAAGGACTGGTCACAAAGAATCACTGGGTGGACGACAAGGAGTTCGTCGAGCTCTTGTCCATCAGCCAGAGCCTGCCAGGCTTGAATGCAACGAATATGGCGATTCTGCTCGGCGACCGCCTCAAGGGCTGGATGGGCGCCGTCGCCGGAATTGTGGGTATCTGCCTGCCGGGTGGCGTGCTCATGCTGTGCGTGGGCATGTTCTACCGCATCCACGGTGACCACCCATATGTCACGTATATGCTCAAGGGCGTGGCCGCAGCGGCCGCCGGCCTGTTGCTGGCTACGGTAATTCAGCTCGGCAAGAAGTCGCTCTCCCATCAGTTCGATCTTGTCTTCGTGTTGGTTACCGTGTTGGCTGTGAACCGCCTCCACCTTGGAGTACCTAAAACGCTACTCATTGTCGGGTTGGTGGCTATCTTTTTCCATTATCCGCGCAAGAGCGAGAAAGAGAGTGTCAAACAATGAACCAGATTCCAATTCTCGTTCGGGTGTTTGCTTATCTCTCGATCCTCACCGTCGGCGGCGGCATGGCCGCGTTTCCTGAGATGGAGCACCTCACCGTTACCGTTCACAACTGGATGACTTCCTCTCAGCTTGTGCATATGTATAGCGTCGGCCAGTTGGCCCCGGGGCCCAACATGATGATGATCGTTTCCATCGGCGACTGGGCTGTCTGGAAAGCATCCGGCAGCATGACATTGGGCATTTTGGGCGGGCTCGTGGTGATCGTTGCCTTTTTCGGTCCCACTGCGCTGCTTGCCCTCGTTGTCGGACGGGCATGGAACAAGCTCGAGAAATGGCCCTGGCGCAAGTCCATCCAACAGGGGCTGGCTTCCGTCTCCGTTGGCCTGCTGCTGGCTGGCACCCTGAGCATGGCTAAGACCGCTGTCACCGGCTGGACAACTGGCGGAATTGCGTTATTCGTCCTGCTGATGATGTTGTGGCGCAAGATCAATCCGGCGCTGCTGGTGCTCACCGGGGCCATCGTCGGCGTAATTGCATTTATGCCGAAATAGGAGTGGAAATGCGACACCACCAGCCCGAGGAGACCTGTCTGCCTACCGAGTTAGTATCTGATTTGGTAGCGTAAGGCAGCGTATAGGATTGTGAGTGTCACGACCTCCCTTGAAAAGAGCCGCAAGTCGTCGAAACAGCGTCCACTTGTCAAACTTTTCATGTTTAGTTGTAGCGGGACATACCGTCATGGTGACCTGTTTACAACATCTCTAACGACGCCGGCGCTGTCAAGGATTGGGTGTCGTACCTTTTGTAGGTTGGAGACACACATCTTCCGGTAGTGGTATGGGCACTGTGCTCTCTTCGATTGATTTGTTTATCCAACCGCAAACCTCGCGCCCGTTTTTCTTCATCGTTATGGTCGCGCCAACCCACCAGACATCTCTTCGGTCACCTTGGATCACGATGTGTTATTCAAACTCCCCTCTCTTTTTGGGGAGACGGGTAACCTATTCAGTTGACGCGATCACTGCTGCGCAGGACCACTGTAGAAGTCAGGCATCCCCGATTGGGTTTTCCCCTTCTGCCGCAACTGTCCGCGGCGACAGAACTCTTCGTAATCAACTGATCGCGCATCATGATCCACAGCCGAATCCCCAGTTTGCGAGCGGCTGCGATCTTGGCCTTTCCCATTCCTTTCTGCACTAGCTTGCGACGATAGAAGCGCTTCAACTCCTCATCTTTCTCTACCGCATGCATCGTGGCCTCGGTCCACAGATAGCGCAGCAGCGCGTTGCCTTCCTTGGTCAGTTTGCCCAGACCCTGTCGCTTCCCGCTGGTGCGCTCGCAGGGAATCATCCCAGCTTTGGCTGCGCAACGCGGTACTTCGCTCCGACTTTCAGCCCGGTACCGTTTAGGGCCTTGACTTCAATAACCGTTGGAGTCCAATCGCGCCAATGCTCAACGTCCGCAAGAACGCTCCAGACGACTTCCGGACCCGCAGAAGTGATAAATGTTTCGGCTGCTCTCATAGCATTTTTGATGGGGGTTTCGAGTGCTGCTGATTCAGGTTGGGTGAAGTAATTCGTTGCAAGTGCGTTGATTTTCCGCCGAAACCGATCGTTGGCGGAACGACCGCATCTTTCTCCAGAACCACGGCATCCAACTGGTTAAGTCATTTCGTCTTCGTTAAATCACTTCCACTTCGTTAAGTCACTTCCTCAGAAAACCTGGATGCCACTCCGAGGGCACGGCTTATGCAGCAGCATACTTCCCGCAAGCCTCGGTCCTCAGGCGGTAAAGAGTGAGTCGACTACAGCCTCTGGCCAGACGCTCTCGTCGAAAAGACACTCCGTCAATCTGGTGCCCGCTATTAAAGATCACGCCACGCTATCCGTCTCGACTGGGTGGCAGGTCTGAATGCCACTCGCGTTTGAAGGAATCGCAAAATGAGTCAAAACTCCGTTTCCATCAATGAAGGGCCCCGCCTTAGAGCATGGGATGAAAGTGCTTTCAATCGCAGTTTCTATCACGAATTCGCGAGAGCCGGGAATGTCCGTATTCATTACGCAATTGGCGGCAACGGTCCACTGGTTACGCTGCTGCACGGATTTCCCCAAAACTGGCGCGAGTGGCGTCTTGTCATGCCGGACCTTACTGACGCTGGATATACCGTCGTTGCTCCCGATCTGCGCGGGTTCGGATACTCGGACAAACCATTCGACGGCTTTGATGTGGGCACCGTAGCGGAGGACGTTCGCCAAATCATTGCGAAGCTCGGTCGCGATCAAGAAAAAGTAAGGATTGTGGGTACGACGTCGGATCTGCAGACGGCGAAGCTCTACTTGAGGCTGTTCGAGTCGCGCTGACGAGGTGAGGGCTGATCCTTGCCAGCAGAGGTTTTAGGGGGAGGTATTTGTGGACTCTCTCAAGATCGTTATGCAGCTTTTGAGGCACTCTCTCAGCCGCCTCCGTGATGACGGAGAATTCATTCTGTGCCGGGCTCACCCGAAGCAAACAGAACTGTCTTCGGTTCTGCTGCTGGCCCCGGCTTCAACTCGGCCCAGCCCCGAAACACTCAAGAAGATCGGACAGATCACGCCCATGCTCGAAGCTGCCGGTGGCGAGACTCTCGATGGATTTCTTTCGGGGGCGGTGGAGATGACGCAGTTGTTAGGCTTTGCTATCCGTCTCGCAACGCACTTGGCAGGTTGCATGAAAAGGATCTGATTCACAAGGATGTGAAACCGCCCAATGTTGTGGTTAATTCCGCGACGGGTCAGGTTCGGCTCATGGGCTTGGGAATCACTTCCCGTTCACCAGGCCCGAGGGGGCTTCGTCGCTGAGCTACTCAGTTGGGTAGCGGCCGATTTGACACTCGATTCGGCCCATTGTTCCTGCGTGGAGGTGAAAACGTGACCGAGACGAAGAATGATTTCACTCTCGAGACCTCAATTCCCACTGCTTCTCTGGAGTCGATCCTGCGCACGGAGGAGTTACACCGTCGTCCATCTCGTCCGCACGATTATGAAAAGGAAAACCGCGCTCTCGTCAAGCTGGTGAGTGCCTTGGCTGACTCGCCGAGTACCATCTTTCAAACACTGGCTGAAACGATCCAGGAGATTACCCAGTGTGACTCCTCCGGCCTTAGTTTGTTGACGAAGGACGGGAAAACGCCGCATGTTGACGGCCAACGGTTCTATTGGCCAGCCATTTGCGGCATGTGGAACCCCCACGTCGGAGGTGGGACCCCGCGCAATTTTGGTCCTTGCGGGGACGTGCTCGACCAGAATCGTACCTTGTTGTTCACCCATTTCGAGCGGCGCTACCCCTATTTGGTGCCAGTCAGTCCGGCAGCCGAAGAATGTCTGCTGGTTCCGTTTTACGTCGATGGCAAGGCGGTAGGTACGATCTGGGGAATTATGCACAGCGAGCGCCGCAAATTCGACGCCGAGGATGATCGGGTTATGGCGTCTCTGGGGAAATTTGCCTCTTCCGCGTATCAAGCGCTGGTGCACATTGACGATCTCAAAATCCAAGTTGCCGAGCGCGAAAAGGCGGAAACGGAAGTCCGCAAACTGGCAAGTGGTTTGGAAGCCAAGATCCGGCGTTTGGTCGAAGCCAATGTTGTGGGGATTGTCATGTTTAATCTCGAAGGTGCAATCACCGGCGCTAATGAAGCGTTTCTACAGATGGTGCAATACGACCGTGAAGATCTCGCGGCTGGTCGCCTATGTTGGAAGGCCTTGACGCCAACGGAATGGCGCGACCGGGACGAACGTGCTCTCGCTGAATTAAAGGCCTCTCGGATCTTCCAACCCTTTGAGAAGGAGTACCTTCGTAAAGACGGCAGCAGAGTCCCCGTACTGCTCGGGGGCGCGCTGTTCGAAGGTAGCGGAAACGACGGAGTCGCTTTCGTGCTTGATTTGACCGAGCAAAAGCGCGTGCTAGAAAAATTGCGGGAAAGCGAAACACGGCTGGAAGCATTCTTGGGAAACACTCCAAACCTGGTATTCCTGAAAGATCGGCAAGGTCGATATCTCTACGTCAACAAAGAATTTACAAAAGCTTTCCAGGTCACGGAAGAACAAATTAAAGGCAAGCGAGACGATGACGTATTTTCAGCTGATCAGGCTGCTGCTTTCCAAGCGAATGACCGACAGGCACTGGAGGCTGGTGTTCCGATGGAGTTCGAAGAGGTGGCACAGCAACAAGACGGACAGCACATCAGCATCGTCCATAAGTTTCCAATGTTCAACGGGGCAGGTGAGATATATGCGATCGGGGGCGTTGTGACCGACATTACCCAACGCAAACAGGACGAGTCTGCCCGCCGCTACAGCAAAGAGAGGTATCGCGTTGTGGTCGAAACCGCAAACGATGCCGTCGTGAGCATGGACGATAAAGGGTCAATCTTGTTTGCCAATCCCGCCACCGCGACCGTCTTTGGTTATGACCCGGCTGAATTGATTGGAAAACCTTTGACCGTCTTAATGCCGGAGTTCATGCGGAAACTGCACGAGAATGGGTTCAGACGATACCTGGCTACTGGCCAGCGGCATATCAACTGGCAAGGTACCGAGTTCACTGGACTGCGCAAAAATGGACAGGAGTTTCCGGTGGAAGTCTCGTTCGGAGAAATCGTCACAGAAAGCGGGCACAGTTTTACGGGCTTCATCCGGGATGTCAGCGCACGGAAGAGAGTGGAAGAGAACCTTCGACGCAGCGAGCAACGCTGGCGGGCTGTCTTCGAGAATTCAGCGATAGGCGTGGCACTCACGGACATGACCGGACGTTTCTTGGCTACCAATTCCGCCTATCAGCAGATGCTGGGATACTCAGAAGAAGAACTGACAAAGCTGACGTTTCTTGAGCTCACTCTCGAGGATGACCACAAAAGAAACCGGGCGCTCGTGGCCGAATTGATCGACGGTAAGCGATCGCAATTTCAGATCGAGAAGCGATATCGACGAAACGACGGGCGGCTCATCTGGGTGAGCAACAACGTGTCGCTTGTGCCGGGCACGGAAGACTCCCCTCGGTTCGTGATGGCGCTGTCGGAGGACATCACTGAAAGAAAGCAAGCCGAGGACACATTCCGGCTTATCGTAGCGGGCACAGCGGCGACCACGGGCAGCGACTTCTTCCATAGTCTGGTGCAGCACACGGCCCAGGCACTGCGTGCACGCTATGCCTTTGTCACCACTTGTGATGACCAGAAGCATGCCCGCACGCTAGCCTTCTGGAAAGGTGACGGCTTTGGGGAGAACTTCGAGTTTGACATCGCCGATACGCCCTGCAAAAAAGTGCTTCATGGCGAGGTTTGCCATTACCGGCAAGGGCTGCAGGGCCTGTTCCCTCGGGATAAACTCGCGGCGGATTGGCAAGCAGAGAGCTACCTCGGCGTTCCCATGCTCGACCACAGCAACCGCGTCATCGGCCACATAGCAATCCTGGATGACAAGCCAATGGAGGCCGACTCGCGGTCCGTCGACTTGCTTAAGATCTTCGCTTCCCGCGCCGCCGCCGAATTGAAGCGGCAGAAGGCTGAAGACGAGCTGCAGGCGGCGCTGCAAGCGAGCGAGAGAATGCGGGAAGAACTGGCCCATCTCGCACATCTGAACCGAGTCAGCACCATGGGAGAGCTCGCGGCCTCGTTGGCACACGAAATCAAGCAGCCGATTTCAGCCGCGATGACAGATGCCAGGACCTGCTCACGCTGGTTAACTCGTGATCGCCCGGATTTGGCGGAGGCGCAAAACGCGGCTTCGAGAGTCGTCAAAGACGTAGCCCGTGCCTCCGAAATCATCGGTCGGGTCAGGTCGCTGTTTAAGAAGGACAGTTCGCAGCACGAAGAAGTTGATATAAACGAACTCATTCAAGAGATGATTGCCCTGCTACGGGGTGAGGCGTCCAGACATTCAATTTTGATCCAAAGCGACATTTCGCTCGATCTGCCTCCGATCATGGCAGACCGCGTACAGTTACAGCAGGTCTTGATGAATCTCATGCTCAATAGTATCGAGGCCATGAAGAGCATGGACACGCCAGGTAAACTTACGATCAAGTCACAGCAAGATGACAGCGGTCAGCTCTTGATTTCGGTCATGGATACGGGAGTTGGAGTTCCACCAGAAATGATCGAGCAAATTTTCAATCCATTCTTCACTTCCAAGCCTCAAGGCACCGGTATGGGGCTGGCGATCAGCCGGTCGATTATAGTGTCGCACGGGGGTCGGCTGTGGGCCGTCTCTAACCCGGAATCAGGTGCGACATTTCATTTCACCCTACCTACCCGACGTAATGCGCACCAAGCTGCGTAGCTGTACCGTTGTCAATAACATTCAAGTCTAAAATGACGTAGAAACTGCGCGTTCACCGCCACGATCACAGTCGACAGGTTCATTGCGAGGGCACCTATGCTCATCGGGAGAGTAATTCCCCAGTGCACGAAGGCTCCAGCCGCAGCGGGAATGGCAATCACGTTATAAGCTGTCGCCCACACTAAGTTCTGCATCATTTTCTTATAGGTGATACGTGACAGTGCGATCACGCGAAGAACATCGCGAGGATCACTGCGAACGAGAACAATCCCAGCCGACTCTACAGCGACATCAGTGCCTGCGCCGATCGCAATTCCAACATCCGCCGCTGCGAGTGCCGGTGCGTCGTTTACACCATCGCCAACCATAGCCACTCCCTGCCCGCCGGCCCGGAACTCCTGAACCGCCGATGCCTTGTCGGCTGGCATGACCTCCGCCGCAACGTCGTCAATCCCGAGTCGCTTCGCAATTGAATCCGCGACTGCTTGTGAATCTCCGCTAATCATCGCTACCCGAACGCCAAGATGGTGGAGCGCCTCGACCGCCTCACCAGAACCGGGTCGAATTTCGTCTTCCACGGCGACGGCGCCGATCACGGCACGATTCTTGACGACGTAAAGAACCGTGCGTCCTTCAGAAGCCCAGATGCCTACGGCCTTGTCGAGTTCGGAGGGAAGGGAGATCCTTTCATATGCAAGAAGTCTCGGTCCTCCTATCTCGACGCTCTGACCGGATACAGTTGCCCGGGCCCCAACCCCTTGCAATGCCTCAAAGTGTGACGCTCGTTGGTGTACGACGCCACGGCTGCTGGACGCAGCTACGATGGCCCTCGCATTCGGGTGCCCGGAATCGGCTTCGACAGCTGAGGCGAGGCCCAACAATTCTCGTTCATCGACACCGTTGGCAACCGCCACTTCCGAAAGGGCCGGAGTGCCACGAGTAAGAGTTCCGGTTTTATCGAAGACAACCACGCCCAAGTCACGGGCAAATTCGAGGGCTCGTCGATCTTTCACTAGTAAACCATTTCGCGCACCCAGCGAGGTCGAGATCGCGATCACCAAAGGAATTGCCAGCCGCAGGGCATGCG
>Ga0126384_10001601_pt1 | contig 13487 bp, 11 predicted proteins | sample PanSoiMetPlot_36_FD_92543 | JGI IMG/M metagenome (GOLD analysis project Ga0126384, IMG submission 92543) | Tropical forest soil microbial communities from Panama - MetaG Plot_36 | ecosystem: Environmental > Terrestrial > Soil > Tropical forest > Bulk soil | place: Panama | collected 2016-02-17 | reverse complement strand
TCACCACGTCGCGATCATCGCCAAGACCGAGGATGTCGTCCTGCTGAAGGACCTCGTCGCTCACAGCGGCGGGCAACTGCCGCCGAAGCACAGCGCTTGGGTGGTGTCATCCCTCCTCAACCTCGCTTGTTTCTTCGAGGTCACTGGTCTCACGCACAACGCCATCGCGCCGGAAACGGTCTTCGTAACCGCAAAGAATCACGCCGCCTATCTGCTCGGCGGCTGGTGGTACGCGGCGCCAGCTGGAAGCCGCATCACCCTTCTGCCGGAGACCAACTACGCCTTGATGCCCCGGCCGATGGCCGCCAGCAAGCGCGCCGACATCCGCCTTGACCTCGAGTCGATCCGCGCCGTCGGGCGGACAATTCTCGGGGATTCGACCGGCCTCGGCCTGATTGGCCGCTCGGACCTGCCGAAGCCGATGACGAGATTCCTCCGACTACCGAGTTCGGGGTCGGCGATAGAGGATTACCGGGCTTGGAGACAAGCCCTCAAAGACAGCTTCGGACCGCGTCGCTTCATGGAGCTGCCGTTTTCTTCCAGCGACGTCTATCCATAGGAGGGTACTCATGGGCTATCACAGGTATGATCCCGACGATTGGTTCGCCTACGCGGGAGCAACGGCCACAAAGACGCACCGCGACTACGGTCGCACGACGATTCTTCCCGCATTCGACCCAACAACGTTCGGCATGAGGGAAAGCCGGAAGTCGGAACTCAACCCCAACCCGACGCCGTTCATCGCGGCCCTCGATGTCACCGGCTCGATGGGCCGCGTCGTCGAAGCGATGAGAAAAGGACTGGGGACGTTGTTCGAGCAGATCATCACGCGGGCCGTGATTCCTGACCCCCATGTGATGGCCATCGCAGTCGGTGATTTCGAGTGTGATCGTGCTCCGATTCAGGCGACCCAATTCGAGAGCGAACCGGTCACGATCGGCAGGCAGATCGAGGACCTCTGGCTCGAACATGGTGGCGGCGGCAACAACTTCGAGGGCTACCTCGGCCCGCTTTACTTCGCCGCCCTGCGCACAGATTGCGACGCCATCCGCGAGGGCCGCAAGGGTTTTCTGTTCACGGTGGGCGACGAGGAGCCCCAGATGGTTCTGCGTAAGTCCTCGGTGCAGCGCTTCTTCGGTGAAGACATTGAGAGGGATTTGACCGCCGAGGAAGTCGTCTCGCTGGCGTCTCGCGGGTGGGAGTATTTCCACTTGATGGTTACGGAGGGCTCCCACATGCAGGCCCACCGCGACCTCGTCACTGCGGCGTGGACCGAGCTGATCGGACAGCGGGCGTTGCTGCTTACTGACCACACCCGGATGGCGGAAGTCATCATTTCGGCCGCCGAGGTGGTGTGCGGCCGCGATCGCGACATCGTCACGAAGTCCTGGTCCGGGTCGACCAGCCTCGTCGTCAGGAACGCCATCAACGGCTTGACGACCCGCGGCGGTCGGACCGGCAAAGGCCCCCGCGTCATCGCGGTTTGACCCTGCCAAGCCGCTCGGCCGCCCGTTTTCGGCCGAGCAGTCCATCGCAACTTGCTGGAGGTGACGTCATGAAACCGCGCAACGCGACCGCCGTTATCGGCGCCAATTTCGGCGATGAAGGCAAGGGCTTGGCTGTGGATGCCATCGTCGCCCGGGACCCCGATGCCGCCGTGATCCGCTTCAATGGCGGCGCACAGGCCGGACACACGGTCGTCGCCGAGGACGGTCGGCGACACGTTTTCAGCCATTTCGGTGCCGGCACCCTCCGGGGTGCCGCCACCTTCCTGTCGCGCTTCTTCGTGGTGCAGCCATCGATCTTCGCCCGGGAAGCCGTCGAACTTGCCGGGATCGGGGTGAAGCCGTCCGTGTTCGTCGACCCCGACGCCCAGGTTACAACCCCGTTCGATGTCTTGATCAATCAATGGGTGGAAGAAACCCGGGGCCGCAGCCGTCACGGCTCGGTCGGCGTCGGCTTCGGCGAAACGATTGAACGCTTCGAGCTTGGCTACGGGCTCGCCGTGAGGGATCTCGGCGACGACGAAGCCATCACGCGGATCCTGACGCGCATCCGCGACCTATGGCTGCCCATACGCCTAGCCAGGCTAGGCGTACCACTCACCGCGCAGCGGGAGGACACGGCCGCCAATCCCGCCGTGATCCGTCGATACCTTGCGCAGATCCATGTTCTGCGCCGCAACGCCTCGCCAGCACCGATCGACGCCGTGCTGGCGCGCAAGAACATCGTGTTCGAAGGTGCTCAGGGGCTGCTGCTCGATATGGATCGCGGACTTAAATTCCCCCACGTGACGAGATCCAATACCGGGCTCAGGAACGTGCTTGCCCTGGCGACCGACGCCCGGATCGAACGCCTCGACGTCGTTTACATGACCCGCGCCTACCTGACGCGGCACGGCGCCGGTCCGCTTCCGAACGAAGTGCCAAAGCTCGCCTTCGCTGACGTCGATGACCCGACTAACCTACCGAATCCCTGGCAAGGCACTTTGCGCTTCGCCCCGCTCGACCTTGACGTCCTGCGCACCACCATCGCCGACGACCTCAGCGACGCCGCAACATCCGACATCGAGGTTGACCCCGGCATCGGCGTGACGTGCGTCGACCACATCCGTTCAGGCGCCGACGTCTTCAGATCAGGTGTCGAGACCACAATCCCCGCGCCGCGGCTGGCGAGGGAAATCGCTGCGGCTGCCGGACTGCCCCTTATTCTGGAAGCACACGGCCCTCATCGTTCGGCCGTCGAATTGACAAGCCGCAACACCCGTCATCGCATCGGCCGCCAGCCGTCCCGTGGCGCAGCTTACGGCATGGGCGCGCCAGCTTCCCCTTTCCGGCTTGCGGGGGAGGTCGAGGGAGGGCTCTCGCCGCGAGTTCGTGTCCATCATGCCCCTCCTAGCCCTCCGCGGCCAAGCGAGGGAGGGGACCGCAGGTAGTGCAGCTACCTTTCACCAACGCTCTAATCCTAATGCAGGACGATGACACGATGAGCCTCAATCGCAATCAGCGCGCGCAGATGGCGCAGGAAACCGTCCGGATTATCGGTCAGGGGTACTATTTGTCGCCCACAGGCCGGCGCGTGGATATCGGCTCCGCCGTCGTGGCTTCGGCCGCCGGGACACTTGAGTTTCCGCCGGACCACGTGGTGCCACTGCCGCATGACCTTCACGGCCGGCACATGACGCAAATTGTGGTTCAGAATGAGACGACTCTTGCTGCTGCGCGTCGATTGAGAGCCGATCATCGAACCATCGCGCTCAACTTTGCCTCGGCAAAGAATCCAGGTGGCGGATTTCTTTCCGGGTCGGAGGCCCAGGAGGAGTCGCTCGCCCGCTCGTCGGGCCTCTATGCCTGCCTTGAGGGCCGCTCAATGTACCCATACCACCGGAGCCATGGCGACACACTCTACTCGGATTACGTGATTTACTCCCCCTCCGTGGTGGTTTTTCGCGACAATGATGGGAAGCTCCTGGAAACTCCGTTTGCGTGCTCGTTTCTGACTGCACCTGCTCCCAATGCGGGTGCCGTCCTGCAACGAGACCCGACGCGCGGCGACGAACTCCGCCTGGCCCGGCGGAGCAGGATCAACAAGGTCCTGTCGGTTGCGGCGACACAGGGTTATGATGCCATCGTTCTGGGCGCGTGGGGATGCGGTGTCTTCAAAAACGATCCGCGCGATGTCGCCGCGCAGTTTCAAGCGGCGCTGACCAGCGATTTTGCCGGAGTATTTAGGCTCATATCCTTCGCCATCCTGGACTGTTCGAGCAGCAGGGCGGTCATCGCTCCGTTCGAGCAGGCCTTTGGGGGTAGCGAGAGCAGATTTCGCCATGGTTGAATCAAAGGCGTTGCCACGTCTCCCCTTCACCTATCCCCGGAGGCGAGGCGAAGAGGCACTCGCGCAACGCTGTCGGGAAAGGTTCCAGGATTGAACTTCTAGTAAAGTGTTGAACTGGCGATCCCTAGTTGACAGTGAGAAAAACGTGGGCGGGACGCCCGCGGCTTCTTACCGGCGTCCACGCGAGAACCGCTCGATCTCGGCGCGCACCAGACGTTCCACCAGACGGGGCAAGTTGTCATCGAGCCATGCCTTGAGCATGGGCCTGAGCATTTCGCGCACCAGATCTTCAACGGTGCGCGGGTTCTGCGTCAACACGGTGTGAGACAGCGAATTGAATGCGTTATCGACCGCCGCTGTTGTGCGTGGCGACAACAGCGAACGATCCCTCATCGGCATCGCTCGCTGCTCTCGCGGGGGGCGCGGGCGCGTCGATCCTGCCACCTCGTCGTTCGCCGAGTGATCGATGGCGTTGCTGGCCGGCGCCTTCGCTTGCGTCCCCTCTGCACGCTCAACGAGATCGGCGGCGACCTGGGGTTCGGCAGGATCGAGCGTCTGGTTCCTGGCGGCATCGAAACCTGCCAGGATGGTACTGATGTCATTTTGGCCGTGCTTTGCCTCGGCCGTGGCCGTTGGGGGGGCCGGCTCTGAGGACTCCGGATTGCTCGCGTCATCATCCGAAATGATGCGGCGTATGGAGGCCAAAATTTCCTCGATGGACGGCTCTGGAGCCTTTGCGGGGTGAGACATTCGGCATTTTCCTACCGCGACCGGCCCATCTTGTGGCAATGCTGGGTGCGCGGAATTACGCAACCGATCCGTCAGCAAGTATCCCTCTACGGCGACTGGACGCTCCAAACGCAAGAAATGGCGTGAGATTTGCGCCCAATCTGCGTCGAAATGATGAATTTTCGCCAGCCGGCGGATCAGCGCCCGTCGGGGGTGCGCACCCCGATCCAGGCGTCACGCACCTGCTGGTAGTGCACCATCGGGTCGTAAAGCGGGATATTGATCCCGAGCTTCGGCAAATTCAGTTCGCCGACCGCGCCCAAGAGCGTGTACGACGCGACGACCCGGTCATGCTGGGCGGTGACCAGCGCGGCACGGGCATTCACCAGTTCCTGTTGGGCATTGAGCACGTCGAGCGTGGTGCGCTGGCCGACGCGGGCCTCCTCACGCACGCCGTTAAGCGCGATCTCGGCCGATGCCACCTGCGCCTGGGTAGCGAGAATCTGCGCCTTGGCGGTTTCCAACTGCCCCCACGCCGTCACCACGCCGGCCTGAATCTGGTCGCGCGCCGTGTCGAGATCCATCCGCTTCTGTCCGACGGTCTCCTTGGCGGCCCGGATCGAGGAAAAGTAATCGCTCGCCCCAGCCGGGCCTGCATTAAAAATTGGGATTGTAACCTGCGCCGCCACAAAAGCGTTGAACTGCTCCAGCTGCGTGGTCAGGTTGGTCTCCCAGTTTTGCTGGACGGTGCCGATGAGGCGGGCCTGAGGATAGAGTGAGCCCTCGGTGATCTTGACCTGCAGGACGGCGGCATCGATGCCGAACATGGCGATTCCCACGTTCGGGTGGTGCGCGCGGGCAATTTCGATCCCCTCTATCAGGCGCCGCGGCGTCAGGCGGTCAACCGGCGACCCTGGCTGCAACACGCCGGCTTCGACGCCGATGAACAGCCGGTAGTTCGCACGCGACCTGGCGTACTGAGATTCAGCCGACAGCACGGTGGCACGCCCCTGGGCCAAGCGGGATTCCGCCTGCGCCACGTCGGTGCGCGTGACCTCGCCGACATTGAAGCGATCACGGGTCTGACGCAGTTGCTCCTGCAGCACTTCGACGTTGCGACGTTGCAAGTCGAGCAATGCGCTGTCACGCAGCAAATCCATATAAGCGGTTGCAGCGTTCAGCAGAATGGTTTGCTCGGCGACCCGCAGCGTCTCACGCGCCGCCGACGTGTTGGCTTCGGCCTGGCGCACGCGGTTCGCGGTCTGGAATCCGTTGAAGAGATTTTGCGTGACTGTGAAGCTGGCGCTGCTCGGCGACGAACCGAAGCTGTTGCGGGGATAAGCGGGGTTACCTAGTGGATTAGTAGAGGATACGGTACCCGGAATCGTAGTCTTCGTCACCGTGCTGGTATACGACTGCCCGGTCTGCAGCGTCGCTGTCGCGGTCGGCTTGTAGCCGGAGAGCGCCTGCGGCACCGACTCGTCGGTCGCTCGCACCACCGCGCGCTGGGAATTAAGCTGCGGATTGTTCTGATATGCGTTGATCAGCGCGCCGTTGAGCGTGTCCGCCCGCGCCGTCATTGCCACCGCTGAAAAAATCACCAGCCCTATCCCGCCCGACGCCACCCTCCAAGCAACATCGCCGGCACAACGCACCATAACCACGCCCCCCAGTTCACAACCACGCCACATGAGAGCACAATACGTAACTCCCCTTGGCAGCAAAACCCTATTCCGACACCTCCGTTGGAAAATTCCACATTTGGGCAAAAAGGGCAACACGCCCAAGCCGCTCCGGCGATACGCGATAAGGAAAAACCGATCAAAAAACGAAGGCCGGCGACAACCTGAAGCCAGGCAGCACCGGCGCATTAGCGTCGAACAGCTCCCGGCCCCGGCACTTCCCGTTCACTTGCTGAAACAGCTTTGCTTTTCCGATCGGCCCGGACACTTGAACGGTGACCAACCGGCCGCCTGATGACAGCTGCCCACAAAGACGGTCCGGCATGGTTTCGACCCCTCCGTCGATCAGGATCACGTCGTATGGACCGGACGCCGGCGCCCCGTCTGTCAGGGGGCCCTGGATGAAGGCGACATTGCCACTTGTGAGCGAAGATAGGGCCGATCTCGCCTGTTGGAGAAGCGATTCATTCTCTTCAAGGACAATCACGTCGGCGGCAAGCCGCGACATCACTGCGGCCGCATAACCGGTGCCGGCACCGATTACCAAGACGCGATCTCCAGGACCCGGATCGGCCGCCTGGACGAGGCGTGCCAGCACCACGGGTTTCATGAGATATCGCGCCGGTTCGGTTGCCGTCGCATCGGCGATGACGACATCGCGATCGACATAAGCGAGCGCCGCTCGCGCCGCAGGGACGAACGCTTCACGTGGAATTTCCAGCATCGCGCCGATGACACCGGGGTTGGTGACCTCGTTCGTGCGCACCTGGCCGTCCACCATTGCCCGGCGCGCCGTCTGAAAATCCGCCATCGCCATCTCCGCAACTTGCCCCCACCGAGGCTCCCCGAAGGGGAGCGTAGGTCGGGTGATCGCGTTTTGCGGCACACTCCGAAAAAAGGCAAGGCGCCTCCCCCACTCACCTATCCGCGCTTGCGGGGAGAGGTTCGGAATATGGCGCGTCTTCGCGCAATTTCCGGGTGAGGGAGCGGTTCCGCAACTCCGAGCCCGCGGAGAAGCCCTTTACTCCGACCCTCTCCACGCAAGCAGGGAGAAGGAGCAGCGGCGCCGCACGCACATGCGATTGCCTGCCGATCTGCGATGGCGGCCGCATCTGATCGCCCTAGACGTCACGCGGCGGAAGTCAGGCAGAGGACCTCCTAGCCATCCGGTCAGTTGTTCAGGGCTGCGAACGATCCCACCTGTCTCGACACAACGGAGGCAACCATGACAGACGCTGTTTCGCCTACTCCATCCCAACCGCAATCCCCTTTGCAGCTTTCCCACCAGTTCGCCGCGTTGGTCGCTGCAGCGGCGCAATCGGTTGTCGCCGTGCATGGTGGCGGCCGCCGGCCATCAAGCGGAATCATCTGGCAACCCGGAATCGTGGTAACAGCGGAGGAAACGATCGCACGCGATGCCGATTTTGCTCTCACGCTGCCCGGCGGCGACCGCGTCCCGGCCACGCTCGCCGGACGAGATCCCTCCACCGATATCGCCGTGCTTCGCTACGAAGCGGCGCCGCCGGCGAAAGCCTTTGCGGCAGCCCCTTTCGCCACCGACTTGCGGGCCGGCCACCTCGCCGTCGCGATCGGGAGCGCCGACGGCGAAGCTGTTGCAACGCTGGGCATTGTGTCGTTCGCAGGGGGCCCGTGGCGCAGCCGCCTTGGCGGGCAGATCGATGCAAGGCTCGTATTCGATACGAGCCTTCGGACAATTGCGGAAGGCGGCGCGCTGGTGGGGGCTGACGGCGGTCTCATCGGCATGGCGGTCTTTGGGCCGCGACGGCGCGTGCTCGCCATCCCGGCGTCGACCATCGCCCGGGTGGCGCCGATCATCCAGGACAGGGGCCACGTCGACCGCGGCTACCTTGGAGTTGGAGTGCAGCGAGTCCGGGTCGCCGCGGCCGAAGGCGCCGAGACACGTACGGGCGCGATGGTGGTTACGCTCGATCCGGCGGGTCCGGCCAAGGCGGCCGGCATTCTCCAGGGCGACATCGTTGTTCGGCTGGGCGGCGTGGACGTGAGTGGCCTGCGCAGCCTCTACCATCAGCTCGGGCCTGAGGCCGTCGGTAAAAAGATGGCGGTCGATATCGTCCGGGCGGGGGTGCCGATGACAGTAGAGGTGACCATAGCAGCGCGTCCGCAGGCCTGACGTGATATCGCGGCCGAGGCGGCGACCACGGCAGATCCGCGTTGCGCTTAACATCGCAGATCGTGCTCTTCGCGCTGAAATCGCCGATGCCTGCGAAGATGCCGACATCGCCGTGGCGGCTTCCCCACCCTATCCCTCTCCGCAGGCGGCTGAGGGGAGGGAATGGGAGGACGCCGATCTGGCCGTTACCGACCGGCTCACTGCGACAGCAATTCCGGCGATCGCCCTGGCGTCGGCCGAGACGCACAGGATCTGGCCCGCGAATGTTCGCGCGGTCGTGCCGGCGGATGTCGATCCCGCTACGCTTGCGGCGATCATTACCGTCGTCGCTGCCGGCTATGCGCTGGCGCCGCCCAAGGAACTCCCGGGTGACGACCGCGGCGCCTGGGCTGACCCTGGCGACGCATCCGACGAATTGGCCGGCGCCCTGAGCCCACGGGAACGGGAGGTGCTGGCGCTCGTCGCCGAGGGCGCTTCCAACAAGGAGATCGCGGGCGCTCTCGCGCTATCCGTCAGCACCGTCAAATTTCACGTGGCCGCGATTATGGAAAAGCTCGGCGCTGGCAGCCGCGTCGAAGCCGTCGCGATCGCAATCCGCGCCGGCCTGGTGATGCTCTGATCGCACCTGCCCTCCCCCACTTGCGGGAGAGGTGGGGAGGGGGCTTTGCCGCGAGTCTCTGCTGTGGAATGGCGCCTCTCTAGTCTAGCTCTCCCCGCACGGGAGGTGACGAAGCCGACATTAGTTTGAAAAAGAGGCTGCCAATCCCATATGGTCTCCGATGACGTCGATATTTCGCAGCAATCCCGACCGTCCTGATAATCAGAGAGCGGACAACGACCAGTCGGCCGACGCGATCGCGGCGCTTGATGCGCTGTCGAGCGGCATCGCAGCTCTGGTCGAACGTGTCGGCCCCGCGGTGGTGCGCGTCGAGCCCGCCCGCAACGGCCGGCGGTCCGGCGGCATCGGCTCTGGCGTCGTTATTTCGCCGGACGGCCTCGTGTTGACCAATAGCCACGTGATCCACGGCCATCATGAGGCGCGCCTGACGGACACCGAGGGCCACAACCTGGAAGCGCGGTTGATCGGGGAAGACCGCGATACCGATCTCGCGCTGTTGCGGGTGACGTCGGCACGGCGGCTGACATCGGCGGTGCTAGGCGACTCGAAGCAGCTGCGCCGCGGCCAGCTCGTGGTCGCCATCGGTAATCCGCTGGGGTTCGAATTCACCGTTACATCAGGCGTGGTTTCCGCGCTCGGCCGATCGCTGCGCGCTTCCAACGGCCGCTTGATCGACGATGTCGTGCAGACCGATGCCGCCCTCAATCCAGGCAATTCCGGCGGCCCGCTGGTGTCGACGCGGGGCGAGGTGGTCGGCATCAACACGGCCGTGATCGCGGGCGCTCAGGGCATCTGCTTCGCCGTCGCCAGCAACACTGCGAAATTCGTGCTCGGCGAACTCATCCGCCACGGCCGCGTGAGGCGGGCCTATATCGGCGTGTCGGCGCAGACTGTACCGGTGCCGCGCCGCTTTTCCCAGGAATTCGGTCTCGAAAACAGACTCGGCGCACTGATCATCGGGATTGAAGCTCGCAGCCCCGCCGCGGCGGCAGGTCTTGCCACCCAGGACATCATGGTCAAGCTCGGCGGCGAAACTGTCGCCGGAGTCGATGACCTTGTGCGCCTCCTCGACGGCACCCGGGTGGATCAACCTGTTGCCATGACGGTGTTGCGGTTCGGCCAGCTCGTGGAACTGACGGTGCGGCCGACCGAGCGCACCTCGGCCTGAGAGATTACTGTTGAGCGAGGTCGTTGGACGGTCGGGGTTGTAGCCCGCGACCATTTTCGCGTCGCCGCTTTTCTTCCTTTCCTTGTCGCGCGGCCGACACTAAACCCAAGTTGGTTCGATCTTTTTCAGCGTCGCAGTTCCGCCTGTGCGGCGACGCAGCGATGTGCCTGTAAGCAACGTTCGAAAGATATGCCGGCGGTACGGCGAGGTGAGCGATGAACGAGACCATCACCGACACCGAGGAGACGGTCGATCCGGCTGCACTGGCGGCGCGGCTTGCCGAGGAACTGCCGGCCGATATTGCCGAGGCGCTCAACGAAGAGATCCCTCAGGTTGCCGCCGCAGTTCTACAGAACCTACCACTCGATACGGCAGTCGCGGTGCTCGATACCCCGAGCCTGCGTGACGCGGGCGAGATCATCGAGGCAATCCCCCGCGATCGGGTGGTGCCGATGTTGACCGGTATGTCGGCCGACCGGGTGGCCGACGTGTTCCGCGAGCTCGACGAACCCGTCCGCTCCGACCTCCTGGCGCGTCTCGATACCGAGACCAAGGCATCGGTGCGCCAGCTTTTGGTGTATCCGGAAGAAACCGTGGGCTCGCTGATGACCACCGAGTTCGTCAGTGTGCCGGCGACTTGGACGGTCGCGCAGACGTTGCAACACGTCCGCATCGTCGAACGAAGCCGTGAAACGGTCTATGCCATCTACATCCTCGATCCGCGGTCCAAGGTGTTGTTGCGGGGGCTGCCGCTGCGTCGGCTGATCACCGCCGACCCGAATGCCCCGGTTCTGGCGGCGGCGCCGACGCGGCGTCCCGTCACCATCTCGCCCCATGCCAGCCGCGATGAGGCGACACGCCTGATCGCGAAATACGATCTCTTGGCTGTCCCGGTCGTGGACGGCACCGGCCAATTGGTCGGCATCGTCACCGTTGACGACGTCATCGACGCGATTGTGGAGCGGCAGACCGAAGAGGTGCAACGGTTCGGCGGCATGGAAGCCATCGACGAACCCTACATGGATATCGGATTCGCTCAGATGATCCGCAAACGCGCCGGCTGGCTGTGCGCGCTGTTCGTGTCGGAGATGCTGACGACGTCAGCCATGCAGGGATTTCAAGGCGAACTTGAGAGGGCGATCGTGCTGACTCTCTTCATTCCACTGATCATGAGTTCGGGCGGCAATTCCGGATCGCAGGCGACCTCGCTCCTCATCCGCGCCCTTGCAGTTCGCGAATTGCAGCTTGACGATTGGTGGCGGGTAGCATTGCGTGAACTGCCGACAGGGATCATGCTGGGAAGCATACTGGGTGTCATTGGCATCGCCCGCATTGCTCTGTGGCAGATCTCCGGGCTTTACGATTATGGACCCCATTGGCTGCTGGTCGCTGCCACGGTGGGCGCCACGCTGGTCGGCATTGTCACCTTCGGCTCGATGGTCGGGTCGATGCTCCCGTTCGTGCTGCGCGCTATCGGCTTCGATCCGGCCGCGGCGTCGGCCCCCTTCGTCGCGACCCTGGTCGACGTTACCGGACTTGCGATCTACTTCGGGGTCGCGGCTCTCATTCTGCGCGGCACGCTGTTGTGAGGTAGGCCATGCTCCACTGGGAGCATGCCCCGAGTCTGAAAATCGCCCAATTTTCAGAGCGCCAACATAACAGGTGTGCGGCGGGCGCATTGGCCCTCCGCGTGCGAAACACTATATCCAGTGCGTACTGGCTCCGGTCGGCTCTCTCTACGCGCCCCCCCAAACGCCGATCGGGGCCTTTTTGTATCAAGCCGCGCTTGCTCCTGGTCACGCTGCGCGATGCTCATTATCGGGGGCCTCATTCACAGGCTCCCGGCAACCACCAGCCCAGAAAAAGGCACGTCAACGAGCGCGAGTTCGCCGACCACGGTGACCGCCCTTGAGAGCGTGCTACGAATTTTCAAAATCGCGGAACTGGATTCTCGGGACCAATCCGGCCGTGCAATGCGCAGGCTTGTTCCAACGGCATCCGCCGCAATTGGCGGTTGCCATCACTGCTAACGCTACATTGACTTTTTTTCATCTGGCGGAAACAGGTCCGTAACGTCGGCTCCTGGAATGTGAGATTATTTGATGTAGTAAGATGACCTGTCCGTGAGAGTGTGGACTAGAACCACGGGCATGCGAGGCTCGGCCCTTACCCTCCCGACCATGCAGCGGAGGGTTTCTGGTTACCTTCGCGCTTGCGGGGGGTGGGATCTCTGATTACTCTGCCGGCTTGTGGGCGAGGGTAAGGAGGGGGGCGTGCCGGTTCATCATGTTGGACAAACTTAAACGGCAAGCCCATGGACGATCGCACCGCCACGGATTTCATCAAAACGCAACCCCTCGACAGGCGCGCGAAGCAAAAGCGCGTCAAGTCAAGGACTGGCCGGCGGCTGGGGTTGCTGCTGCTCGTCGCCGCAGCGGCGGCAGGCTGGTGGCTCTATGGTCGCCAGCCGGCGCCAGCACCGAGGCCAGCGCGGCAAAACGCATCTACCACGACGATGCCGGTCGTCGCGGCGGCTGCCGTCACCGGCGACATCGACATCACGCTCAATGGGCTCGGCACCGTGACGTCCCTTGCCACAGTCACAGTCAAATCGCAGATCAGCGGCCAGTTCATCCGGATCGACTACCAGGAAGGACAGATGATCAACAAGGGCGATCTCCTGGCCGAGATCGATTCGCGCCCTTACCAGCTCGCTCTCGCCCAGGCCGAGGGAGCGCTGGAACGCGATCAAGCGCTGCTGCAGGCCGCCGAGCTTGACCTCAAGCGCTACCAGGACCTCGCCAAGACCAACGCCATCCCGCGACAGCAGCTCGACACGCAGGTTTCGCTGGTCGCGCAGGACAGGGGCCTCGTCGTGTCCGACAAGGCTCAGATCGATACCCAGAAGCTCAACATCGCCTATTGCCACATCGTGTCGCCGGTTACCGGCAGGGCCGGGCTGCGGCTGGTCGATCCCGGCAACTATGTGACTGCAAACGATGCAAGCGGCATCGTCGTCATCACCCAGCTGCAACCCATCAGCGTCATCTTTACCGTGGCGGAGGACAACCTCCCGCAAATCGTCAAGCGCCTTCGCGCTGGCGCCACCATGCCGGTGACCGCTTTCGACCGCAGCGGCGCGACCAAGCTCGCCACCGGCACATTGAAGACGCTCGACAATCAGATCGATACCACCACCGGCACCTTGAAGCTGCGCGCCGAATTCGCCAATGAGGACGATAGCCTGTTCCCCAATCAGTTCGTCAATGTTCAGCTTCTGATCGACACGCTGCACGATGCGAC
>Ga0126384_10001600_pt1 | contig 13487 bp, 9 predicted proteins | sample PanSoiMetPlot_36_FD_92543 | JGI IMG/M metagenome (GOLD analysis project Ga0126384, IMG submission 92543) | Tropical forest soil microbial communities from Panama - MetaG Plot_36 | ecosystem: Environmental > Terrestrial > Soil > Tropical forest > Bulk soil | place: Panama | collected 2016-02-17 | reverse complement strand
TTTGTAGGTGCGCAGACGCTGCCCCATGTCGGCGATGTAGCTCTCCGGAATGGCCACGTCCACCCCCAGATTGATCGAAACGGCTGTCTCGTCTTCGACCTGCTCGCCTCGCAGTTCCGCAACGGTCCGCTCCAGCATTTGGGTGTAGAGGTCAAAGCCGAGCGCATCCATGTGGCCGGACTGTTCGCCTCCGAGCAAGTTTCCGGCGCCGCGCAGCTCCAGGTCCAATGCGGCAATCCGAAAACCCGCGCCCAGGTCTGAAAACTCGCGAATCGCCGCCAGCCGCCGGCGGGCAATCGGCGAGAGCTCCTGTTCCGCAGGGATCGACAGGTAGGCATAAGCCCGTCGATTTGAACGACCGACGCGGCCGCGCAATTGATAAAGCTGAGAAAGACCGTAAGTATCAGCGCGGTTTATGATGATAGTGTTCGCTCGTGGGATGTCTATTCCATTCTCAATGATGGTGGTGGCAACCAGGACATCATATTTGTAATCAATGAAGTCCAGCATTACGCGCTCCATCTCTTTTTCATTCATTTGCCCATGGCCAACTGCCAGGCGAGCTTGCGGAACCAGGCGGTTGACCAGCGCGGCAATCGTATCGATGGATTCGACACGATTGTGAATGAAAAATACCTGGCCGCCCCGCGATAGTTCAAGTTCGATCGCCGACTTGATTACTGCATCAGACGATTGCACCACCTGCGTTTGAATTGCGAGGCGATCGCTCGGCGGAGTCTCGATCAACGACATATCACGCAAACCACTCAGCGACATATTCAGCGTTCGCGGAATTGGTGTAGCCGAAAGCGTCAGCACATCTACGCGTTTCTTCAGTTGCTTTAGACGTTCCTTATGCGCGACACCAAAACGCTGTTCTTCATCAACAACGACCAGACCGAGATCACGAAAGGCCACGTCTTTGGAAAGCATTCGATGCGTTCCAATCACCACGTCAACTTCGCCCGATTCGACGCGCTTCACTACTTCTTTTTGTTCTTTAGACGTGCGAAAACGCGAGAGCAATTCGATCTTGACGGGGAACGGCGCGAAGCGTTTGCGGAAAGTATCGAAATGTTGGTAAGCGAGTACCGTTGTCGGCGTCAGCACCGCAGTTTGCTTGCCATCCATGACCGCTTTAAAAGCGGCACGCATCGCCACTTCGGTCTTGCCATAGCCCACATCCCCGCACAGCAGGCGATCCATTGGCGTGGGCGTTTCCATGTCGTGTTTAACGTCTTCAATCGCAGTTTCCTGATCCGGTGTCAACGTGTATTCGAATCCGCCCTCGAATTCGCGTTGCCATGGCGCGTCCTGGGGGAAGGCGTGGCCCAGCACAAGTTTACGTTCGGCGTAAAGCCGCAGGAGTTCGTCGGCCATATCGCGCATTGCGCGCTTGGCTTTCGCTTTCGTTTTTTGCCAGCCGAGGCCACCCAATCGATCAAGAGCCGGGTGATGGCCTTCAGCGCTGGAATAACGTTGAACCAGATCGAGCCGCTCAACAGGTACGTAGAGCTTTGCGTCATCGGCGTAATACAGCAACATGAACTCGCTGCGTTGGGGTTCGACAAACTGAGATCTGTCGAACATCGGTTTTGGTCCAAGGTCCAAAGTTACCAGACCGCCAAAGCGAGCGATGCCGTGATCGATATGCACGACGTAGTCGTCGATCTTTAAATCGCGGAAATCAGAAAGGAAGGCAGCGGCCCGGGCGCGCCTGCGCTTCTCGCGTTTCGCCGCCACACTGCGCCGTTCAAGCACCGGTTCGGCAGCTTCGTCGAACAGATCGCCTTCGACGTGAACGATCAAACGCGCCGAAGGGAGTTCAAATCCGCCGGACAATTTTCCTGCGGTGACGAACGCCGGCGAAGTCAGAGAATCACTCTCATCGGTGAAAGATGCGAGCCGCGTATTCACGTTGTACTCGCGGAGGATTTCAGAAATGCGCTCAGCGACGCCTGGGCTGGGCATGACAAAAACCGTCGTAGTACCCGATTCAGTGAAACGGGTGGTAACGTCCCGCGCCAGCTCAGGCAAGCGACCGTGATAACGGACAACTGATTGTGATTGCCAATCGATTTCCGCTGGCGCGGCCCCCTCGTGCGGAAACAAAAACAGCGGTTGCTTTTGCGTGCGCTCCTTGCCGACAGAAATCTTTGGCGCCTCGGCGTCCAGCGCGAATTCTTGATCCATCTTTGCCGCGGTGCGGCCGAGCGCCCGAAATTCGAGACGCGATAAATTGTCGATCTTCCGGCGCAATTCATCGGCGGTTAGATACAGCTCAGCCGGCCGCATTCCAAGATCGTCAGCCGCGTCGTTCTCCGCGTAGCGCGCCTCAAGCGTCTGAAAGGCGTTAGAAAGAAAATTTTCGATTGCCACCGGCTCGTCAATCACCAGCACTGGATCTTTCAAATAATCGAATGCTGCTGAGGCCGGCGTTTGGTCCACAGTGATCAGCCATTCCCAACCAGGGAAGTCTTCGCCTTCATCCGCGAACACAGTTCGATCTCGCAATGAACGTGCGAAGCGTTCATCTCGCCAGCGTGCGCGCGCTCGGCTGGCCCATTCGCGAAAATCTGCCGGCCGCACATACAGCTCGCGCATGGGCAGAATCTCAATGACGCCCAATTGGGCCGTTGAGAGTTGCGTTTCCGGTTCAAATTCGCGAATCGAATCGACGGTGTCGCCAAAGAATTCGACACGCACCGGAAAGGCGCGACCCGGAGGCCACACGTCCAGGATCCCCCCGCGCATCGAAAATTCACCGATGGCACCCACCGGATCTTCACGGACATAACCGCACGCCGGCAGCTTGTTCACGAGCTCTTCAGGAGCAAAATCTTCATCACGCCGCAAGACAGCCCCCAGTTTGAGAAAGTCATGCGGAGCAATTGTTCGCCGCGCGAGTGCTCGCGACGTCAGCAACGCAAAATCCGGCTGGTGTCGCGTGAGCCGCCACAGCGCGAGCGCGCGCCGCTCGAGGGTCTCTGCGTGAGGAGAGCCGCCGGCATAGGGGTCGCTCTCAGAAGCCGGCAGCACGGCGACTGCCTCCTCACACTGGTTCACGCCACGTAAGGCGCAATACCAAAACGAGAGATCGCGCTCCCATCCTTCGAGATCGCGCTGCGCCGAAACCACAATCGCGAATTGTCTTCCGGTTTCGCGCTGCAGGGCCGCGACCGTCAGGGCCCTCGCAGGTCCGGAAACCAGACCGCTAATCGACACGACGCGTGCGCCGCGGCGCACCTGATCAAGCACACTGCGAAACTCAGCACCGTCAATCACTGAGTTCAAGGTTCGCTGAAGCGAATAGTTTGTTTCCGCAGTTGTGACCATTTGCTAAATGCGGTTATGCGTCCAATAGGTCCAATACGACCTATAGGACCTATCCTGTCTTCATTCGTTCAATAATCGCGCTCGTCGAAGCCCCTTCCACAAACGGCAAGCTGACCACGCGGCCACCGGCGGCCTCGACTTCTTCCCGCCCGTGGATTTCATCGAGTGCGTAATCGCCACCTTTGACGAGTACATCCGGAAGCAATTCCGCGATTAGTGAACGCGGGGACACATCATCGAAGATCGTCACGTAATCTACGACGCGCAGCGCGGACAGAATCTCTGCTCGCTCGTCTTCATCGATTAGCGGCCGCCCGTCGCCTTTCAGTTCCCGGACGGTCCGGTCGCTGTTGATGGCGACGACTAACGCATCGCCCAGGGCACGTGCCTGCTCGAGGTAGCGAACATGTCCTACGTGCAGCAGATCGAACACGCCATTTGTAAACACTAGTTTGTTTCCGGATGCTCGCAAGCGTATCCGCTCAGCAATCAGTTCATCGTGCGACAGAAATTTTTTTCGCATCGAGGCCAAACGAGAATTGTAAGGGCGCGGCAGATAAACGGCAAAAACGGGCTAGTCTATTCACGATTTACGATTTACTATTCACGGATTGCTATGACTGTCCCTTTTATCGAAGAGAATGATCAAACGCTCGCGCGCCGCGAGCACCTCGAAACCTTGCGAAAACTGGTTGGCAATGTTTATCCGAACAAATTTCAACGCAGCAATGTCACCCACACTGTTTCCGGTGAAGATACGGTCACCTCGGTCGTCGCAACCTTTCGCCGTTTTGAGCCCCAGCTCGCCGAAGGCGAAAAGCCCTCACCGGAAATTCTTGAAAACGCAAACTCCGAATTAAGGAAAGTGCGCGTGCGCATCGCGGGGCGGATTGCCGCGCCGCCGCGCGTGATGGGTAAGGCAGCCTTTGTGCATTTGTCTGATGGCAATTCACGCCTGCAGATTTATCTGCGGCGTCAGGACATTGTCGGCTTGCGCAACGATGGCAATGGCGGCGACGTGAATGGATGGGAGTTGTTCGGTCTGCTGGACCACGGCGATTTCATCGGCGTTGAAGGTTATCTGTTTGTCACCAAGACCGGCGAGTTATCTGTCCATGTTGAGAAGCTACAGTTCCTCGCCAAGGCCTTGTTGCCGATGCCTGACAAGATGCACGGCATTCACGATCCCGAGATCCGCCAACGTCAGCGTTATGCAGACTTGATTGCCGGCAGCCTGAAATTAGATCGAGACGAAGGTCTAACGCCGCGTGAAGTATTTGAATTGCGCTCGAAAGTTGTGCGCGAGATTAGGCGGTTTCTCGACGAGCATGAGTATATCGAAGTGGAAACTCCCATGCTGACGGCGCTGGCCACGGGTGCCGCCGCGCGTCCATTCAAGACGCACCACAATGCACTGGATATTGATTTGTTCGCGCGGATTGCGCCGGAACTTTATTTAAAACGACTGGTCGTCGGCGGATTTGAAAAGGTTTACGAACTGAATCGCAATTTTCGCAATGAAGGCATTTCTACCAAGCACAATCCCGAATTCACGATGTTGGAGTTTTACTGGGCCTACGCGGACGTGAACCAGATGATGGACTTGTGTGAAAAGCTTTTGCGATCAGTCGTGTACACAGTCACAGGCCATACGCATATTCGTTACGGTGAACACGAGATCGATTTCTCGCAGCCGTTCCAGCGCATTACGATGAAGGAAGCGATCAGGTGCCACGGTAATCTGAAGATCAACGAAGATGAATCGCCAATCCGAATCGTGGAACTCTTTGAAGACCTCGCTGAGCCGCATCTGATCCAGCCGACTTTTATTACAGATTTTCCCAAGGCGATCTCACCGCTATCGAAAGCTTCGCCGTTGGATCCATCTGTCGCCGAACGGTTCGAATACTTCGTCGGCGCGATTGAATCGGCCAATGGCTTTTCAGAATTAAACGATCCTGAAGAGCAGTATCAACGCTTCAAAGACCAGGTCGTCCAGCGCGAGCGCGGTGATGAAGAGGCGATGCTGATGGACGAAGACTATATTCGCGCGCTGTCCTATGGCATGCCGCCAGCGGCAGGAATTGGCGTCGGCATCGACCGGCTAGTCATGCTGCTGGCGAACAAGCATTCGATCCGCGACGTGATCCTTTTTCCACATCTCAGACCGGAACAGAAACCCGACCGTTAGGGGTTGGTCCCTCGCTCGGGTTTCTGCAGCCGCACCCTCCCTTACAGTCGGGTTTCTGCCGTTACTTCGCTGGTGTTTCCTGATGTGAAAACGCCCACCATTTTCCACCGCGATTCACCCAGACGCTGCTGGCCCACGTGGCTGAGGGCAGCGCCGTGCCTCCGCATGTGCCATCCTGGGTTGCTTTATACGTCAAGAGAGCGGCGCTCGAGCTAATCATTGTCAACTTCCAGTCGCTCAAAGAAAATGACTTGACGTCGCAGGATGCTTCGGTAATTTCCTTGATCGCAGCTGTTTTGTTTGCCGTTCCGCTGTCGCCAATCATGATGGTGTCCGACGACAGCCACGTCTGAAACGGTTTCGCATCTTTATTCTTCCACGCGTCCCAGAGTTTTGTTTCCATCGCGGAAAGTTTTTTCAGCATTTGCGCCTTGGTCATGGCCGGTTTCAGTTTTGGTGAGGGCGAAGGCGACGCCGTCGCCTGGGGCTGAGCCAAACACTGAGCCAAACAAAATGACGCGAACACTAACAAAAACGCGGCGGCCAGGGGTAGGTTTCGGTTCATTGGTTCTCCTAGGCAATCAGAAAGAATTGTTGGTCCAAAACGCGCAAGGTTCTACTATCCGAGCCAGTTTCTGTCAATAGAAGCGGTGGGAAGAAGGCAGAAAGCAGAAGGCAGATTCTCCGTTTGATTGCGACTGCCCACTGCCCACTGCCCACTGACACTGCCACTGCCCACTGCCCACTTGCTCACTGTCCACTGCCCACTGCCCACTGCACACTGCCTACTGCTTACTGCGGCCCACCCTATGGTAAACTCGCCTCGATAACTGGCGTTGAGCCATGAGCATTCCGATCGTTTCGTTAGTCTCTCCACCCAACTCGCGATCTCTCCCGTTCATCAGGCACATTCGCCGTTATTGAATGGAGGCAGTCATGAAAAAGTTTTTTCTCCGTTCCGGGCTGGTCATTGCTGTGGTGCTGGGGGCAAGCGTGGCCGCATTCGCGGATACGATTCACCTCAAAGATGGTAGCGTGATTCGCGGCCAAATCATTGGCTTCCGCAATGAACAATTCACGATAGAAGTGGGGAGCGGATCGCGCGGACGGAAGAGCCGTATTACGGTGTATATGGAGGATGTCGATTGGATCGAGTTTGACGCCGTCGGTAGCGCAGGTAACGATAGCTCAAGTACGCAATCACCTTCGTACCAACCGCCGTCTAATACCCAACCGTCCAACAATGATACGGGCAATACATCTTCGAGCACCACGAATCCAAACGCGCCTCCGACCTTCTTCCAGGTAAACATCAAAGTGCGAGCCGATAACACGAGTAACGGCTGGACCAACAGCGGCTTGGTTGTCCGCCGTGGACAGCGGCTGCGCATTACAGCCTCCGGTCGCGTGAGTCTCGGAGCTAATCGCGTTTCCTCGCCAGATGGTCTTCCGAGTATTCCCGACCGCGACAAACTGATGAGGACGCAGCCGACGGGCGCATTGATTGCCGTGATCGGCGATGATAACGACGATTTCATTTTTATCGGCCGCAGCAAGGATTTTGTCGCGCAACGAGACGGTGTGCTGTTTCTGGGCGTAAACGAAGGGAACTTGAGCGATAACTCCGGTACTTTCGACGTGGTCATCGAAGCCGAGGCCATGAGCAGCCGGCCATAATATTTTGGGGCGCCCTTGCCGGCAATAAGGCGACAACAGGCCGCGTTTTTCGCGAGTTCAAACGCCGCCGCCGCTTCGCTCTTGCCGGCGCACTCGAAATAGCTGGGAAACGTCGCGAGATTGCTCCGCATCACAAACTTTGGGCTTGGTGTCTGATGAGCTTGACCCGCTTATGAACAGCGACCTATAGTCGCAGCGGTTGAAATCGTACCCTGCCTTAATCCGAAAAAGGATCGTCATCATGAGACCTTACTTTCGCGTTCTCGTTTTCGCCTTTTTGTTATTGAGCCTCGCCGGTGCTCAGTCAGCGTCAATGCTCGCACAATCGCGCCGGCAACCGCCCGCCACAGATCAGAAGAAAAATAAGCGTCCCACCGAAGGGCAACAGCAGGGAGAGGAGAAGCAGGAACCGCTTCCGCCTGATTTAACCGGCAAGCCGCAAGAGGCGGAAAAAGTTAGCGTCACGACCAACCTCGTCAATGTAGACGCCGTCGTTTACAACAAGAAGACCGGTCAGCCCCAACTAAATCTGCACAAAAATAACTTTGCGATATTTGTCGATGGCGTGAAGAAGGACATCACCAATTTCTCGACACCGGAAGCACCGATCACGGTGACGCTCGTGGTTGAATACAGCAAACTTGGTCAGATTCTCGGTTACTACGGGAACGGAGGGATGGAAGAGGGTCAGCTCGAAGTGATTCGGCCGGCAGCCTTGTTTCTGGAGCAGTTCATCAAGCCCCCCGACGACTTTGCCTCAGTGATCGCTTTTGATATGCGGCCTACGCCGCTAACGGACTTCACAAATAATCCGCAACGATTGCAGCAGGTCGTTAGTTTGCTTCTGCGGAACCAGCCGGCATTCACCGAAACCAATCTTTACGACGCGCTAAAGTTAACGCTCGTTGGCGGACGCGCAGACGCGGTTGTCCTGGAGGACACGAAAGAGAGGAAGATGGATTATGCCGGGATGGTCGCCGTGCCCGGAGGCCGTCGTCGCGCGGTGCTTCTGGTCGCTTCCGGAATCGATACCTTCAGCAAGATCAATCACGACCAGGCCCGTAAGATCGTCCAGAACTCCGGCATCCCGATTTACATCGTTGGCACCGCAAACCTATTCGTCAAGAAGTATGCGGACTATATGGATCCAGGCATGGGAACGCAGATCCGTGGAATTCCCATCGATCGCATGACCTTCGCGCAGGCTGACAACACACTCAAGACTTTTGCGAAAGAGAGTGGCGGCGCTTACTATCCAGTGACTTTCGAGGGCGAATTGCCAAACGTGCTGGGAAGCATTAACGCGATGCTCCGCAGTCAATACAGTCTCGGGTTCAAGCCCGAGGACATCCCTGATGGCAAGGCCCATAAGATTGTCGTCAAAGTCGACGTGGACGGTGACGGCCAATACGACGACAAAGCTTACGTCGTAAATGCTCGAGAGGTTTACATCGCTCCCAAAGCAGGTGCTCCCACTACGAAGGCGGCCGGCAATAAGCAGTAAGCAGAAAGCAGCAGGCAGTAAGCAAAAAGCAGAAACCTCTATAGGCTTGGTTGCGTATCCCTACTGCCTACTGCCTACTGCCTACTGCCTACTGCCTACTGCCCACTGCCTACTGCCTACTTTTCCTTGCTCTACTATACAGCCCCCGTGTAAAGTAATTTCGTCATAATCCCTAACTAACTCCCCGCTTTGCAAAACCAGTCGGAGGTCGAAAAACTGATGTCCACTGAAGTCATCACGCCGGGTAAAGCCGCGGCTGCACAGGAATACCCCGACCGCGTCGGATTTCAACCTGAGAATCCTTATCTCGCGACTTTTCAGCCATATATTCCTGCCAGCGTGGCCATACCTGAGCTGACAGTCATGCCGCTCGTCGTGGGCACGATTCTTGGAATCATTTTCGGTGCCTCCTCGCTTTACCTGGTGCTGAAAGTGGGATTGACGGTAAGCGCCTCCATACCGGTCGCAGTTATCTCAATTACTCTGTTCCGGCTGCTGTCAAAAGTCGGACTTCGGGATGCGAACATTCTGGAGCATAACGTCGTGCAGACCGCAGGCTCGGCAGGAGAATCGATTGCTTTCGGTCTCGGCGTGACCATGCCGGCCATCATGATCCTGGGATTCGATCTCGAGATTACCCGCGTAATGCTGGTGGCGATCCTGGGTGGTCTTTTGGGAATCCTGATGATGATTCCCTTGCGGCGCGCTCTGATTGTCGCCCAACACGGATATCTCAAATACCCTGAAGGCACGGCTTGCGCGGAAGTTTTGAAGGCCGGCGCGAATGACGAGTCGCGTGCCGCGGCGCATCAGGGCGAAAAGGTTGTGGACGAGACGGAACAGATCGGCGCGAAGACAATTTTCGCCGGCTTCGGGATCGGTTTCGTTTATGCAACTCTGATGAAAGCATTCAGCGCGTGGAAGGAAACACCTGAGAGAGTGTTCGGCGCACCATTCACTGGCGGTTCAGCATCGGTTGAAGTAAATCCAGCGCTTCTCGGCGTAGGCTACATCATCGGCCCACGAATCGCGTCAATCATGTGTGCCGGTGGCGTACTCGCCTATCTGGTCTTAATTCCCGCGATTAAATTCTTCGGCAGCTCATTGACTACCGTGCTTCCGCCGGGCGACGACTTGATCAGCAAGATGGCGCCTGACGATGTTCGCAACGCATACGTGCTGTACATCGGCGCAGGTGCCGTAGCCGCTGGCGGAATCATCAGCCTCGGACGTTCGCTGCCGGTAATTTGGCATGGCTTGAAGGAAGGGCTAAAGGATTTGCGCGGCTCGCGAGTAGCTTCGGGGACGGCCATGTTACGAACAGATCGTGACATGTCGATGAAGTTCGTGCTGGCCGGAATCATTGCGCTGATCGCGATGATCATGGGTTTCCCGCAGCTTGGCTTGCAGGTCAACATTTTCGTGGCGTTCGTCGGCGCGGTCTTGATCGTTGCCTTTGGTTTTCTGTTCGTGACGGTATCGTCTCGCCTAACGGGCGAAATTGGCTCATCGTCAAATCCAATTTCGGGCATGACCGTGGCGACTTTGCTGCTGACGTGCCTCATTTTTTTGGTGGTTGGCTGGACCGGTCCGAACTATTACGTTACGGCGCTCTCGATCGGCGCAATCGTGTGCATTGCGTCCTCAAACGGCGGCACGACCTCGCAGGACTTGAAGACCGGATTCCTTGTGGGCTCGACCCCACGAAACCAGCAGATTGCGATTCTCATCGGAGCATTCGCCTCCGCGTTGCTCCTGGGTCCGATTCTGCTAAAACTGAACAGTGCCGGTACAGTTTACGTACCGGTGAAAGATCCGGTCGTGGCTGCCACGCACGTGGACCAATCACAACTTAGTGGGTCCGAGAAACTTGCCGGCCCACAATCTGAGAAAGATCAGAACACCTATGGGATCTGGCAACGAATCGATCCCGAAGCAGGGACGGCGACGAAATACCTGGTGAACGATCAGGGCGTGCCCGTTTACAAGGTTGACCCGGGCATTAACGGAAAGGAAAAGGTTCGTCCCGACGGGTCGCAGGTCGACAAATTCAAAGCGCCCAAAGCGACTTTGATGTCATACATCATCAAAGGCATTCTCGATCGACGCTTGCCATGGGGACTGGTGTTGTTAGGTGTGATGATCGCCATCGTGCTGGAGATGAGCGGCATTCCGTCTCTAGCCTTCGCTGTCGGCGTTTATCTCCCATTGTCATCTTCCAGTCCGATTTTCATCGGCGGCATGATTCGTTTGCTGATAGACAAGTACCACAAACGCAAACTCGCCCATAAGAAGCTCACTGAAGAACAGCTGCAAGCCGAAGGTGACAAGAGTCCTGGCGTGTTGATGGCTTCCGGTTATATCGCCGGAGGCGCGTTGGCCGGAATTGTCGTGGCGCTAATGACCGGCTGGTCAAGAATCAAACCGTTTACCGATAAGATCACGAACTGGTCAGAAGGACACAACCCTTTCTTCCCCTTGAGCGAGGATTTCCAGAAAGCTAATCCTTATGCGAACCCACACATCCATGCGGACCTTTTGTCTTTGATCCCTTTCGTGATCCTGATCGTGATTCTCTATGCCACCGGCCGCGAATTGATCTTGTCCGGCAAGACCGCAAAGAGGTAATCAAATCACAGCAATATTTGTGTAAGATGTTCGAGGCGCGCCGCAATGGGGGACGCGCCTCAACATTCACGAGGAATAATGCGATGAATTTATCCGATTGCCGGAAAGCCGGTTCATTTCAACTACTCGCAATCGCCGCCGTCGCCCTAATCCCTTTCGGATTCCTCACCACGCTTCGGGCGCAAACAAATGCGCCACAACGTCCGCCGACCGAAGTGGTCCGCGATTTTTATAAAGCCATGCGTGAAAAACGGTTCAAAGACGCATGGGCTATGACCATTTACAAGCCTGCGGTGGAAGACTTGACGGCTGAGGAAATGGAAGATCTACGCGGGATTTTTGAATCCCGAGCTGCCCAAATTCCGCAAGAAGTCGAGATCATGGGAGAGCAAATTACGAACAACACCGCGACAGTGTTCGTCAAGGTTCCTTCGGCCGAAGCGACGCCGCAGGTCACTTCACAACCGGTGACACTTATACTCAGTAATGGAGCGTGGATTATTGGAACTGACACCGATGCCGCAACCGTTAAAAGAGCGGGCAGGCGCTATTTTCTCGATGCCCTGATTACCGAAAACGAAGGCAGTATCGAAGATTTCCTGAAGGGTCTAATTGGCGTCGAAGCGATTTACGCCGCTCAGCACAACGGGGTGTTCGGTGATTTTGCGGCTTTGATCAAAAGCGGATTGCTGTCTGAGGACGCCGTAGACCCTAAAATCACCGGCTATAATTTACGGCTGGTATTAAACCCGGACGGGAAGGCGTTCGTCACCGCCGGTGAACCGACCCGGTATGGCCATACGGGCAGACTCTCATATTGGATGGATCAGTCCGGAAACTTGAAAAATCTCGACAATAAGGGCAAACCGTTGAGCCCGGGTAAGTAACATCGCCTTCACGGGCCTGCCAGCTACCCAGGTGAATGCGCCAAAAGCGTCGTAAATTCAGTATTGCCGTCGCCTTTAGCAAAGGGCTAGAATAAAAGTGAACCGCGAGCCGTCGGGGTTACCTTCTTGTTCCCATCCCTTGACGAGAAATCGCAATCCTTGTCCTTCCGCACAGAAAGGTCCGGAGATCATGCCAGAGTTGATCCGATCGGTAGTCTCTCGAATGCGGAATTATGTCAAAGACCGGCGACGCTCGCCCCGAGTTCGCGCCCGCTTATTGTTTACCGTCTCAGTTCGCCAAAAAACCAAAGTGACCAGGACCATCCAACGCGATCGGATTTTGAAAGGGCACACCCGAGACATCAGCGCAACCGGACTTGGGCTATTGCTGCCACAGGTGCATCTCGACGGCCATCATTTGGCGACCGAAGGACGCGAAATGAATGTCGTGCTCGAGCTGCCTGGCGGCCCATTGTCGTTGGTTGTTGAGCCCGCGCGTTACGAATACCTGGATGAGTCGGAACTTGGATGCAGCTACTTAATCGGAGTGAGGATCAAAGGGATCAGCGATGAGGACCGCTTACGGATTGAAAGTTTCATCGCACACGCCCTGGCCGGCGACGAACATCGCCAATTGGCAATTACTTAAAACTTAACCAGCCGAACGCCTGCGGCACGTGAAAATTTGGTTTTGCGGTGCGCGTAGGTTGCCACGCCAGATAGCCCCGGTCAGGATCCTTTCCGACACAGCGAAAAAGGTTGACGCGCCACCGTTCGCCTGTCTGTGGCTCGTGAATCCACTGGTTCCACGGAATACGCATCGCAATTGTCACGCGATCTTCGGTGATCGACCCTAACGCTGTCATATGCGAATGGAAACCCCAGTCTGACTCACGTTTTTCGGGGGTCCAATGAAGCGCCACATCCAGCCATTCACCGGTCGGCGCCGCCTCGAACTCAAAATATCTTTCAATGACACCTGGATCGGGCGCGATGAAGATCTCACACACATCGCGATCCCACAGGCCCATTGTTTTCCTGTCCGTTACCGGCTGATTGCTGATTACGAGTGGTTCACCCTGACGACAAACAAAGCGGACATACAAGGCTTTCTTTGACTAGAGGGCTCGCGCACTGGCGCGGCGCGAGTTGGGCGCACTTTCTCCGGACCAATACTGCGTGATTTCCACGGGCATGGACTTTTCCCAGTCGCGACTTTCCGGGTTACCGCGCGGCAAATCGTTCGCGATGTATTGGGCTTCGA
>Ga0126384_10001599_pt1 | contig 13487 bp, 14 predicted proteins | sample PanSoiMetPlot_36_FD_92543 | JGI IMG/M metagenome (GOLD analysis project Ga0126384, IMG submission 92543) | Tropical forest soil microbial communities from Panama - MetaG Plot_36 | ecosystem: Environmental > Terrestrial > Soil > Tropical forest > Bulk soil | place: Panama | collected 2016-02-17 | reverse complement strand
GCGAGGGCAGAGGAGCGCGAGACGCGCGGGTTCATCTCGATCACTACCATCCGCCCATCCTTGGGATCGACTCCGAACTGGATGTTCGACCCGCCGGTGTCCACGCCGATCTCTCGAATGATCGCGATCGCCGCCTGGCGCATCCGCTGGTATTCCTTGTCGGTGAGCGTCTGAATCGGCGCGACGGTGATCGAATCGCCGGTGTGTACACCCATCGGGTCGAAGTTTTCGATCGAGCAGACGATCACCACGTTGTCGGCGCAGTCGCGCATCACCTCCAGCTCGAATTCTTTCCAGCCGAGGACGGACTCCTCGATCAGGATCGTGTTCACCGGACTCGTGCTCAGGCCCCAGCGGCAGACGGCGTCGTACTCGCCCCGGTTGTAGGCGATTCCGCCGCCCGTGCCTCCGAGGGTGAAGCTGGGCCGGATGATCGCGGGAAAGCCAATTTCGTCGGCCAGCGCGCCGGCCTCCTCCAGATTGTGCGCGTAACCGCTCTTCGGCAGCGGAACGCCGATCTTTTGCATCGAGGCCTTGAAGAGCAGCCTGTCCTCCGCTCGATTGATCGCCTCGAGCGATGCGCCGATCAGCCTGGAGCCATATTTGTCGAGCACTCCGCTCTCCGCCAGCTCTTTGGAGAGGTTCAGCGCCGTCTGTCCACCCATCGTCGGCAGCACGGAATCCGGACGCTCCAGCGCCAGGATCTTCTCGGCGGACTCCAAATCGATTGGCTCGATATACGTTCGGTCAGCCAGCTCCGGGTCGGTCATGATCGTCGCTGGGTTGCTGTTGAGCAGGACGACTTCGACGCCCTCCTCCCGCATCGCCTTGATCGCCTGAGCGCCGGAGTAGTCGAATTCGCACGCCTGGCCGATGACAATGGGGCCAGAGCCGATGACGAGAACCTTCTTGATGTCGCTGCGCTTTGGCATCGGGTCGGCGAACACATACCACGTCGAGCCCCGATCTGTTTTGAGGAACGCGCGCCGGCGCCGCGAATTCCAATCGACGCGAAGGCGGCCATGATCGAGTCAGTGCTCGCCGCCCAGAGGGCAATACGGATCGCCATGCTCACCAACCGCAAACGCTGAATTGAAATAATCCGTCGCCGCCGGGGTGACTGCCAGAGGGCCCACGCCGATCGCGTTGACTATGAATCCTTCGCCGAGCTCGCGCGCTTCGCGAGGACTCCGCGAAGATCCTCGAGGCCGATCCCGAGGCTGCGCAAAGCGACGAGCAGATGGTAGAGGACGTCGGCGCCCTCTTCGGCAGCCCGCGCGCGGTCTTCGTCGGCGCAGGCAACCAAAAGCTCTGCCACTTCCTCGCCGAGCTTTTTCAATCGCAAATTGCGATCGCTCAGAAGCACGCGCGTATAGGACCTTCGCGCGCTGCCCTGCGCCGAGCTGCGATCCGCCGGTGCGCCCTCGACGGAGCCGGCCGCCGCAAGCGAGCCAGCCCGTTCAGCGATCACTCGATCCAGCGCGCTGAGCGCATCGGGCTCAAAGGCAGAGCCGAAGCACGAGCGCTTGCCTTCGTGGCACGCGGGTCCGGCGGGGATGACCCGCGCAAGCAGCGCGTCGCCGTCGCAGTCCGGGCTCAGGGCGACGACTTTCTGGGTATTGCCGCTGGTCGCGCCCTTTCGCCAAAGTCCGCGCGAGCGCGAGTGGTAGTGCATCTCGCCGGTTTCAAGCGTTTTTTCCACCGCGGCGCGATCGGCATGCGCGACCATCAGCACCTCCGCAGTCCGCGCATCCTGCGTCACCACCGTGACCAGGCCATTTCCCTTCTTGAAATCGAGCGAGCCAACGTCAACCATGCATCCTCCGAGCCTGCTCGGGCGCGAGCAGCCGTCGGACCTCGTCCGCCAATGCGGCGTTGGTGGCGATCGCATTCGAGCCAAACGCCGTCGCTCGCCCGCCCCAGTCGGTAAAAACGCCCCCCGCTTCCCGGACGATCGGAAACAGCGCCGCCGCATCCCATGGCGAGAGGATTTCGTCCACCATGACCTCGGCTCGTCCGGTGGCGACGAGAAGGTAGCCGTAGCAATCGCCCCAGGTTCGAGCGACCGCGGCGCGCGAGGAAAGCGCGCGCCAAGCATCCCCCCGAGCCGGATTCTCGCCGAACCTCTCGTCGGTGATCAGCGCGGTGGCCGCGCCCAAATCCGCGACCGCGGAAACAGCGCACTTCGCTCCATTCCACCAACAACCATGTCCGGGAGCGGCGACCAACGCCTCCCCCACCGCTGGGAAGTAGGCCGCGCCCGCGAGAACCTCTTCACCCTTCGCCACCGCCACCAGCGTTCCCCAGAGCGGCACCCCTCGAACGAAGGTCTTCGTTCCGTCGATCGGGTCGAGGATCCACCGACGCTCGGCGTTTGGATTCTGCACTCCCAGCTCTTCGCCGAGGATTCCGTCGTCCGGGAAACGCGCCTCGATCCACTCGCGAGCCCTCGCTTCCGCCTCGCGGTCTGCGACGGTGACCGGCGTACCATCGCGCTTGGTCTCGATCGCCAGCGATTTTCGAAAATGAGCGAGCGCGACGTCGCCCGCGCGCCGTGCCACGTCGGCAACGGCTTGCATCAGTGTGCTCGCCTCGTCCTTCATACAACCCGCCTCACCGCAATGCCCCTCTTCGCCAAAGAGCGCTTAATCTCGCGCACCGAGGTCGTGCCGTCGTGGACGATGCCCGCCACCAGCGCCGCCTCAGCGCCTCCTTTGTCCAATGCATCCGCCACGTGCTCTGCGCTGCCCGCCCCTCCCGAGGCGATCACCGGCACGCTCACTGCTTTCACCACTGCGCTCGTCAGCTCCAAGTCATAGCCGGTGCGAACCCCGTCGCGGTCGATGCTGGTGAGAAGTATCTCGCCCGCTCCTCGCCTGACGCATTCTCTGGCCCAATCGAGCGCATCCAGATCGGTCGCGGTGCGTCCGCCGTGCGTGTAGACGCGCCAAGAATTTCCGTTTCGGCTTGCATCGATGCTCGCCACCACGCACTGCGAGCCGAAGCGCGCGGCGCATTCGGTGATCACCTCCGGACGCGCCACCGCGGCGGTGTTGATGCTGACCTTGTCGGCCCCGGAACGAAGCGCTCGATCCACATCCTCCGCGCTGCGCACCCCGCCGCCAATGGTGAGGGGGATGAACAGCCGCTCGGCCGTTCGCTGTGCCAAGCCGAGCAGCGTCTGCCTCTCTTCCGCGCTGGCGGCAATGTCCAAGAAGGTAATCTCGTCCGCGCCTTCGGATTCATAGCGCTGGGCGAGCTCGACCGGATCGCCCATGTCCCGCAGCTGCTGGAACCGCACTCCCTTCACCACCCGGCCACCCTTCACGTCGAGGCAGACGATGATCCGTCTGGTGAGCATCACTTCACCTCGAGCGCCACCGCTCCCTTGGTGCTGAAAACGGTGCCCGAGTCGACCAGCGCGTCGCGCAGCGCGAGCCCCACCGCTTTGAACGACGCCTCGATGATGTGGTGCCGGTGCTTTCCGCGTATCACGCGCAGGTGCAGGGTCGCGCGCGCATTGTCGCAGAAGGAACGCATCCAATGCTCGTAGAGCTTGTTGGGCAGCCGTCCCCGGTAGTACGGCCGCCCGCCGACATCGATCGCCGCATGCACCAGGGCATCGTCCATCGGAACGAAGCGGTCGCCGTAGCGCGCTGCGGTGGCAGGAATCACCTTCGCCACTCCGGCGCCAACCGCAATGGCCACGTCTTCCATCAGATGGTGGCGAAGGTCTCCGTGGGCGCGGATGTTCAGGTCCAGCCCGGAGTACTTCGCGAACGTCGCGAGCATGTGATTGAAGAATGGCAGCCCGGTGTCGATTTGCGCCGCCCCGTTGCCGCGGGCGACTTCCACTCGGATTTTCGTCTCCGCCGTTTCTCTGACAATCACCGTCACGATGAAAACTCCCGCGCAATGTCGCGCGCATCCAGCGCGCCCGTGTACAGAGCCATGCCCAGCACCGCGCCGGCAACGCCGCAGGAGGCGAGCGACCTCAGCTCCGCTGCGCTGGTGATTCCGCCCGACGCGTAGAGCGGATGCCGGCAGGCCTTCGCGACCTCGGTCATCAACGCAAGGTCGGTTCCCGCCATCTGGCCCTCCCGGTGCACCGCGGTCACCAGCACTGCCGCAAGCGGCAGCTCGTTGAGGCGGACCAGCGCCTTGCCGATCTCTTCCGGCAGCGACTGCTGCCAACCGTGCGCCACGATGTTGCGCCCGCGGACGTCCGCAGCGACCACCAGCTTCGAGGGGTATCGGCCGGCCATCCGCTTGAGCCAGGATGTATCCTCCAGCGCCCGCGTGCCGATCACCACCGCGCCCGCTCCGGCCGCGAGCCACTCCGAGATTTGCGCGTCGCTGCGAATTCCTCCGCCCACCTGCATCTCCATCTTGCACTGCGACAGCAGAGCGCGAATGGCGTCCCGATTGGAGCTGCGCCCGGTCGCGGCATCGAGGTCTACCACGTGCAGGCGCCTGAAGCCCATTTCGGCCCAGCGCGCTGCAACTTTGACCGGGTCCGGCAGCCGCAGCCGCTCATTCTCGTACGAGCCCCCAACCAGCTGCACGCAGTGCCCTTCTCTCAAGTCCACCGCGGGAATGGCGATCACCTCCGCGCCTCTTCCAGGAAAGCTCGGATGAACTGCACCCCGGGCGCAGAGCTCTTCTCCGGATGGAATTGAACGCCGACCGCGCTGCCGCATCGGACCGCCGCCGCAAACCGGTCGCCCCCGTGCTCGCTCCAAGCTACGGCGCCCTCCGGAGGATCCGGGCAGACGTAGCTGTTCGCGTAGTACACCACCTCCAGCGGTGCGGCCGAAAAGAGCGGATCGTCCGCCCGCTCCAGGGCGTTCCACCCGATTTGCGGAACGCGACCGGCGCGCAGCTTGCGGACCTTACCGGGGAACAGCCCGAGCCCGCGCCCCGAACCCTCTTCGCTCTCTTCCCAGAAGAGCTGCATCCCGAGGCAAATTCCGAGGCACGGCATTCCGCGATCCACCGCCCGGCGGATGATCTCGCGGCCCGGTGCGAGGCGTTCGGCCGCCGGCGCGAATGCGCCAACCCCGGGAAGAACCAGCGCGTCCCCTTCAGCACACCGGCGCGAATCGAGCTCGACCGTCACCTCCGCGCCGCCGAGCGAGAGCGCCTTGGCCAGCGAGTGGATGTTTCCAGCCTGATAATCGAAAAGGACGATCTTCACGCCAAGACTTTGCGCAGTGCGGCGAGCGCATCCTCCATCATTTCCCAGGGACCCACGGAGATCCGAACGGCGTCTCCGATCCCCTGAAGCTGCTGGAATGGGCGAATGGCCACGCCTTCTTGGCGCAGCGCCCTTGCCAGCGCCATCGCGTCCTTCACCGGCACCAGCACGAAATTGGAGAGCGACGGTATCGGCGACAGACCAAGCTTCTGGAGGGCTTCCGCGAGCCGCGCGCGATTTTGGATCACATCCGCGATCCGCGCATTCACCCAGGGCCGATCTTCGGTCAACGCAGCGACGGCGGCGCGTTCAGCGGATCCGCTCACCTTGTATGGACCTCGGGATTTTTCCACCTCGGCGACCAGCGGCGCGGGCCCGACGGCATAGCCGATTCTCAACCCGGCCAGCCCAAACGCCTTGGACAGCGTGCGCACGACCAGGAGGCGCTCGAAGCGCGGGGCCAGCTTGAGAAACCCCTCCTGCGAGGAGAACTCGGCGTAGGCCTCGTCAAGGATCACGATTCCCGGCGATCGGTCGAGCAACTTCTCGACGGCGCGGCGGGAGGCGAGCGTACCGGTGGGATTGTTCGGGGAGCAAAGGTAAATAAGCTTCGCGCCGCTGGCAGCCAGCGCATCCGCGTCGATATCAAAGCTCTGCGTCAGCGGGACTTTGGCCACGTTCAACGCATTCATCTGCCCGAAGATCGGCACCATCGCAAAGGACGGATCGGGCAGCGCGATCGTCTCGCCCGGTTCGGCGAACGCGCGGATCGCCGAGTCGAGCACGTCATCCGATCCGCAGCCCGTCACCACTTCGGCCGCGGATACTTGGGCGTAGGAAGCAAGCGCCGACTTGAGCTGCTGCGCGTAGAGCTGGGGGTATCGCGTGAGGGTGGAAACCGCCGCTTCGCGGTAGGCGCGCTCCGCCGCCGGAGGGATGCCGAAGAGGTTGGTGTTGTCGCTGATGTCGACGCGGCATGGGCTGCGGTCGGGCGAATACAGGGCGATCTCCCGGTAGGCTCGCCGGGCGAGCTGGATCGAGTCGCCGGTTTCGACGACGCGGGCTTTGAAGCTCACGCCTTTTGCCTCCAGGCCAGGGCGGCCTCGGCGTGCGCCGGCAACCGCTCCGACTCCGCCAAAACGCCGACGTCCTCCGCCAGGCGCGCCGCGGCGGCGCGGTCCACGCGCTGGTACGAGGTCCACCGCATGAAGTCGAGCACCGACAGACCGGAGTAGCAGCGTCCCAGACCGCCGGTGGGAAGCACGTGATTGGCGCCGGTCATGTAATCGCCGAAGGCCACCGAGCTGGTCTCGCCGACGAATACAGCGCCCGCGCTGCGCACCTTCTCCAGCGCCGATTCGGCATCGGCGATCGCAAGCAGCAGATGCTCGGGCGCGAATTCGGCTGCGAACTCAAGCGCGCTCTCCGCCGAGCTGACGCAAAGGAGCGCTCCTCGCGCCGCCAGCGCCTCGCTGGCTTCGCCGCGCGTCGCACGGGGCAGGGCGTCGCGCAGCGCCGCCTCGATCTTCGCGGCCACGTCCCGCCCCAGGGCCAGGGTTATCACCGACGCATTAGGATCGTGCTCCGCCTGCGCAAGCATCTCGCGCGCAACCACCCGCGGGTCCGCGGTCGAATCCGCGATCGTCAAAAGCTCGCTCGGTCCCGCCGGGAGATCGATTCCAACCTCTCCCGAGACCTGGATCTTCGCCTCCACGACGTACGCATTCCCCGGCCCGACGATTCGATCGACGCGCGGCACCGTCTGAGTTCCGTATGCCATTGCGGCGATCGCCCCCGCCCCGCCGATTGCGAAAAGGCGATCCACCTGCGACAGCTCCGCCGCGGCCAGCACTGCGGGGCTGGGCGCTCCCGACCTCGACGGCGGAGAGCAGACGATGACTTGCGAAACGCCGGCGACCCGCGCCGGCACCGCCGCCATCAGCACGCTGCTTGGATACGTGGCGCGCCCGCCGGGAGCGTAGATGCCGACGATTCGCAGCGGGTCGGGTCGGCGACCCACTCGGATTCCCGGCTCGGTCTCCACTTCCGCGCGGCGGGGCAAAAAGGCTCGGTGGGCGCGCTCGATGTTCGCCGCCGATCGCTCGAGCGCCTTGCGAAGGTTTTCTTGCAGCTCATCGAGCGCACGGCGCCACAGCTTCCGCGGCACCTCCAGCGATTCCAGGCGCGCTCCGTCCAACTCCGCAGCCAGATCGCGCAGCGCTGCATCTCCCTGGGCGCGCACGCGCGCGATGATCTGCGCCGTCCGTTCGCGGATCGCCGTGTCTCGCGAGGTCGATCGGTTGAAAAGCGAAGCGCGCTCCTGCGGCGCGAGATCATCGAGGGCGCCGGTGAGCTTGAGCGCGCCGGCGCTCATGGCATCAGCCTTTCGATTCGCGTCACCAGGATGCCCTCGCAGCCGAGCGCCTTGAGCGCGGCGATCGTCCGGTACACGGAGCTGGCGGCCACCACCGCGTGCACCGCTACGTAGGAGCCGCCATCGAGGATGTCCACCACCGTCGGCCCCTTCAAACCGGGCAGCACGTCGCGGACCTGCTCCAGCCTGGCCTTTGGAACGTTGGCCATCAGGTAGCGCTTGTCGCGGGCGCGAATCACCGACGCCAGCGCCATCACCAGCTCGGTCAGGGCGTGGGTCTTTTCATCCGCATGCCGGGACTGGGCGCGCGCAGTCACCAGCCGGGCGGTGGATTCGAGGATGGTCGCTACTTCGCGCAAGCCATTCACCCGAAAGGTCGAGCCGGTCGACGTCAGATCGACCACGATGTCCGCGATCCCAAGATGCGGCGCGATCTCCGCCGCGCCGGACACCGGTACGACTTCTACCTTCCGACCGATCCGGTCGAAGTAGCTTCGGCTCAACGAAGGAAAAGGCGTTGCCACCCGCGGCGACCCATCGATTTGCTCGACCGAGGCGATGCCGCTCTCCTCTCGCGCCGCTACCACGAGACGGCAGCGGCCGAATTCGAGGTCCAGCAGTTGCTCCAGCTGCCTGCCGGACTCGCACACCAGATCCCATCCGGTGACGCCGGCATCGGCAGCCCCGTCGGCTACGAATTCCGGAATGTCCTGCGCCCGCACGAAAATCGCCTCGAACTCGCCGCCGAGGGAAGCGGAAAGGGCGCGGTCGCCGACGATGCGAACCTCCAGGCCCGCGTCGCTGAACAATCCGCGGACGTCTTCTGAAAGTCGCCCCTTGTTTGGAAGGGCAATCCTAAGCATGGCCACTGCATAACGCAGTCTGCGGGTACCGCGCACCTCGCCGGCCCGGTTGGCCGCGAGAATGCGCTTGCAACCGGTGGCGATCGAGCGGGGCTTACCGGACCCCCCGAGCGCAATCCGTTGGCAGGGCGGCCAACATTGCCGCACAAACCTCTTGCGCGCTGGCTCGGTTTCGCTCAAATGGCCGCATGCGATCCGACATCGTCCCCGGCGCCGTCTTCCCCGACTACGAGCTGACCGACCACACCACCAAGCGGCGCAAGCTCTCCGAGTTGCAGGGCTCGGATCCCATGGTCCTCATCTTGAGCCGGGGAGGCTTTTGACCCAAGGACCGGCGGCAGATGGAAGGTCTGCTGCAGCTCCATCGGGAAATGGAGGTCGGCTATTGCAGGATGGTCACCATTAGCACCGACAACCTGTACGAGACCTACGAGTTTCGAACGAGCGTCGGAGCGCACTGGACGTTCTTATCGGATGCGGGCCGCAAGGTTCAAAAGGACCTCGACATCGCCGAGTACACCGACGCGACGCACAACCCGATGATTCCTTACACCATCGTGCTCGAGCCGGGGCTGGTGGTGCACAAGATCTACAACGGCTACTGGTTCTTCGGCCGGCCGACGGTGGACGAGCTGCGCCTCGACTTGCGGACGGTGCTGCGAAAGTGCCGCCCCGATTGGGACATCAGTCAACCCGAGATGCGCGCCGCCTGGCAAAAGGGAGACAAGAACCGCTTTTTCCCCTACGGAAAGAGCCTGGCGGAGGTGTTTGCACAAGCGGGCGAGGAATCGCAGGGCGAAAGCAAAGTCGCCGCAAAGGCGGACATCCTTCACCAGGTCTACATTCGAGCGGTTCCGCAGCGGGTCCTCGCCACGGTAACCACCCAGCCGGGCGTTCGCAGCTGGTGGACGGCCAGCTGCGAGGTCAAACCGGAGATCGGGTTCGTCAACGTCCTTCGGTTCAACAACGGCGCCGTCGAGTTCCACTTCCGCGTAGACGAGCAAACGCCGAGGCGCATCGCCTGGACCTGCATCAGAGCCCCGAAGGTCCCCGACGAATGGGTCGACACCAGGCTCACGTTCGAGCTTTCCGAGCAGGACTCGGGAACCAAGCTGCGCTTCGGCCATCGCGGCTGGCGGTCCACCGAGGGCGCCTATGCCGAGTGCAACACCGTTTGGGCCGAGCTGATGCACCGCATCGGCTCGCACGCGGAAGGCAAGGCGACGCAGCCGTACTTCAGCGGATGACCCTCCTCCGTGCACCCCGAGCGTAGGGTGGCCGAGGGCCACCCGAAGTCGAGGGACACCCTTCGACTACAGGCTCGCGTCCGCTCGCCCTACGCTCGGGGTGATTGGTCGCCTCGCCAGTTCGCGGGGAGACGGCAAAGCTCAGCGCGTCACTCGTAGCGAAGCGCGTCGATCGGATCGAGCAATGAAGCTTTGCGCGCCGGGTACAGGCCAAAGACGATTCCCACTGCCGCGCTGAACACGACCGCGACGAAGATCACCAGCGGCTGGATGGTCATGTGCCATCCCCACTGCGAGGTGAGCCGCTGTCCGCCGAGCAGACCGACCGCGATTCCGATGATCCCTCCCACTGTGGACAGCGTCAGTGCTTCAATCAGGAACTGAGCGAGAATGTCTTTCGGCCGCGCGCCGATCGCCATCCGCACTCCAATCTCCCGGGTTCGCTCGGTCACGCTGACGAGCATGATGTTCATGATCCCGATGCCGCCGACGATCAGCGAAACGAGCGCGATGCCGAGCAATAGATTGGCGCCGGTCGCTGCCGCCTGCTCTTGAGCGTTGGCAATCTCCGAGAGGTTGCGGATGTTGAAATCGTCCTCAGTGGCGACAGCAGTGTGATGCCGGTCTCGCAGAAGCTCGGTGATCTGCCTTTCTGCCTGAGGCGTGGCCGCAGAGGACACCGCGCCGACGAAGATGATTCCGTTGATGAACTTTCCCAGGCCTTTGCGGATCTTTGCCTCGAACGTGGTGACGGGAATGAAGGCGGTGTCATCGTAATCCTGCCCCACCGGGGATTGCCCCTTCTTCGCCGCGACGCCGATTATCGTGAAGGGGATGTTGTTGACGCGAACATTCTGCCCCACCGGGTTGGCATTCGCACCGAAGAGCTTGTCGACCACCGTTTGCCCCAGCACTATCACCTTGCTTCCCAGGTCGACGTCGGTCTGCGAGATCTGAGTGCCCAGCGAGGTGGGCCAGTTGCGGATCAAAAAGTAGTCCGGCGTCGTCCCGGTGATGCGGGTCGACCAATTCTGATCCTCGCTGAGGATCTGCGCGTTGCCGCCGACGCTGGGCGCCGCATAGCGCACGCTGGGGATCTCGGTCTGAATCGCTTTCAGGTCCTCCCAGGTCAAGGTCGGCAATGAGCCGAAGCCGCCCCTGGCGCCGCCGCCCTGGCTCGAGCCGGACAGGACGATCAGGATGTTCGTCCCCATCGAGGCGATCGCCTCCTGCACGCTCGCCTGCGAGCCCTCGCCCATCGCAAACATCGCGATCACCGCGCCCACGCCGATGATGATCCCCAGGGTGGTCAAAAACGATCGGGTTTTGTTGCGCAGCAACGCCCGGGCGGCGACCAGGAATGTCTCGAGAAAGTTCACGCCGTCGCCTCCTCCTGCGCAGGCAACGGCACCGCCGGCAGCGGATCTTGGCGCCGATCGACGAGCACCAGCCCGTCCTTCACGGTGATCGCGCGCGAAGCGTATCGGGCGATGTCCGCCTCGTGCGTCACCAAAAGCACGGTGATTCCGGACCGCCCTAGATCCTGGAGCAGCGACATCACTTCCACGCTCGTCCTCGAGTCGAGGTTCCCGGTCGGCTCGTCTCCCAGGATCAGCTTGGGCTGGCTCACCAGGGCCCGGGCGATCGCCACTCGCTGCTGTTGACCGCCGGAGAGCTGGTTGGGATGGTGCTCAATGCGGTCGCCCAGGCCGACGCGCTCGAGGGCCTCCGCCGCCCTCTTGTGCCGTTCGCGGCGAGACAGCCCTGCGTAGACGAGAGGCAGCTCGACGTTCTCCAGCGCGGTAGTGCGGGAGAGCAGATTGAAGCTCTGGAAGACGAAGCCGATGGTTCGGTTTCGGATCCTCGCCAGCTCGTCCCGGCTCAAGTTCGACACTTCATGGCCCTCGAGCAGGTAGCGGCCCTTGGTCGGACGATCAAGGCAGCCGATGATGTTCATCAGGGTGGATTTGCCGGAGCCGGAAGCGCCCATGATCGCGACGAACTCACCCTGCTGTACCTTCAGAGTCACGCCGCGCAGGGCGCGGACTTCGACGTCGCCCATCTGGTAGACCTTGGCGACGCCGTCGATCTGGATGAGAGGTGTGGAGCCGTTGAGTCCCATGTCGCCGCCGGCGGCCCGCCTCAGAAGAGCCGCGGGCCACCCCTTGGGCCTCCCGGCCCCCGAGGCTGATCGCCTCCGCCACCGGCCATCGCGGTGATCACCTGGTCGCCCTCGTTGAGCGCTCCCGCCACCACTTCGCTCAAGGTCCCGTCGCTGATGCCGGTCTTGATCGGCACCGGAACGGGCCGGTTGCCGCGCAGCACCCAAACCGTCTTCTCGTTTGCCGGCGGCGGCGTGCCAAGCTCTGCGCTGCCGTCGACGGGCCGCCCAGCGCCGAATCGCCGAGCTTCTCCGGGGGCTCTTCCCGCCACTCTCTGGCCCGCGGGCGCGCCGTCTTTGCCGGCCTGCACCCCGGCGGATCGCATTTGCATCTGGAGCAGCTCCGGGCCGGGCTTGAAGCGCAGCGCAGAGTTGGAGACCTTGAGGACGTCGTCCTTCTCCGCCACCACCACCGTCACGTTGGTCGTCATCCCAGGCTTGAGCTTGAGCGCCGAATTGTCCACGTCGATCACTGCATCGTAGGTGACGACGTTTTGAACTGTCTGCGGAGCATTCCGGATCTGCCGGATGCGGCCCTGGAAGCGCTCGCTCGGATACGCGTCCACCGTAAAGGTGGCGATCATTCCCGGTTCCAGCCGGCCCACGTCGGCTTCCGCCACGTTGGTGTCCACCTGCATCTTCTTAAGATTTTCGGCGATGGTGAAAAGCGTGGGAGCTTGAAGCGAAGCCGCGACCGTCTGTCCAACGTCCACGTTTCGAGAGATCACCGTGCCGTCGATAGGGGAAATGATCGACGTGTAGGCGAGGTTCACTTCCGCCTGATGCAGCGCGGCCTTCGCCTGCGCCACCGCACCCACGGAGACCTCCACCTGCGCATCGGCGGCGAGCTTGTTCGTCTCCGTCGTATCGTAGTCCGCTTGCGAGATCAGCTGCCGCTGAAGAAGCGTCTTCGATCGAACGAGCTGGCGCTCTGCATCGGCAGCCTGCGCCTTCGACTTGCTTAAGTTGCCTTTCGCCTCGAGGTAATTCGCCTTCGCCTGCTCCACCGTCGCATCGAAGAGCTGGGGATCGATCTTTGCGATCAGGTCGCCCTTTTTGACCGGCGAATTGAAGTCGACGTTGAGCTGGGCAATCCGGCCGGACACCTGGCTTCCAACCTGGACCGTCACCAGCGCCGAGAGCGTTCCGGTTGCGGTGACCCGGGCGATCAGCCGCCCGCGCTGCACGCTGGCGGTGTCGAAGTGAGGCTCGGCGGAACCGCGCCGGCGCCAAAAAAAGAGGGCGACGAGCAAGACCAGGACAGCCGCCCCGATGATCATGAGGGTCCGTCTTGCGGTCCGCGGTTTGGTCTCAACGGCCATTCATTCACCGCCTCTAAGTGCCCGGTAACATATGTTTGAATAAGCGTTTCATCTGAGTCGAACAAGAGCAAAGGGATTAAACAACGTGCGACTATCGTTTCGAAAGATTTCGCCGGAGGCGTTTCGACGGTCCGCTTCCTCGTTGACCTTGGAAAACGCGCCTGGCAGATTCCCGCTCCTGTGATTCCGCCCGCTTGGGGCGGCAAATGGGAGGGGAAAATGTACCGAGCAGTCGGCGCCGGGTCGCCGCGGCCTCAGGGCTTCGGTGGAGTGTTTTGCATCGTCCCGCCGCACATTCTACGCGAGGTCTCGCAACGCGGGTC
>Ga0126384_10001597_pt1 | contig 13492 bp, 8 predicted proteins | sample PanSoiMetPlot_36_FD_92543 | JGI IMG/M metagenome (GOLD analysis project Ga0126384, IMG submission 92543) | Tropical forest soil microbial communities from Panama - MetaG Plot_36 | ecosystem: Environmental > Terrestrial > Soil > Tropical forest > Bulk soil | place: Panama | collected 2016-02-17 | reverse complement strand
TGTTTACGACAAAGTTTCTCGTTGAGGTAGCTGCGCTCGGGACTTATGGATCCTCGTCCAGCCCGTTGGAGAGCATTCGCTCAGTGGCACCTCTCATTGCACGCAGGGCTGACAGCGCAGTCGCGGCTTCGAACGCATGCCGCCCCTTAGGCTGAGTAATCTCATCGCATAGAGAGACGCCGCAGCTTCGTTGATCCCTTGGCAACCGAGCCTTCAACCAGCGGTGGGCATGTGGCCAAGATCGGGAGTGGCCAAGATCGGGAGGGCCGCGAGTTGGATTCCATTTACGGGCATGTCTCCGCCCTGAGAGGTCATACAATCCTACCGTTACGATTTTTTGCTCCCCTGAGTCATTAGTCGCTGAAATATCTACAGTTTTAGTCCTTTGGCAAGTGAACGGCAATCTTTCGTCGCGCTCTCGGCATAACAAGAGACCGAGGCAGGTTCAGACGTCCATATGCACCGTCTCGGTTGGACCTAGGTTGACCGGAAGGCTCTTTTGCCATATCTGCTATGCATGAAAGAATTCTTTACCTCCGGCCACGGCGACGCGCGGCGAGCGTTTGTCGAGTATCTAAAGGTAAGCAAAGATACCCAGGCCCGGCCGCCCGGCGGACTTCATGACGGCCCGATCAAGCAGCTCGCGAGAAAACTCCGGGTCTCACCAGCTAGGCTCAGCGACTTTTTGGACGACAATTTTGAGCTCGATGTCGGCAACCGAAAGATTTTTCCGAAAGCTCGCCTTCAAAAAACCGTAGCGGGATTTGCAACCTCGGTCGAGCGCGCCCTTTCGTGGCTTCAGGCCGAGAGAAACGTGGGAAAGGAACTGGACACATTATCCATCATGCGAGGCTTTTGGCCTGCAAAATTTAGTGACGAGTTTGAGCGCCTGCCACTCATCGCGCACGCGATACGAGAGGGCAGCGACGGCGCGATAAATGAACTCCAAAAGACGACGAGCATTACAGTTGACCTATGGATTCCAAATTGGGGGCCTTTCGGCAAGTCCGACAGCGAGGTCGACTCGTCCTTTTTTGCGCATTATGGCAAGGTAATCTTTCGCGGTATAGATCCGATGAACACAACGATTGCCGCTAAGCCTAAGCCTCTCCGGGAAGTGCTATCTGAGTTACCTGTCCGAACCCCGCGAGGCGATTGGTCTGTCGGGGTCGGGACTTACCAAACTCGATATCGTCGCTTCCGCGGACACGACTTCGTCACATTTCCGGCAATTCTATATCCCCTCGTTGGATTGCTCTTTTCGCGAAATCGGCTTCCGGACAATGTTGTCAAACTCGGCTTCCGGCCCTTCACCGATTCTCCGCCGGGGACTAGGTATTTATTTGACTCCGACTTCAAATGCCGACGTTTTGTTGCCTATGGTGACTACTCGAGCCGAGTAGCGCTTCATTCTGTCTTTCCAAGTGAAGACACACCTGCTGACGAACGCATCGAAATCTTAAATGCTGAAACTCCTGATAAGATTTCTAATCTTCTTGAGCAGGAGATTACAAAAAGCGACTCGCTGATTGCCTATTTGGCCGACGGGGTGCTTGCTTTCGAAGTATTTTCGTATTTCATCAATTCAGAAGTTAATGTCAGAGTGATCCATCAAGATCAAAGCGATCCTCTCTTTGCCTTTTCCCGAGGCATCATGTTTCGAGATGAAGGCCCCCAACTTAAGCAACTCCTCGAAGAATCTCAACAGCAGCTTTTCTCTATGCCACGTCGGGTCGTAAGACTCTTTGAGACCTTCGTGCGCGAAATAGACCTATGGTTTAGCAAAAATATCCTCTTAACGAGAGGTGAACGCGATTGGCCTTGGGATGCACCTATATTTCTGTATCCACACGATCAAGTCATTGAATATGTAAAGCGATGTTATTCGTCTGATGAGTCCAGAAAGGCAAAAGAAGCGTCTGATGGGATTTTGCAATGTGTGGATAACTATATCCTATTCTCAGATAAACATTCAGTGACCCATAAGCGGCAGATTTACAAACTGTTTCAGTCTTCAAAGGAGGTGGATCGTGAAATGCGATATAGTACCGCGACTGCCACACGCTCGATGCAATCCAAGGGTAATGCGTAACGTAATAGGTTGCGTAGTGGAACGCCGCGAGTCAACGCGCGAAGCCTCAGTCCTTGAGTGTCGCGAGTCCTGGTTGAACAGCAACTGGTGTCGGACGATAGCACTGAAACCTTCATGTAGTCGGATATGCCCTGCTAAACATTAAACAGCTCACCTGTATTGTACAGAAAAAAAGCAAAGCGGTTTGAGGTTCTTGATGATCGGGCCGTCGGATTTGAGACATAGGAGAGGCGAGTACGTCCAAAGGATTGCCCAGTTTTCTTTAAGTGGGCATGATGATGAAATCGTCGGCGAGCCTGGGCTCGACGCGGCCTTAGTCCAGCTATTGACGAGTAACGTGGATTGTTTGACCTTCGAGCACCGTGTGAATGAATTGCAATGTGAGGTCAATCGTCTTCTTGAACCTGCCTTCATCCATGGCGTGGAGGCTGCTCTCTGGGAAATTCACAGAGCTCTATTCTTGATCTACGAGCTCAATTTTATGAACCCGCTCCACCCGGCGACGCGACACCAGTTCGATCCGTGGTTGACGCGTATGCGGCAGTCTATCGAGGAGAAATGGCTCTCTACGGATATATCTTGCGTTGTGGACGAGTTGCCTTCACAGGAGGTCCTGGCGCAACCACAATCCATCGCTGAGTGGTTTGAAGATCATGCTAAAGCGCGGTCTTTTGATGATGCAAGTATTGAGGAGTTTCTAGAGCATCAAATGACGTTGGAACAGCTGAAATGTTTTGTTCTAACTGACGGGTATCTTAATTATCGATTTTATGATATCATCGTTCTTGCGGCTTCTTCATACTCTGAATTTGTTAAAGGAGAGATATCGCGTCATATTTGGGATGAATGCGGAAATGGCAAAGCTCGATTTGCACACACAAATCAGTTTACTTTGGTGTTGCAGAAACTGGATCTCGAGCTGCCTCGTTGTCCGATTTGGACAGACTGGCGTCCGTATGCGGGGTTTAACTTGCATTTCATGCTGGGTATGAGTCGGCGCCATTATTTTAAAGCCCTCGGGAGCCTCGCAATGCCCGAGCTCTTCGATCCTGTGCGCAATCGCGCCCTCAATCGCGGCTTGCAGCGGCTCGGTTTTTCTTCGAAACGCGATTTTCGCTTCTACTATTTGCACGAGACACTTGACGTGGGCCACGGTGAGGGGTGGCTGGCTAATATCATTCAACCGATCTTGCGCGTGCAGCCTGCGGCAGGACGGGAGCTGGCTCTCGGGGGAGCCCTGAGGATGCTGGCATTTCGCCGGTACAATTCCTATCTCGCGGAGTTGTTTGCGCTTGAAAGGCACTAGGCCCGGCTCAATTATTGAGGGGATGGACGAAGTGGGTGGCTGTGGACTGGAGACGCGCTGGCCGAAGGCGTCGTAGCCGTAGCCAATGGTGACGACACCTTGTGGGCTCATAGGCAATTGTACCCCCGAACCTGCTGAACGAACTCGCCACTGCATTGATACTCCGGGCCGTGGTCGAAGGTCGCGACCGCACCGACCAGGTCCGGCGCTATATGCGCCATCCTTTCAGCGTGGCCGTCCATAGCGAGCCATGGGAGGCAACAGACCGTGACGTGGCCACATTGACGAGCGCGGCATTGAAGAAGGTCCGGGTGGCGCTCGCTGACGAGGCCATTCAAGACCCCGGCCCTTCCTCCCTTGAGTTAGCGGTGCGCGGCGCCTATGCCCTTGCCGTATCTGGCCTCAACGCAGATCGTGAAACCGTAGGCAATACGGGAATATCAGACGCCTCGACGGGATCTAGAGGCGTTGCGCCTGGCCGCGGTGCGCGAGCCTTGCCGGGAGGCGGGAATTCACCTCGAAGAAAAATGTCGTTGACCATCTGGTCGCCGGCACCACCGTTACCACAACGGCGTCAGTGCACTCGGGACAGCGATGGAGGCAGTTGATCGAGCATTCCGCGACCTTGCTGCGGTCGTCGGTGATAGCGGACAGCCACTTTGTTGAAGCCCGACGTGTTGACCAACGGACCTGCGCTACATGGCGGCAAATCCTTGAGCGCATCGACGACGAAATTGTCGTCTGGTCGAGAACTTACAAACAGACGATGGGGGTGGCCGTCGTTACCCAAGCCCGTTCCGCAGAGGACGCCCGAGGAGACTGAATTCCTGGAGGACGAATCAGAAGCCGATCCTATCGAACGGTGGGACGCGGAAACGGAGGAGCGGGCGCCTGCATAGTAGATTCCAGGGCCGCGATTATAGCGCGGCCCCCTTAGGCCCCAACCAAGCGCCGGCGGCATATCTTGTACTGGGTGTTCGATTTCTCAGAGCGAAAGCATTCCAATGTCCTGAACGACATGAGGGAGCGGCTTGCTGGCGACGCCAGCGAACAATGGGTGCGGGCAGACTTGGAGGAACGCCTTGCCGGGCATGAGGAACTGAAGCCGGTAGGATACAAATTCCTCGGGGCATAGCAGCATGGGTGGGTCGGGGTCTGGCGAGACCGTACTGTTTGGGTCCTCATCCTCTCCCGGGTCGCGCCTTCAGATTTTTCGCCCAGGTCTGACGCTGCTGGATACGGCACTTTAAACGCCTGTGCGATGCCCGTGACGCGCGGGAGCGGCTGGCCGCACGGCTCCTTTTGCCAGTGGGCAAGTTAAGGTCGGGGCGGCGGGACGTTCGCGCCACGCCATTCGCTGGCGGCGGTCGCCGTGCGTCACGCGCATTTCGACAACGATCCGCTAAGAAAGGGCTTTGGATTCGATCGCGCCGCATCGCGGCAGTTCTGGCTCTTGCCTGCGACGCGTGATCAGATCACAGGATTGCGTATTGCCGAGATCGGCTAAAGGGGCCGGCGTTGAGGAAACACAGAAGAAGCTCGCGAAGACTGGTAAAGCCCGACGACTACTTTGGCTGGGGGCCGTTCGAATTTGCGCGGTTCGAGAAAACGACGATCTACCAATCGCATGCAACGCCCGAACAGGCTGCGGCAGGGCTGGCGCGGATGGCCGACCATTTTCCCACGGTGGTCACGGAGATCGATGCGCTTGTGTCTTCCATCGCAGCACAGATCGCGAGTCTGCCGCCCGGCCTCCTGCTTCATCGCGCATGGTGGGAATTCGCGGCCATCACGCTGGGGATCGGCCGCAAGGAGGCTCGGGAAGTGGGGCCCTCTGGGCGTCTCTGAAAGGCCAGTGCTGGAATGAGGCTTGAAAAGTCGCGTCTCTTTCTTGCAAGCGGCACGCGAGCCGACCGACGCCCCCAGAGGGAGCCAAGCATGTCAATGGCTTGGCTCCCTCCGGGGGCACCTCTTCTATCTTGCCGTCGTGCTGCCGCTGATCCGTAAGCGTGGATAGCTTGCACACTGCCCGAGCGCGCATTGGCGAGTCACATCGGGCTCCTTCGCACATTGGAGGATCTCCGAATGGGAAACCGACGTTCGTGGGCAAATGCACACAGCCCGTACTGGTCGCTGCACGTCGAAGCATGGCGCCGGAGCGGCCTGAGCCCGGCCGAATACTGCAGCCGGCACGGGCTCAAGCCGAAGACGTTCGCTCGCTGGATGAAGCATCTCATCGGCGTCGAAGAAGCCCGCAAACATGCGGACGAACTGCGCGAGTTGCGCCGGAAAGAGAAGGGTCGGAAGCGCAAGGAGCCCCCACGGCCCGACGCATCGTTTCGGGGCGCGGACGGACACGCGCTCGCGCGCCATTCAGGCGTTCTGGGCGATGCACGTGGAGGCGCTGAACTGGAGCGGAATGAGCACGGGCGAGTACGCCAGCGCGCTGCTTCTTTCGCCCTGGGCGCTGCGCAAGTGGCGCGCCCGGTTCGACGACGGCGAGGTCGCGATCGACTGGCGGGCGCATCTTCATCCGAGCGCCCGCCCGCGGCTTAGCACTAGTGCTAGCGATAGTGCTAAGGAGTCGCCTGTCGAATGCCTCTTGACAACGGGCTTCGACAATAGCTTCTATCTTTCCGACGGGATCGACAAGCCGTTCTTTGCCAAACTGCTCGCCGCCTTCGCACGTGAGACTGGTGCCGGCCAAATGGGACGAGCCAGCGTCACTCGACAGTCGCTACTTCGGACCGTTGCCGGTCACATCCATCGTCGGCCGTGTTATCCCGTTGCGGACGTTTGAGGAGGACGATCTGCGAGATACTGCCTTTCCTTAGTGCCGGTCGGCATGTCAGCCCGCACCCTTTCCAGCACGCGTCCTGCAGACCAAATGCCGAACGACGACCAGCGCAACTGTCGAGCCAGGCAAGTCGCAATGCGGATTGGTTGCGACGTCGCAAACGCGCACTGTGAAACTCGTCCGCGCAGCCTGTCTGGTTCATCGTTGCCGGAGTAACTCGTTATGGACCTCATAAGCCTTGTCGCCGCGTGTGCCCTCACCATGGATCCGAAGGTGATGCGTGCGCTGATCTGGCACCAGTTCGGTAGCGACCCTTGGTCGTTCTCAGTGCGCGGCAAACGCGATCGCTTTGGGCATTCCTTGCCAAAGGGTCGTCCGGAGTAACTGCACGCTATCGGGCTATCGCTGGGGTGGCGAGCGCAAGCGGGCGCTGATCGTCAAAGAGGCAGCGGCGTGAACGTCCATTCGACAATCGCCCCCCTTGGCCTCTGCGGTTTCAGTGCGCAGACGCGCCCCGTCAATTATCGAGGAAGCTCCTGAGCACCCTTGATCGGCTCGGGTGCTTGAGCTTCCGCAACGCCTTCGCCTCAATCTGACGGATGCGCTCGCGGGTCACCGAGAACTGCTGGCCGACTTCCTCCAGCGTGTGGTCGGCGTTCATGCCGATGCCGAAGCGCATGCGGAGCACGCGTTCCTCGCGCGGGGTGAGCGAGGCCAGCACGCGCGTCGTGGTCTCGCGCAGGTTCGACTGGATCGCGGCGTCGATCGGTAGCACTGCGTTCTTGTCCTCGATGAGATCGCCGAGGTGGGAGTCCTCCTCGTCGCCGATCGGGGTTTCGAGCGAGATCGGTTCCTTGGCGATTTTCAAGCTCCTGCGTACCTTCTCGATGGGCATGTGGAGCTTCCCGGCAAGCTCCTCGGGCGTCGGCTCGCGGCCGATCTCGTGGAGCATCTGCCGGCTTGCGCGAACGATTTTGTTGGTCACTTCGATCATATGCACTGGGACGCGGATAGTGCGCGATTGATCGGCGAGCGAGCGGCTGACCGCTTGCCGGATCCACCACGTCGCATAGGTCGAGAACTTGTAGCCGCGGCGGTACTCGAACTTGTCCACCGCCTTGATCAAGCCGATGTTGCCCTCCTGGATCAGGTCGAGGAACTGCAGGCCGCGGTTGGTGTATTTCTTCGCGATCGAGATAACGAGGCGCAGATTGGCCTCCACCATCTCCTTCTTGGCCTGGCGCGCCTCGCGCTCGCCTTTCTGCACCATGTGGACGATCTTGCGGAACTCCAGGATCTCAAGGCCGGTCTCGCCCGCATGTTCGTGGATGTGCGTGCGCAGGTCCTTGAGGCGGTTCTTGTCATGGGCAACGAGGTTCTTCCAGCCCCTGGCGGAGAGCTTGGAGACGCGGTTGAGCCAGCGCGGATCGAGTTCCGAGCCGACATAGTTCTTGAGGAAGTCCTCGCGAGCGACGCCATGACTTTCGGCAAGCCGCATCATGCGGCCCTCATAGCTGACCAGACGCTTGTTAATGTCATAGAGCTGCTCGACCAAGGAATCGATGCGCGCCGGGTTGAGCCGCAGCGATTTCACCTCGGCGATGATCTCGTTCTTGAGCTTCTTGTATTTGCGCTCCTGGGCGGGCGACAGTGACTGGTTCTTGAGCTTGTTCTCGATGTCCTGGTCCTGCAGGCGGCGGAGTCGCTTGTAGCTGTCGGCGACGTTGTCGAAGGTCTCAAGCACTTTGGGCTTGAGCTCGGCTTCGATGGCTGCAAGCGACATGGAGTTTTCGAGATCGTCTTCATCGAGTTCGCCTTCCGGCGGATCGGTCGGCTCCGGTTCGCCCGGCAGAATCTCAGGCTTGGCGTGAAACGGCGTGGCGGAGATTGGTGCGGCCGTCTGGGGCGGCCGCGACGCTGCACCCTGGGGCGCCGCCGCGCGATCGCCGGCCGGAATGGCCGGAACGGCCTTTGCGTCCGGGCCCGCATAGGTGGCTTCCAGGTCGATGATGTCGCGCAGAAACACCTTGCTGTCATTGAGCTCGTCTCGCCAGATGATGATGGCCTGGAAGGTGAGCGGGCTCTCGCACAGGCCGGCGATTATCGCCTCGCGGCCGGCTTCGATACGCTTTGCGATCGCGATTTCGCCCTCGCGGGATAGCAACTCCATCGAGGCCATTTCCCGCAGATACATGCGCACAGGATCGTCGGTGCGCTCGCCGGGCTCGGATCTCTTGGTCTCCGCCGGAGTCGAGCGCCGCACTTCCATAAGCTCCCCGTCCCTTTCTTCCCCTTCGGGTTCCTCCTTCGCGTCCTCCAGCGTCTCCTCGCGCTCGGCTTCCTTCGTTTCGACGACGTTGACCCCCAACTCACTGAACATCACCAGGATGTCCTCGATCTGCTCGGACCTGACACTCTCCGAGGGCAGCAATGCGTTGATCTGGTCGTGGGTGACGTAGCCGTGCTTCTTGGCGCCACGGATCAGCTTATTGACGGCATCGTCCCAGAGGTCGATCGGCGGCCTGTCGGGCAGGGTCTCGGGACCGTCCTTCTTCAGAACCTCTTTCTTCTGTTTCGTCGCATTGGTGTTGCTTGCGGCACTCTCGAGAGGCGTGATGAACTCGCGCCGCTTCATTCGATCACCTCGTCGGGCCTGAAATTGTGGAGTATCGACGAGCGTCCCGCCTGCACGCCGCCGACTGGTCATCCAAATTGTCGTCTGATTCCACGTCACGGGGATCGTTCCCGCCGCTTCGATAAATCTTAGCACACTTCAAATTGAACGATGCTTGGCTTGAAATTGAACGATGCTTGGCTTGCTTCACGGCAAGATGACCGCACCAAGAGGTCGTGCAACCGCTTAAGGGAACGCGACAGTCGGCCCCGCAAATTTGCCGGTATCGGCGCGACCAAACCATTGGGATCGTGACGAATTTTTATTGCGGCAGTCACCGGAATGTGCAGGCTAGGCCGTCTACGTCGTTTACCCCCTTGGAGAGCTTTGATGTCGACCGGGACTGTGAAGTGGTTTAATCCGACCAAAGGCTATGGATTCATCCAACCGCAAGGCGGCGGGCAGGATGTGTTTGTTCACATTTCTGCTGTGGAGAAGGCGGGTCTGTCCACGCTCAATGAAGGCCAGCAAGTCGAGTTCGAGATCGTAAGCAACCGCGGAAAATCGTCAGCGGAGAATCTTAAGGTCAACTGATCTTATGACTGCATAACGCCCCAAACAAGCGGGCTGGGGAGCCACCATCAGACCGACGCGCACTGATGATGATCTTGGTGCGACGGCAGAGCGGTACCTCACCGTTCGATGCGCCAATCCAACATGCGCACGGCTTGTTGCATTTCAAAAATCTGTCATCCGGGTGACCATCCGGACCTACGGATTGCGATCACCGGCAAGCCGTCGTCGTTTGTCCACATTGCAAGGTCGCGACTCGTTTCCGATCAAATCGCGCGGCGTCAGGTTGTGCTGACGCATTGAAAATGCGTGGTGGGCGTCGGCCTACGTGGGGGCAGGTCCCAGCAGGGTGAGCCGGCTCGGCATCGGCGGCTTCAATCCCAAGCTGAAGAAGGCCGCCGCGCGCCTTGAAGACTTGCGCACGCCCGAGGACGAACCAATCCCGCCCAATACTTTGGCTGAGCTGCGTTGTGACGTGGAGCGCCGCCGTCGGCTGATCAGTGATCGGAGCCGACAGATCGAGGATGCTCGCTTGGAGCGCCTGGAGCGCATGCCCAATGATGGACCACACGCAATGGTGCGTCTGTTGGCGCGCGTGATCGGCGTTGGCATCGAGACGGCTGTCATGCCTGGGTGCAGGAGGTGCTGTCGCGAACGTTGCGCGACCGACGGGTTGTACCACAGTGCCAGTCCACCGCGGCGGAAGTCATCAACGGCCAGACGAGTTAGCGTCTCGGGCCGTTGAGATTGAGAGTCCAATCGGAGAGTGAACTGGCGCCTGGATTAGAAGTCCATGCCGCCGCCGGGCATGGCAGGGGCTGCCGCTTGCTTCCTCGGCATCTCGGCCACCATGGCCTCAGTGGTGATGAGCAGGCCCGCGACCGACGCCGCACCCTGCAGCGCTGCGCGCACCACCTTGGTGGGGTCGATGATGCCCTTAGTCATGAGGTTGCCGTACTCGCCGTTCTGGGCGTCGAAGCCGTAATTGTACTGCTCCTTGTCGAGGATCTTACCGACCACGACGGGGCCGTCCTCGCCGGAATTGATGGCGATCTGACGGGCCGGCCACGACAGCGCCTTGCGAACGATGTCGATGCCGGTCTTCTGGTCGTGGTTGGCAGTGCGGATCCTCTCGATCGCCTTGATGGCGCGCAATAGCGCGACGCCGCCGCCCGGCAGAATGCCTTCTTCGACCGCGGCGCGGGTTGCGTGCATTGCATCGTCGACGCGATCCTTGCGCTCCCGCACCTCCACCTCGGTGGCGCCGCCGACGCGGATCACCGCGACGCCGCCCGCGAGCTTGGCAAGACGCTCCTGGAGTTTCTCGCGATCGTAGTCGGAGGTGGTTTCCTCGATCTGCGCCTTGATCTGGCCAACGCGAGCCTCGATGTCGACCTTCTTGCCGGCGCCGCTGACGATCGTGGTGTTCTCCTTCTCGATCATCACCTTCTTGGCGCGACCGAGCATGGCGAGCGTCACGTTCTCCAGCTTGATGCCGAGGTCTTCGGAGATCGCCTGGCCGCCGGTCAGAACGGCAATATCCTGCAGCATGGCCTTGCGGCGATCGCCAAAACCCGGCGCCTTGACGGCCGCGACCTTGAGGCCGCCGCGCAGCTTGTTGACAACAAGAGTGGCCAGTGCTTCGCCTTCGACATCTTCCGCGATGATAACGAGGGGCTTTGAGGTCTGCACCACGGCCTCCAGAAGAGGTAGCAGCTCCTGCAGGCCTGACAGCTTCTTTTCGTTGATCAGGATGTAGGCGTCATCCATGTCGACCCGCATCTTGTCCGCATCGGTGACGAAGTAGGGCGAGATGTAGCCGCGGTCGAATTGCATGCCTTCGACCACCTCAAGTTCGGTCTCCAGCGACTTCGCCTCTTCGACCGTGATGACGCCCTCGTTGCCGACCTTCTTCATCGCCTTGGCAAGGAAGCGGCCGATTTCGGCGTCGCCGTTCGCCGAGATGGTGCCGACCTGGGCGATCTCGTCGTTCGAGGTGACTTTCTTGGAATTGGCGTGCAGATCCTTCACGACAGCCTCGATCGCGAGATCGACGCCGCGCTTGAGGTCCATCGGGTTCATGCCGGCCGCAACCGCCTTCGCACCTTCCCTCACGATTGCATGGGCCAGCACCGTTGCGGTGGTGGTGCCATCGCCGGCGAGATCTGAGGTCTTGCTCGCGACTTCGCGCACCATCTGGGCGCCCATGTTTTCGAACTTGTCCTCAAGCTCGATTTCCTTGGCCACCGTCACGCCGTCCTTGGTGATGCGGGGCGCACCGAACGATTTGTCCAGCACGACATTGCGGCCCTTGGGGCCGAGCGTCACCCGCACCGCGTGGGCGAGGGTGTCGATGCCGCGCAGCATTCTGTCGCGCGCATCGACCGAGAATTTTACTTCCTTGGCAGCCATTTTAGTAACTCCAAATCCAGAGGGACTATTGGGTCATCTTCCGTGGGTCGCGTTTTTCGCTGGCACCTTGGGACGACAATGCGATTGTGAAAACGCTACGCGGCCTTTTTCTTGGCCATGGCCTCGATCACCACGCCCATGATATCGCTCTCCTTCATGATCAGGAGGAACTTCATTGGTGTCTCCCTAAGCTTGATAATCATTGACTTGTCTCATCCCCCGCCAGTCCGCTGCGCGTCGGGCGAGCGGATACTCGACGCTCCCGTACAATCGGCGAATTCCGTCACCGTCGAATCTTTCCTCAGCCACTTTCAACTGGCCTTCGGAAGGAGTTGAGGTGGCAGCTCCCGATCGCGAAGCGGATGGCGTCCGCGGTGCGCGCAACATGCGCCAGTGCGCAGCGGATTTTTTGAAGGATTGCAGGCCACCACCCCCTATTCAAGCTAACGCACTTGATCGGGTGACCAAGGCCTTCGAATGAAACCCCGTGCCGGAAACCAGTCACGTGGCCACGAACCACCTGCCAGTACATCCGTGGTCAGGAACTCTGGCTCTTCGCGCTACCGATCAGACAGCGTGCATATTGTCAGCCGACGACCTGCCTGTCTTTCGATCGGCAACAACGTCGAAAGCGATCTTTTGTCCCTCGTTGAGGGCTCGCAGGCCAGCGCGTTCGACCGCTGACGTGCACGAAGACATCCTTGCCACCATCATCCAGTTTGGATGAGGCTGAAGCCTTTTTGGTCATTGAACCACTTCACGGTTCCTTGCGTCATATAGTTCCTCTTTCAGATATGTGTGTAATGAGGCCGCACGTCAGCGCAGCCGGTTCGTTCGAGATTTGGAGAAAAAAATCGTTAGTCCGACGCGGGATGCGCGGCGAGGCCAAGTCGTTCGGCCAAAGCTCGGGTGGTATTTTATGGTCTTTTCAGTTGGAGCACAAGGCTTACCCGGCAGGAGTCTTTGAGAAAAGGCTGGCTATTTGGCCAGCCAGTCCCCATGTTGGCGATGCCTCTTAGATTCATTCATCCCCATCGGCCGTGACGCGAGGCCACGAGGAGCGCGGCCTATCTGACCACCGACATTCGACCGGGTGAAGCTGGGCCCGTGTGCGCCGAGCGCTCACGCGTCTAGTCTAAGTCATGCCCAAATGCCACTTGAAGAGCAGCCGGAGCCACCCTATGCAGGTACTCGTCCGCGATAACAACGTCGAACAGGCCCTTCGCGTCCTGAAGAAGAAGATGCAACGGGAAGGCGTGTTCCGCGAAATGAAGCGGCGGCGCTTCTACGAGAAGCCATCGGAGCAGGCGGCACGAGAAAAGTCCGAGGCGGTGCGCCGCCTCCGCAAGCTTGCCCGCAAACAGGCGGTGCGGGAAGGACTGATTGCTCCGCCGAAAAAAAAGCCGGCACCGCTTCGCAGAGGCGCTACAGCGCTCCCATTGCCCGCAAATCCTAGACCAATTGCAACGAGGTGATCCCTGTGCGACTCTTTATCTTCGAATCAGACGCAAACACCGGTTTGGGTTTGGGAGCGTTCGCCGGAGACGCGGTGGACCGCAAGCTGCCTGATCAGTTTAGCACTACTTTGGCAGATTTTTTGACATAATTGGAGGGGTGGGATTCACGAATCAGATTTTCTGTGACTCATGGGTGGTCGGCTTATTGGAGGGCCGACCATGGTAGTCACGACGTCACATT
>Ga0126384_10001596_pt1 | contig 13493 bp, 11 predicted proteins | sample PanSoiMetPlot_36_FD_92543 | JGI IMG/M metagenome (GOLD analysis project Ga0126384, IMG submission 92543) | Tropical forest soil microbial communities from Panama - MetaG Plot_36 | ecosystem: Environmental > Terrestrial > Soil > Tropical forest > Bulk soil | place: Panama | collected 2016-02-17 | reverse complement strand
GCGATCGAGCATGGCGCGCAGCCTGAGCCCGGCGCGGGCCGTGAGCAGGGTCAGCGGCATGGCTTCCAGATAGGCGATGTTGACTTCGCTATGGATGACGTGGACGTGGCAGTCGATCAGTCCGGGCATCAAGGTGCCGCCACCACAGTCGACAATTTCGGCGCTGCTGCAGGTGATCGGTGTCTCGCTTAATTCGCGCACCTGGTCGCCTTCAACCAGGAGCTGGTAGCCGCCACGCAGCTCGCCCAGTCGGGGCTCGAGCAAACGGAAATTTTTGAAATGGATCGGCGCCATAAGCCTAGTGCAACCGGTTCTTGTAAAAGCGCCCGCCCTTCATGATCGCGGCCAGGAATTTGCCTTGCTGCTGTAAGCACCCAAGATCGTCGAGCGGATTGCCGTCGACCAGCAACAGATCGGCATAGGCGCCGGCCTGGAGGCAGCCGAGCTTGCCCACCTGGCGTACGATCTCGGCCCCGATGGTGGTGGCGGCCCGGATGATCTCGATTGGTTTTTGCACCTGGCTGCGAATCATGAACTCGCGCGACTGCTCGCTTTGCAGTTGCCCCAACAGGTCGGTGCCGTAGGCGACGGGCACACCGGCGCGCTTGCAGATCTCGAGCGAGCGCAGGCCGCCTTCGATCACCAGGTCGTTCTTGGCGAGCATGTCCGCGCTCATGCCGTACTCGGCGGCGCGATCCTTCATTTCGTAGTAGGTGACGAGGTTGGCGATCAGATACATGCCCTTGTCCGCCATCAGCTTGGCAGTCGGCTCGTCGATCAGGTTGCCGTGCTCGATGGTGCGAACCCCAGCGTGCGCCGCGCGCGTGATCGCCTCGACGCTATAGGCATGGGCACAGACGTAGCGGCCGAAGGCGTGCGCCTCCTCGACCGCGGCGGCGACCTCCTCGACCGAGAATTGCAGGCTGTCGAGAGGATCGTAGGGCGAGGCGACCCCGCCCGACATCATGATCTTCACCTGGTCGCAGCCCTGCCGCATCTCCTCGCGCACCGCCTTGCGCACCTCGGCGACACCATCGGCGAGCCCCATGGCGAAATGCAGCGCATCCGAGCAATGGCAGCGGCAGCCGTGATCGGTGCGGCGGCGGCTATCACTGTGCCCGCCGGTGGGGCCCAAGGCCTTGCCGGCGATGAACAGCCGCGGTCCGGGCAGCAGCCACTTGTCGGTCGCCTCCTTCAGGCCCCAATCGGCGCCGCCGGTATCGCGCACGCTGGTAAAGCCGCGCTCGAGCATGTTGCGCATCAAGACCGCGGCGCGGGCCGTCATCAAGGTCAGCGGCAGGTGCTCAAGCCGCGGCAGCGACACCTCCGACAGCACCACGTGCACGTGGCTGTCGATCAGGCCCGGCATCAGCGTGCGCCGACCGCAATCGATGATGGTGGCGGCGGCCGCCTTGATCGGCCGCGGCGACACCTCCTTGATGGTATCGCCTTCGACCAGCAGCTGGTAGCCGCCCCTGAGCTCGTCATGCTCGGGATCGAGCATCTCGAAATTGTGGAACAGGTACTGCGTCATCGGCCACCCCTCGTCTTCGCCGACCGCGAGCATCGGGAAATCGCGCGCCGCCGTCAATCGGCGAGAGGCGGGGGGTGATGCGCGCCGCGCCGCCGGTGCCAGATCGGCCCGCGGTCCGGGGAAGCCGAGTAGGTGGTCGGGGAGCCCAAGCCGTGCCGCGGCGCGGCGACGGCGATCTCGGCCGGTTGCCCAGCTGAGGCCTTAGGCCATTGGGCCCGCGCGACAGGGCAGCAGCAGGCGCGAGGGCAGCGGCGCACCGTGGTGGATCTTGAGCCGCGGCGGCCGGCCGTGCGGGACCTGCACGAAGTGATCGCGATCGTGGCCGGCGATGGCGAGGCGCACGCGGCTGCCGGCGGCAAACTGCCAGGCGACGGGCAGCAGCGCAAAGCTGAGTTCGGCGGGCTCGCCCGCAACCAAGGTGCTGGCGTCGGCGCGGGCGAAGCTGCGCCAGGGCCAGCTGGTCCGGTGCGCGCTGGGACAGGGTTGGGTCTTGCGGTGCAGGGCGCGCAACATGCCCTCGGTCACGTAGTGGCAGCGTCCATCGCCATCGACGTCCTCGAGATAGACATGCAGGGCGGCGTCCGGCTGATCGGCCTCGAGCCACACCGTCAGCACGGCGTGGCCGGCCAGTTGCAGCGGTTGGCGCAGCGGTGCCGACGTATAGCTGAGGAGGCTGGCATCGCGTCCGTGCCAATCGGCATAGTAGTGCGGCGTGTCGATGGCGGCGATGCGCTCATAGCGGGTCTGGGCGCCGGTGGCGAACGCAAACGACACTAAGGTGCTGTCGCTCGCCGCCTGCACCGGCGCATCGGCAAGGCCAAACTGCGGTGCCAGGTAGAGGGTCTCGGTCGTGGTCTCGGGCGGCCAGTGCTGGGCGGCCAGCCAGCATTCGTCGCGCAGCGAGAAGTAGTGGACCGGCGCCTCGCGCTCGAGCCCGGTAGGCAACCCCATGAGATAGTGATCGAAGAAGCGGAGCAGCTCGGCCTGCAAGGGAAACTCGGGCTCCTGGCGTCGGCGCCAGGGCGAGCCGTTGACACGGGCACCGTGATCCCACGGCCCGAGCAACAGGTGCTGACGGCGGTTGCGAAGGGTCAGAAAGCGCGCCAGCGCGCCATTGGCGTAGCCGGCGCCGTCATACCAGCCCGACACCGAATAGACGGCGACGCCGGGGTCGACGGTGTCCCAGTAGCCGCGCGGGCTGAACGATGCCGGGGTGATGGTGGGATCGGAGGCCAAGGCGTCGTCGCTGAAGCGGAACTCGCGGATGAACTCGGTCATGCGGAAATTGCCCTGATGCTCGGCCAGCGCCGCGGCAAGCAGTTTGCCGTCAAGGTCATCGTCGACCGGCTGCGGGCCGGCGAGGCCTGGGTCCTTGAAGTAAGCAAACTTTCCCAACAGCTCGCGGCGGTCCTCATCAAGCGCCAGCATCAACTCGTCGTAGGTAGCGGCCAAGCGATTGAGCAGAATGCCGCCGGGGTAGTAGTGGTCCGAGTAGGTGTCCCAAACGGCAAACAGCGGGGCAATGGCCTTCACCGCGGGGTGGCCGGTGCTCGCCAGGAAATCGGCTGCGGCGCCGACATAGGAGATGCCGGTGGCGCCAAGCGATCGATCCGACCACGGCTGCCGCACCACCCAATCGGCGATCTCGCGGTAGTCTTCGCGCTCGGCCGGCGAGCGGAAGCTGTCGCGGGTGCCGAAGCTGGCGCCGGTGCCGCGTACGTCGCAGACAACGAGCGCGTAGCCGCGCGGCACGAACAGGTCGCGCCATTTGCCGGCATTGGGACTGGGCTCGGTACCGGCCGCTGCACCAGCGCGCAGTCGGAAGCGGCGATAGTAGGGGGTGAAGATCAGGATCGTGGGCCGTGAGCTTGGCACCTCGCGCGAGCCTTGGCACCCGGGTCGCGGTTGCGGCAAATACACGTCGAGCGCCAGCCGGCAGCCGTCGCGCATGCTGACATAGCACGAGTTGGGCGCCCCCACGGTAAAGCTGGCGGGCCGGCTGGCGGCGTAATCGGCGGGCGAAACACACCAGGCTTGACCAGGCGTTAGCGCATCAGCCACGGACGGCATCCTTCAGTTGCGATGGCGACAGCCGAGCCCCTGATTGTCCCCGAGCCGGCGCGCAATGTCACGCGCCGCCAGCGCCGGAGCACGCGAATGCACCTTAATGGGCGTCGGCGCGCCGGGCCTGATGGGGTGGCGCAGCGGTGTCGGCGAACGGATGGGGCAACGGCTTCAGATAGGCCTGTCGGATCGAATGCTGCCGGCCGCACACGGCGCATCTGAGGCTAGCGGTCTCGTGCGCGAAGCCGATCAGCGCCTCGGCATCAATCAAGATGCCGGTCGCTACCTCGCACTGTCGTGTCGTGCACCAGAGCGTGAGAACCGAGGTCATGCACCACCATTCCCGTGCTGCAGGATAGGCGGCACGGCACGGTTTGTGAATCCGACCATTCCGCGCCGCAGCATGGCTTGGCGAAGGAGCAGCTATCCGCCTATGTCGGCTGCTGGCCCCGAACCGCCGCGAAAGCCCGGTGTCTGACGACCGTCACCCCGTCTTCAACGCCTCATACACGCTCGACTCGAACCGCCCGTAGAGCTTCAGCACGCGCGGATCGGCGAAGGGTAACACCTGGGTCATGATGAGCCCGGTGACCTTCCGCACCGGGTCGAGCCAATAGTACGTGTTGAAGAGCCCGCCCCAGCTCAGCGTGCCGGCGCTGCGGCCGTTGGGGCCTGCCTCGACATTCAGCATGTAGGCTAGTCCCCACCGCAGAGGCGCGCCGGGGAAGAGGTTGACGTCGTTTGAGAGCGCCGGCATCTCCGTCTTGAGCACACCGCACGGGATATCGCCTGTCGCGTTGCGGTGCATCTCCGCGACGGTCTCCGGCTTGAGCAGTTGCACGCCATTGCCGCTGCCGCCGTGCAGCAACATCTGGAGGAAGGTCAGATAGTCGCGCGGCGTAGAGTACAGAGGGCCACCTCCCGACCAGAACTCCGGCTCGGCCGGCACGGTCTCGAGGGGCTGAGGCGCGAGGCTTCCGTCGGGCTGCCGCGTGTGGAGGTGCGCTTGGCGGGCACGCTGCTCGGGTGTGGGCTGGTACCCGCTGTCTTTCATGCCGAGCGGTCTAAAGATGTTGTCGCGGAAGTACATGTCGAGCGGCTGTCCGCTGGTGGCTTCGACAAGACGGCCAACCCAGTCGGTGTTGATGCCGTAGAGCCAGCTATCGCCGGGATCGAACACCAGCGGCATGCGGATCGTTACAAGCTTGCCGGTGGCCCGCGGTGGCAGCCCGGCGGTCTTCACGTAGCGATTGATGTTCGGGTCCCACTGCTCGTAGCCGAAGCCCGCCGTGTGGGTCAGCAAATGCCGCAGCGTGATCGGCCGCTTGGCCGGACGGAGCTTTGGCTCGCCGGAGGCGTCGAACCCTTCCAGCACCTGTGGCGAGGCGAGTGTAGGGTCGATCCCGGGCACGGGCTCGTCGAGCTTCAGCCTGCCCTGCTCGACCAGTTGCATCGCCGCAACCGACGTGATGGCCTTGGTCATGGACGCGATGCGGAAGACAGTGTCTCCTGTCATGACCGCGGGTTGATCCAGCGCGCGCAGGCCGGCGGCGCCCTCGTAGAGCACGCCCCTATCGCTGGCAGCCATCGCCACCACGCCCGCTGCATCGCGAGCCTCGACACCCTGGCGCAGCACGTCGTCGATCTGGTTCCTCGCAACTTGTGCGCCCGCGCGCCGGTGACCGAGACCGATCGAACTAGAGCTAGCGACAACGATGGCGGCAGCCTTCAACAGGTCACGGCGGGAGGTCATGGCTCACTCCTACTTCCGACGGCCTCGTCTCAAAAGACTACAATGCGGCACCCGGAGGATCAACGATGGCTATGGGCATGCTGACCACGGCGGCAGGCATCGGGCGCCGCCGAGGACCTATTGACTGCCCATCCTACTCCAGTCAGGGCCGGAAACTGGCACGCAACGCGGCATGCCCGGAAATTGGGGTACTGCAGACAGGGATTTTGAGGTCGCGAAAGCCGGTGTGGATAGCCGCCCCATACAAGGGTTTCTCGGACGCCTGCATTATGCCCCATCCACGCGCGCCGACGAGAGGTGACCGAGAAGCGCCAAGGCACGAATTTCGTGCCATCACCCATATCGGCCATAGCCAATGCGCCAATGCCGCTCATTCGTTGCAATCACGTACGATTGTCAGGCGTCAACTCTTGGCCGCGGCTCGAACTCTTGGGCCAACTTGAGAATTTTTGCCAGCAGTGGCGACGTATCGCGGGAACGATAACTCATGATGATCGGCGATGTGATGTCCGGCTCGTCAAGCGCTAGGTACTCAACATCATCACGACCGAGCCGACGCACCGAGCAGGGCACGAGAGCGATACCGACGTCGGCCGCTACAAGCCCTAGCGCAGTCTGTAACTCGCGCACCTCGAAACCGACCTTCGGCTCGAGCCCCAGCTTGCGATAGAACGACAAGACCTGATCGGCATAGCTTGGGCGCGGTGCGTTTGGGTAAAGGATCAGCGGCACATCGACAGTATGCTTGAGTTTTAGTGGTTTTCTCTTGCGGCCTAGGAAGTGGCCATAAGGAACGGCAACCGAGAGTTTTTCCTCGTGGATTACGCGTCGCATGAGCCCATCATCCTCGAAACGCAATCGACCAAAGCCAATGTCGATCCGCCCAATCTTGAGCGCAGCGGCTTGTTCGAGCGTCGTCAGTTCCGCAAGCACGATTTCGACGCCCGGTGCGACTAGCCGGAACCTGCGGATGAGTTCGGGGAGCACATCGTAAAGCGTGGATGCCACGAAGCCGATGCCGAATTGGCGTCTCTTGCCTGTTCCAATGCGCCGCGTCATCGCGCGGATTTCGTCCGTGCGCTGAAGCACCTGCATTGCCTGCTCGAAGAAATAGCGTCCCGAATCTGTCAGTGTGATGGGACGCCCACGATGCAAAAGCTGGGTGCCGAGTTCCTGTTCGAGCTGCTGGATCTGCCGACTGAGGGGTGGCTGGGCAATGTTGAGCCTTTCAGATGCGCGGCTGAAGCTGCGTTCGGCAGCGACCGTCACAAAATAGCGCAGATGACGGAGCTCCACGACTATACCTCCAGGGTATGAAAATAGACGCAATCGATCCTGTCCGCTAGCCACTGCCCAGGCTACGCTTTTGAGCCGGCGGTCCCCGATCCGTCCAAGCGACCGCCGGTCCCATAAGGGATTTGATAAACGGAGGAGATCGCTCATATGGCCGCCAATCTGATCGACAAAGATGTGATCACCGCCTTGGCCGCGCGCGCCGCCGGTATCGACCAGTCGGGAGGCAATCCCCGCCTAAAGCAAGTGGTTAACCGCCTCCTCGCTGACTTAATGGTCGCCATCGACGAACTCGACATCTCGATGGACGAATTCTGGTGCGGCATTGCCTATCTCACACAGGCGGGCAAACAAAACGAGTTTGGGCTGATCGTGCCGGGCGTCGTGCTCGAGCATTTCCTCGATCTGCGCCTTGACGAAGCCGAGCGGCGAGCCGGGCTCGCCGGCGGTACTGCGCGCACCATTGAGGGGCCGCTCTACATCGCCGGCGCTCCGACCTCGAAGGCAGAAGCGCGATTAGATGATGGCACCGACGATGGCGAGGTACTGTTCATGGAAGGCCAGGTTCGCGGCGTCTGTGGCGAACCGATTGCAGGCGCCATGGTTGACGTCTGGCATGCCAACACGATGGGCAACTACTCTCATTTCGATCCGACGCAAGCCGCTTTTAATCTTCGTCGCCGCATCGAAACCGACAAGGACGGTCGGTACCGTTTCCGGTCAATCATGCCAAGTGGCTACGCCTGCCCGCCCGGTAGCCAGACGGAGAAGCTGCTGCAGGCGATGGGTCGCCATGGTAATCGGCCGGCGCATGTGCACTTTTTCGTCAGCGCGCCCGGCTATCGCAAGCTAACGACCCAGATCAATATAGACGGCGACAAATACCTGCGCGACGATTTCGCCTTCGGCACTCGCGAAGAACTGATCCCCCAAATTGAGCGCATTACGGATGCGGCAGAGATCCACAAGGGCGGCATCAATAAGCCGTTCGCCCGGATCCGGTTTGACTTCTCTATGACTAAGGAGGTCGCCGGAGCACCGGTCACGATTGTCGCCCGCGAGCATGCGCAAGCCGCTTGAGCCTCAATTGCGCCCGGGCGGGGTGTTAACCACCCGTTCGGGCTCGTCCTTGCTGCATCGCATGAGCCAATGAATTGGCACGGAGCGCCATTCGCGCGGTCGACGCTCGGCATGGCAGGAATCCGTGGAACTTCGGACCGGGTCCGATATCGAACTGAGCTTCGCAATGGCGATTAGTCGGGAGCCGAACCCAAGGAGCGAAGAGGGCGTGCGCCCTTACCATGCCAGGTAAGCCATTGAGATGATAGAGGCCTACTCGCTTGCGAGCCCAATTATGAACCTACTATGCTGCGCCTCATCCTCCGGACAATGGTGCTCCGGGGGGATAGGAGGCGGCCATGCTGACCAGAAGAGATTTTACGGGCGTTGCGGGCTGCGCAGTTTGTGGGCTCGCTGAGTTCATTGCGACAGGGGCCTCCGCACAGACGGCGCCCCCAGCACCTACACCTGGCGTGACGCGAAAGATTCTGTCCCAGATAGACGGCCCTGCATCTGGCTACGTCACGTTGCTTGTCGAGGCGGAAATTGAAGCGGGAGTGGCGGTGGGGCGCCACACGCATCCAGGCGTCGAGTCCGCCTATGTCCTAGAAGGGGGCTTTGAGCTCCCCATAGAAGGTCAGCCGACCCGCACGTTGAAGCCGGGTGACGGGTTCCAAATACCGCCCGTAACACCTCATGCTGGCGGCAAACCCGGCTCTGCGAAGTCGCGGATCTTGATCACTTATATCGTTGAGAAGGGTAAGCCACTCGCATCTCCTGCCTAATATTGACGGCGGCAGCTTGCGGGTTCGCCGTGGTAGATCTGCGGTGCCGCGGCCCGAATTTTTAGGGCCCGAGTACCAATGCTACCGCCCTAACCTATTTCGTCTGAACAAATGGACCGCCGCAAGGGGGCCCAGGTCCAAGCCCGTGGATTTCACTGCCTTTCCGAGATCTTGTGTTGTGATCGAAGGCATGCCCGCGCCATGCCCAGGTGCAGTTTCAGGACACGGCAACGCAAGCGATTGCGGCAAAAACGCCGATTATTTCTTGTCGAGAAGGACGCGCGCGCTGCCCGTGATCGTCTTTTGCACGACTTCGGCAAACTTGTGCAGCAGCCACGGTAAGGTGACCTCGAGACGCACGCGGTCCTCGCCCACCTCGACCGTGCCGGAGGCGGCTTGGCCCAGGGCCCGCACCCGGAAATCGAGCCGGTCTTGCGACCAGACCTCGTGCTCGACCTTGAGCACAGGAAAACGCTGGGCGGCGGTGGTGAGCGCCGGCTTGATCCGGCGCATGGCCTCCTCCTTGCCCAGCGCGTGCGGTAGGCTGATGATCAAGGGAGTGGTCATGGGTTTTGCATGGTCATGGATCGGCGTGGCTGTCGGTCGCGGGCATCGGACCGGCGCGGGCTTCATACCACCGTCGCGACATTGCTCGCCACAACGGCACTGTGGACGTCCTCGGCGCCGATGACCAGCCCGAATGCGGCGGCTCGGCGACCGCCGCGGGGGGATCGGCGCCAGCGCCGTTGATACCGCGCGCGCCCGCCCCGCGCGCAAAGCGCGCTAGGCCAACAAGCCCTCGATCCGGATCGGCAGTTTGCGAATGCGCATGCCGGTGGCGTGATAGACGGCGTTCGCCACCGCCGCGTTCATGCCGGTGGTGCCGAGTTCGCCAATGCCTTTGATGCCCAGCGGGTTCACGTGATGATCCTCCTCGGGCACGAACTGGACCTCGACGGTACCAATGTCGGCGTTGACCGGCACCAGATACTCGGCAAGGTCGTCGTTGGTGTAGGTGGCGCGGGCGTGATCGATTTCGGTCGCTTCGTGCAGCGCGGCGCTGATGCCCCAGATCATGCCACCCATCAGCTGGCTGCGCGCCGTCACCGGGTTGACGATGGTGCCGGCGGCGAACGCGCCAACCGCCCGTGGCACGCGGATCTCACGCGTTAGCGCGTGCACCCGCACTTCCACGAACTGCGCGCCGAATGAATGCCGGATCTGGTCCTTGAGTTCGGAGCCGCGGGCCATCGCCGGCTGCCCGTGATAGACCATGTGGGCGCCGCGCGCGGGTGCGCCCGGCGGCAGGTTTTCGGCATAGACCTCGACCACACCCCCGAGCCGCGCCACCGCCTTGTCGAGCGGCTCGCTGGTGCCATTGGCGGCGCGCAGGCTCGCCTGCGACAGCACCAGGGAGGTCGGATCGGCGCCGGCGAACGGACCCTCGTTGGCACGCGTGGCGGCCTCGGCGATGCGCTCTTTGATCTGATCGCAGGCCTTGGCGACCACGGTGCACACGCTGGCCGTATGCGTCGAGCCAGCGGCCAGACCACCGGGCGGCAGATCGCTGTCGCCGATCAGCACCGAAACCTTGTCGACGCCGACCCCCAGCCGGTCGGCGGCAATCATGGCAATCACCGTGTAGGCGCCGGTGCCAATGTCGTGCGCGGCGGTTTCGACGCGCACGCTGCCTTCCGGCGTCAGTTGCACGCGCGCGGCGGCGGCGCTGATGCTGGCATGATAGGTGGCCGCGGCGCACCCCCAACCGATCAGCCAGTCGTCGGCCCGCATCGACCCGGGCTCGGCCGAGCGATCCTTCCAGCCGAACGCCTCCGCGGCGGCATCGAAGCACGCCATCAGATTGCGACTGCTGTAGGGGAGGCCGTGGATCGGCTCGACGGCGGTGTCATTACACCGGCGCAGCTCCACCGGATCGAGCTTGAGGGCCACCGCCAGCTCGTCCATGGCGCTCTCGAGGGCGAACAAATAGGGCGTCTCCGGCGGCGCACGCATGAACCCCGGCGTATTGCGGTCGGCGTGCACAATGGTGACCTTGGTGGCGACGTTGTCGCAGCGATAGAGGCGGGCGGTGGTGCCGGTGCCCGAGACGTTGTAGGTCGACGGCCGTGACGTCACCTCCCAGCCGTCGTGGCTGAGGCTGACCAGCGTGCCATCGGGCGTCGCGCCAAGCCGCAGGTGATGCCGCGTTTCCGCGCGGTAGGTGGCGATGGTGAAGCCCTGCGAGCGGGTGGCCACCAGCTTCACCGGCCGATTGAGCCGGCGCGCCGCCAGCGCGATCCAGGCGGTGCGGGCGGTGATGCCCCCGCGCGAGCCAAAGCCACCGCCGACGAAGCGCGACAGCACGCGCACGTGCTCGAGGTTGAGGCCGAGTTGCCGGGCGACCTCGGCCCGCACCCCATGCACGAACTGGCTCGGCTCATGGATGATGAGCCGATCGCCCGACCACAGGCAGGTGGTGGTGAACAGTTCCATGGGGTTGTGATGCTGGGTCGGTGTTGCGTAGCTGGCTTCGATCTTGACGTCGGCGGCGGCAAACGCGGCCGCCGCATCGCCGACCTGCGGGTCTGACTGTTTGTTGGCGGCTGCGGCCGACTCGAGAGTGACGCCGGGGCTGTCGAAGCTTGCCGCCGGTGGTTGCGGCTCATAGCGCACCACGACCTTGTGCGCGGCTTCGCGGGCGGCCTCGTAGCTGTCGGCTATCACCACGGCGATGATCTGTCCGGCGTGCCAAACGATATCCGATTCCAGAGTGGTCGTGGCCTTGCCCTTGCCGCCGGGGGCCGACGGCGGCTGCACCTGGCCGGCGACGTCTTCATGCGTGAGGATGTCGAGCACACCGGGGACCCGGCGTGCCTCGGCCAGGTCGAAGCCGGCAACGCGTCCCCGGGCGATGGTGCTGGTGACCAGGAAGGCATGGGCGGCGTTCGGCACCGCCACATCCGAGGGATAGCGCGCGCTGCCGGTGACCTTGGCCCGACCGTCAATGCGCAAGGTCGGAGTACCAATCGCGGCGGGAACGATGGTCGCCATCGCTAGACCTCCAGGGCTGCGGCCGCAAGCAGGGCGCGGACCAAGGTTCGCCGACCAAGTTCCGGCTTATAGGCGTTGTCAAAACGGGTTTGGGCCTCGGCGAACGCCGTCCCGGCGGCGGCGTCGGCATTGGCCGCGGTCATCGGCTGACCTTTGAGGGCTTCCTCGGCGGCGCGAGCCCGCCATGGGATGGTGGCGACGCCGCCCAGCCCAATGCGCGCCTCGCGCACCGCGCCGTCGGCGACGTCGAGGGCCACGGCCGCGGAACTCAGCGCAAACTCGTAGGCCTCCCGATCGCGCACTTTGAGGTAGAGCGAGCGCCGGGTCCACGCGCCGGCCGGCACCCAGAAACCGGTGATCAGCTCCGCCGGTGCCAGGGTGGTTTCCAATTCGGGCCGGTCACCGGGAAGCCGATGCAGCTGATCGAAGGCGATGCGCCGGTCGCCGTCGGGTCCGCTGATGGCGACAACGGCGCTAAGAGCAATCAGCGCCTGCGCCAGATCGCCGGCATAGGTGGCGATGCAATGCGGGCTGACGCCGAGCACGGCGTGCTTGCGGTTGACGCCGTCGATGGCGGCACAACCGCTGCCGGGCTCGCGCTTGTTGCACGACCCGACGCCGCTATTGCGGAAGTAGCTGCAGCGGGTGCGCTGCAGCACGTTACCGCCGAGCGTCGCCATGTTGCGCAGCTGCGGACTGGCGGCGAACCGCAGCGATTGCGCAATGACGGGATAGTCCGCGAGGATGCGGGGATGCTGCGCGGCCTCGGCCATGCGCACCAGGGCACCGAGAAAGACGCCCTCGTCATTGGCCTCGATCTGACCGTAGCGGTCGCTCAGGCCGTTGATGTCGACCACACGCTCTGGCCGCATCACGTCGAGCTTCATCAAATCGAGAAGGGTGGTGCCGCCGGCGAGGAAGCGGGCGCCGGGCGTGCTGGCGGCGATGGCGCGATCGGCGCTGTCGGCGCGAACATAGGCGAACGGACGCATGGGTTCACGCCTCCATCTGCGCCTTAGCCCGGGCGATGGCTGTGACGATGTGGGGATAGGCGGCGCAGCGACAGATATTGCCGCTCATGTACTCGCGAATTTCGGCGGTGCTATTGGCGTGCCGCTCGCTGACGCAGGCGATCGCCGACAGGATTTGCCCGGGCGTGCAATAGCCGCATTGGAACGCATCTTCGGCCACGAACGCTGCCTGCATGGGATGCAGCTCGCCATCGACCGCGGCCAGGCCCTCGATGGTGCTGACCTCGCCGGTGACCGCCACCGCCAGGGTCAAGCACGACAGCACGCGCCGGCCGTTGACGAGAACGGTGCAGGCGCCGCACTGGCCGTGGTCGCAGCCCTTTTTTGCTCCCGTCAGCCCGAGATCCTCGCGCAACAGGTCGAGCAAGGTGCGGCGCGAATCGACCACCAGCTGATGGCGACGGCCGTTGACGTCGAGCGCGACGGGAAGCTGCCCCGGCGCTGATGCTGGCGCCATCTCCGGCTCGGCCGTCGCCGAGCCGCCCAGCACACCTCCGGCCGCGGCCGCCGCCGAAGCCGACAAAAACCCACGGCGGTTGACGGCGACCTCGGCCATTGGCAGATGCTCCCGCGCAGAATTAATAAGAGGACATCCTGATCAACTGCAGCGGCCGCTTCGCGTTCCCGCTCGGCCATCGCGCACGCTGCCCCCGCGCGCTGGCCTTGAGCGATGCGGATGCCGGCAGGCATCGACGATGGCGCGGCACGCGGCGCGCGCGACTTGCCGCACGCTGCGGCAAAGCCCGGGCCGTCGCCACGTCAGCGGGGCTGCAATGCGAAATCGCGCAAGCTGCGATAGTCGGGCATGCGGTCGCCGGCCTCGGCCGGCGCCGGGCTCGCCTGCGGCGCCGGTTCAAGCGCGGCTTCGGGTATGGCCGGCGCTGGTGGTGTGGCCTGGCTCACGTCGGCAGCGGCGGGCAGCG
>Ga0126384_10001595_pt1 | contig 13493 bp, 16 predicted proteins | sample PanSoiMetPlot_36_FD_92543 | JGI IMG/M metagenome (GOLD analysis project Ga0126384, IMG submission 92543) | Tropical forest soil microbial communities from Panama - MetaG Plot_36 | ecosystem: Environmental > Terrestrial > Soil > Tropical forest > Bulk soil | place: Panama | collected 2016-02-17 | reverse complement strand
GTTCGTATCCGACTGATCGATGATCAGCACCGAGCGCGGCAAGGGCTCCACAACGGCAGAGACTGCCTGGACAAGAACCGCAGTCAGGCAAATCAGAATGCGGCCGGACGAGCACGGAATTGGCGCCCGCGGAACAGCGGGAGCTGCATTGAATAGTCGAGAGAACAAAGAGGTCACGCCCGACCGGGCGTCACGCAACCAGTTCGTCTCAGCAGCCTCGTGCCGCGATTTCGGCCCACAGCCAAACCAAAATTCCCAAGGACCGCCGAACGATGGCGGGCCTACCAACCTCAAGGAATCGCACTGAACAATCGCTGAGTACGCGCGAACGATCAGCACCGCCGCTGAATACAAACGGTGGCCCAATGACGCCGCTGCCGCCTCCCACGCAGTATCGGTTGCCCCAAAGGACAATATCGATTGCCTCAAGGTCCAATATCCGACTCTTGTCGTTCGCGCCGAAGGTTTCCGCCGAGCGGCGGAACGGCGACGAAGCCGCCGTCCCGCAAAAACACGCCGATCCCCGGCATTCCGGAGGTGCGTGGTGCGGTTGACCCGAAAACCACGAGGGCAGCCGCCGCTCCGGCCTGACGGTGAATTGAGAGGTTGGTCATGTCTCTGAAGAACAAGGTTGCCATCGTCACCGGCGGCAACAGCGGGATCGGCGAGGCGATCGTGCTTGAACTCGCCCGGCAAGAGGCGAGCATCGTCATCGACTACGTGGTCCATCCGGAGGCGACCGAGACGCTCGAGCGGCAGATCAGTAGGTTCGGCAATCGGTCCATTGGCGTCAATGCGGATGTAAGCAAGCTCGCGGACCTGCAGAAGCTCGTCGATGCGGCGGTAAGCAAGTTCGGTCGGTTGGACATCATGGTGAACAATGCTGGCGTTGAAACCCGCACTTCTGTCCTCGACACAACCGAGGATCAATACGACAGGGTTTTGGCCATCAATCTCAAGAGCGCCTTTTTTGGCACGCAAATCGCAGCCAAGCAGATGATCAAGCAGGGCGGCGGCGGTCGCATCATCAATATCACCTCGGTGCACGAGGACTGGCCGATGCCCGATAATACGGCCTACTGCCTTGCTAAAGGCGGCATGCGCATGCTCACGCGCACGGCCGGCCGGCATCGAACTCGCCAGCCACAAGATTCTAGTTGTCGGGGTCGGTCCGGGGGCAGTGGCGACGCCGATCAATCTCAGCACCATGACCGATCCGACCAAGCTCGCGCAGCTCGATGCGGCCATACCGCTCGGGCGCATGGCCCGCCCGGAGGAGATCGCGAACGTCGTCGGCTTCCTCGCAGGAGAGGGCGCGAGTTATCTGACCGCGACCACGATCTTCGCCGACGGCGGCATCATGCACAGCAGCGTTGGTCTCTAGCCAAGCAGGCAGTGCAGGGCGGCGTACGACTTGACAGCAGAGCGTGCGACAACGCCGGTCGTAGGTTTGACAACAATCGTTATCGAAGCCTTCTCCTTGCGCCAAAGAATCCTGCCGCCGACCGAGCAACAGGCTCAAGCCGAGCCGCGTGTACCGAAATGGCGGGCCCAACACGATTCGAACCTTTGCCTTGGGAGGCAACACTCACCTTTTCTCAACGGTATGCGGTCGGCTGTGGCCATCTTCTAAGCGTCGAACAGCGTCTCCAGTAGCAAAATACCGCGTCATCCAGGGGGGTTTCACGATGTAGCGGACCTCCGCTACCACGCGTCCTCCACTATAGACCGCTTGAGGGAAGGCATCGCCGCCGATCAGGGCGGCCAATTTCCCCTTGACCTCGACCTGGAAACTTTTGCGGGGGCCGTTCGGGTGGACCGTCACGCTGTGAACGAGCGCGCGGAACGCCTTCACCAAGGACCCACGATCGTCCTCAGCCTCGGCGTGCTCGGCAATGTTCGTGGCCAGAGCATCGACCGTCTCGACATAGCGGTCCAGAGTTGCAGGATGGAGGGTGATGATTTTTGGAGTCTCTTCCAATGTCGCAATCTCCGCTTCGACCTGCAGGCGCTGCGCCTTGAGATCTGCGATGCGTTGGCGGGCATCTTCCTCCTCAATGATCCCCTTTACGACCATGTCGATGTTTCGCTGCCGCTCGCTCTCAATTCGAGCGCGCTTTGACTCTAGGCGTGCCCGTGTCGCCGTTGCTGCGGCCGCGAGGCGCTGCCTTTCTTCGTTGTATTTGCGGGCGTAGCTCTCGATCAACCTCGGGTCCTTCAACTCCTCCCGCATTCCGGCGAGCACGGCCTTTTCGATATGCCGGAGGTACACAATCCTTCGATTGGTGCAGCTGCCGCTTTCGCGTACGGCGGAGCATCGGATGCGCGTCTTCCCAGTCTTCGAAGTGGAACCCCTTTCCAACGCAGGTATCTGGTTGAGCCAGAACGCGCTCTTGCCATCGCGACCGGCTGGGATGAAGATTGCGGATCCTGACGGGTGTCAACGCCAACCGTTCACGTGCGCGGACTGCCGCACTGAAGAAGAGGAGCATGACGCCATGCATACGATCGACATCCAGGATTATGCGCGCCAGCTTTTGGAGGCGCACGGCTTCCACGCAATTGCTGAAGCCGCACAAAAGGCCCGCGCCTTTGAGGAGCAAGGCGAAAAGGACCAAGCCAAAACTTGGAGAAGCATCGAACAGGCCTTGATGCTCATGCGAGGACCGAACGAAAACTGAGCGGCGCGGGGGGAGAGTCGCTCCATGTGAGCGTCGCGGCGCTGGATCGACGCGCCTAACGTAGCCACGTACCGATCTTTGGCCGATTTCCCAGGAAGACTGGAGGGCTCGGCATGAGATGCGCGACGGCGTCTATTTGACGCGCGTGTGGCCGTGCGCTTCGCGATCAAGAGGCCGGCGAATAGTCGGCCTGCAGGTTCCGACGACATCGTAGAGTCGATCAAGGTTGCAACGAACCGTCTTAGAACCGCCATAAGATGCAGGAGCAAACATATGTTTCTCAACTCTGCCACAGCCGAGGACGTCCTTAAGTCTGTCAAGGACAAGAGCGTCCAAATGATCGATCTGCGATTCACCGATCTGCCTGGCGTCTGGCAGCATTTTTCTGTCCCGCCAAGCGCCGTGGATGCTGACGCGTTGAGCGATGGGATCGGGTTCGACGGCTCATCGATACGCGGCTTCCAGGAAATCCAGGAAAGCGATATGTTGGTCGTGCCGGACCCAACCACGGCTTTTCTCGACCCGTTCACGCTGGCGACGACGCTGGTCCTGATTTGCAACATCAGAGACCCGATCACCGGCGAACCCTATAGCCGAGACGCCCGTTACATCGCCCGGAAGGCCGAGGCCCATCTGAAGCGGTGTGGCAGTGCCGATACTGCCTATTTCGGTCCGGAGGCGGAGTTCTTCGTATTCAATGACGTGCGCTACGGCCAAGGCATGAACTACGCCTTCTACGAGATCGACTCAAAGGAAGGCATCTGGAACTCGGGTAAACAGGAGGCGCCAAACCTTGCCCACAAGCCCCGCCAGAAGGAGGGTTACTTTCCGGTCCCTCCAACCGACAGCATGCAGGATCTGCGCACCGAGATAGTGCTGACGTTGGAGTCGTTGGGGATCCAGATCGAAGCTCATCACCATGAGGTGGCGACCGCAGGTCAAGCGGAGATCGACATGCGGTTCACGACGCTCACGCGCATGGCCGACAACCTGATGCTTTACAAGTATGTGATCAAGAACGTCGCCCGCAAGCACGGCATGACTGCGACGTTCATGCCAAAGCCGCTGTTTGGAGATAATGCGTCGGGCATGCACGTTCATCAGAGTCTGTGGAAGGGCAAGACCAACTTGTTCCACAGCGATGCGCACTATGCTCACCTGAGCGAGCTTGGCCGTTATTACATCGGTGGCTTGCTGACACACGCCTGGGCGCTATGCGGGTTTTGCGCCCCGACCACGAATTCCTACCGGCGCTTGGTGCCGGGTTATGAAGCGCCGATCAACTTGGTGTATTCGCAACGTAACCGCTCTGCATGTTGTCGGATTCCGATGTATTCGCCGGACCCGCGCGCGAAGCGGGTCGAGTTCCGCACGCCGGATCCCTCCTGCAACGGATACTTGGCGTTTGCAGCAATGTTGATGGCTGGCCTTGACGGCATCGAGAATCGCATCGATCCGGGGCAGCCCATTGACAAGAACCTCTATGACTTACCACCCGCAGCGGCGAAAAACGTCAAGTCGACGCCGGGCTCACTGCAGCAAGCGCTAGACGCGCTGGAAGCCGATCACGCATTTCTGCTGCATGGCGATGTCTTCACCAAAGACGTCATCAAAACTTGGCTTGGCTACAAGCGGGAAAAGGAGGTCGACGCCATCGCGCTGCGCCCCCATCCTTACGAATTCCATCTTTACTACGACATTTAACGTTCTCATCGCTTGACAGTGGTAGTACCGGCAGAGAATTCGCCGGCGGACTGGACCGCTTTCGCCGCTGCATTGCGCTGAATTTTCGCTGATTTGCGCTGCTGCACTACCAGAGCTGCGGGCGGCGCACGCGGCGGCAGCCCATGCGATCCATACAGCTGGATGCTGGATGCTCCTAAACGGGCTCGGACGGACGCGCCGATGTCGATGACACCTTCCGAATTCGCACACCTAACGATGCAGACGGCCTGCAGCCGGAAGCGGCTGCTTTGTGTCGCGTTAGTCGCCCGCCTGCTGTTCATGCCGCAGTTCGGCGATGCAAATGCTGGCGGTGTCTATGACGGCGAGTGGAATGGTTCCGCCACGGCAACTAGCGGTCGATGCAAGCCAGCCAGTGTTGCGCTGACCGTCGTGGGCCAGGTCGTGATCGGCCAAGCAAAGTTCGACCTCGAGGACCTAAACATCCGCGGGACTGTTTCGGAGAACGGTGCATTTGGAGCCACGATAGGCTTCAACCACCTCATGGGAAAATTCACGCAGGATATGTTCGAAGGGTACTTCGACGGTTTCAATTGTGCATGGAAAATAGTCCTCAAGCGTACAAAGTAGGGCCCGGCGAGAGGGTGGGCACCGCTTCGTCCGCCTGGTATCTCGGCTTGTACAGTGACGATCTGTTGATCTGCGGGCGCGACGCTGCATGCGGGACCGGTTGTAAATGCAGGGTTTTCTGGTCCGCAAGCCCCGGCCAATCGACGCCTATGCGAGGAACCGGGTCATGTCCCGGGCGGCCACGACGAGCGGCATCGCGCACGCGAGCACGGCTGCCGCCAGAGGTGCCTTCGCCCAACAGCATAAGCTCATGGCCCACCTCCCGGGTCGACGGTAGTCGCGCCTGATCAGATGTCGTGCTCACTCGTCGGGCGCCACCGCCAGCGGACCACGCGCCAACACGGGTGCTCATCCACCGGCGCCCGGATTTGGTGAGAAGTATTGGAGTTTGTCCGGCTTTCCCTCCCACTCCTTAGAGTCGAGCGGCGGCGCTTTTTTGACCGTAATATTTGGCCAGATTTTCGCGTATTCCGCATTCAGCGACAGCCATTGCTCGAGCCCCGGCTCGGTGTCTGGCTTGATCGCGTCGACCGGGCATTCGGGCTCGCACACCCCGCAGTCGATGCACTCGTCCGGATGGATAACGAGCATGTTCTCGCCCTCATAGAAGCAGTCGACGGGGCACACCTCGACGCAGTCCATCAGCTTACAGCGAATACAGCTATCGTTGACGATGTAGGTCAATTGGGCGTTCTCCCCGCAGATTGCAGGTCAACTCATTCACCACGTGCACCATCGCGGTGCCCGTTCATTGGCTGAAAATGAACGCATAGAAGACCCCCGTCCTCCGGCTGAATCGGAACACCGAGGAGCAGGCATTCAGCGGCCGAGGGACCTGTGCTTGGCGGGTTGCAGCGCATTTCTCTGCCGAAGTGCGTGCAGTCCTGACAAACACCGATCTGCAGATGCTCACCATTGGTAGCTAGAGTGGATAGTACTCGGTGTAGGGCGCGGCGCATCGCCGTTCGCTCTTTTGCGTCGAGCGAATCCACGGCGCGCACCAAAGCTTCGAAGGGATCGCGTGCAAGCGCTTTTTTGCCCTTGCTCGTCAGTCGCAGACTTACGCTTCGCCTGTCCGCCTTGGATGGCTGTCGGACCAAGTACCCACCCGCGTCAAGCGATTTGATGGTTTGCGTTGCGGTGCCGCGGGTGGTCGCTTGAAACTCCGCCAGTGCCGATGGGTTCCGGGAGAACTGATTGGCGCGGGAGAAGAAGCGGAGCGCCATCCATTGGGCGGGACTGAGTTCGCCATCATAGCCCTCGGCTTGTACGAGCCGCCCTACCTGCAGCAGGAGCTCTGCCGTTTCGCGCGCTGACATGGTCACCTCTGACGCGATAGTAGTGTTTCGAAATCAAATTGACAATGCGGTAACATACGGCTGCACGAATGCGGTCCCAGATATCTTTACGAGAAGCTCTACTGTGCCCGCGGCGACATGGAGAATCGGATCAAGGAGTGCCAGCTTGATCTCTTTGCCGATCGCACCTCGAGCGCCACGATGCGGGCCAACCAACTGCGCCTATGGTTCTCCTCGATGGCCTATGTCCTCCTTTGCGTCGTGCGCCGGATCGGGCTGTCCCACACGCGGTTGGCCGATGCGACCTGCGGCACCATTCGGCTCAAGCTGCTCAAGGTCGGCGCCCTCGTGCGCGTCAGCGTCCGCCGCATCAAGTTCGCGATGGCGTCGAGATAACCGAAATTATCGGCATGTTATAGTCGTTCGGCTGTCCGTCGAACCATACGATGTTGGCCCGTCGGTGAGTGACTGGTGGGTCTCTGTTGATTTCCCTTCAACCACGCGCTGATACACACCGAATTTCTGTAGGCGGCCATCGAACAGCGCAGCAAAGCGAAGGCGCCCGATTGGTTTGCAGAAGGTCGTCATCGAAGTCTCCTATGCCGGTCCATGTTCGCTCCCAATGTTCGCTCGGTCAGAGTTTTGCGATCCGTCGCGCTCCCCGCATCAGCAGTCTTGCGTTCCGCAGCGTCGCCTGCGTCTCCTGCGTATAGCGGCCGGTCCTGAAGTTGCCGTTGCGCTCCCCGCGATGGGCGCCGGACCCAGCCGCACTGTGGTGGTGACACTGATTGGGTTCGCTGTCGTGGCATGGGCATTTGTGCCTGACCGCACACCCAAGCCCTAACATCCCTGCGCAGCGCGGTTCGCTCGCGGAGGATCCCGCTCAGGCCTGCTTCCACTCCCCGGCGCTCGCGCCGGCAAGCGCCTGGACGCGGGCTTCGTCGCCTGCGAGTCCCTTGGCGGAGCCCGAATAGACGATATTGCCGTCGTCGAGGACATAGGCGTGGTCGGCGATCTCCAGGCTCATCCTGGCGTTCTGCTCGACCAGCAGCACCGAAATTCCCTCCTCGCGCATTTGCGACACGATACGAAAAACCTCGCGCACCACTAGCGGTGCCAGGCCCTGCGAAGGCTCATCGAGAATGAGGAGCTTTGGATTGAGCAACAGCGCGCGGCCGATCGAGAGCATTTCCTGCTCCCCGCCGGAAAGCTGGCGGCCGCGATTGAGCTTGCGTTCGGCGAGGCGGGGGAAAAGCTGGTAGATGCGCTCGGGCGTCCACGCACCGCCGCGTTCCAGCGGCACCTTGAGGTTCTCTTCCACGCTCAAATTGGCGAAAATTCGCCGCCCTTCCGGAACATAGCCGACGCCGGATGCGGCGATCCGGAAGGTCGGCCAATGCGTCGTTTCGGCTCCGAAGATGGTGACGCGGCCCTCCCGCGCCGGCGTGAGACCCATCAGGCTGCGCAGCGTCGTCGTCTTACCGGCTCCGTTCCGGCCGAGCAGTGCGGTGATCTTGCCTTCGGCGACATCAAGTCCGACCCCGTGCAAGATGTGGCTCTTGCCGTAGTAGGTGTGCAGGTTTTTGGCGACGAGGGCAGCGGTCATGCGGCTCTGCCCAGATAAGCCGCCTGGACCGCCTCGTTGGCGGCGATGTCCTGCGGCGTGCCTTCGGCCAACAAGCAGCCCTGGTCGAGCACCGTGATGCGGTCCGCCAAGTGAAAGACGACCCGCATATCGTGCTCGATCAGCACGATGGTGAAATTGCTGTCGCGATGCAGGCGACGGATCAACTCGGCGATCTCGTAGGTTTCCTGGTCTCCCATACCCGCGGTCGGCTCGTCTAGCAGCAACAGATGCGGCTGCAGCGAGAGCGCCATGGCGATCTCGGCGGCGCGTTGGTCGCCGTGCGCAAGTTCCCCGACGAGACGGTGCGCCTTGAGATCGAGCGCCGCAAGCTTGAGCGTTTCCTCAACCTTTCGCTCGATCTCGCGCTTTTCCCCGCGGCTGATCCACGGCCGCAGTCGATAGCCGCCCGCGATCTCGGCCCCTATTCGCACGTTCTCGAAGACGGTGAGCTCGGGAAAAATCTCGGTAATCTGGAATGTTCGGGCCATGCCCAGTTCGACGCGTTTGTGCGCCGGAAGCGCCGTGACGTCGCGGCCGTCGAACGCAATCGTGCCTGTGGACGGGGGGAAGAGTCCGCTGATCAGGTTGAAGAAGGTGGTCTTACCGGCGCCATTCGGACCGATAATGGCCCGCAGCTCGCCGCTCTCCACCGTCAACGAGACGTCGCGCAACGCGACGAGATTGCCGAACCTCTTGCTGACGTTCCTGACGTCGAGGGCGCTCATGATTCGCCATTGCGCCGGATGAAGCCCAGCAGGCCGCGCGGGAAGAAAAGCACTACCGCGACGAACAGCATGCCGACGAAGGACATCCAGTTGACCGTAATGCTGGAAAGATAGTCCTGCAGCACGACGAACACGGCGGCGCCAAGCAGCGGCCCCCAGAACGTCCGCATTCCGCCCATCACCGCCATCATGACGAAATCGCCCGACTGGCTGTAGTGCAGACCGCGCGGGTCGGCGAAATTGTTAAGAAGTGCATAGAGCGCGCCGGCAAATCCCACGAAGAAGCAGGACAGTGTGAAGGCGATCCAGATGTGACGTTCGACCGGAATGCCGAGGAATCGGGCGCGACGTTCGTTCTCCCGGATCGCAATCATGGTGCGCCCGAACGGGGAGCGCAGAATGAACGCCATCACGCACGTGGCCAGCGCGAAGCAGACGAAGACGAAATAGTAGAAGGCGTTCGTGTTGGACAGGATATCGAGCGAGAACAGTCCGAAATCGAGCGGCTGGCGCGAGAATCCGCGCAGTCCGTCGTCACCACCGGTCACCGAGCTCCATTGGAAGGCGATGTAATAGAACACCTGCCCGAACGCGATCGTCACCATTGCGAAGTAGACGCCGCGTCGGCGCACGATGAGCGCGCCCAAGAGCGCGCCCGCGACTCCGCCGAGCAGCATGCCGCACAGCAGCGATAGCGGCGTGCTGGGCGCCAAGAATTTCAGCGCGAAGCCCGCCCCATAGGCGCCGAGCCCGAAATAGGCCGCGTGGCCGAATGACAGAACTCCGGTGAATCCCAAGAGAAAATTCACCGACATCGCGGCGAGTCCGAGCACGAGCACGCGGGTACCGAGCGCCGTATAGCCGCCGAGCGGCACCATCCAATAGGGCGCGAAAGCGAGCGTCGCCCAGATCGCGCCGAGTGCGACAAGCTTGCGTGTCTGCGCGCTCACGTCAGCATGCCTTCTTCGCCGAGCAGGCCGCGCGGCCGGATGAGCAACACCACAGCCATCAGCACGTACATGATCGCCTCACTCGCGGCGGGCAGGAATACCGCCGTGATGCCGGACGCCACGCCGATCAGCAATCCACCCAGCAGGGTACCGGTCAGGCTGCCGACGCCACCGACGATGATGGCAATGAAGCTCGGCATCAGCAGGCCCGTGCCCATGGTCGGCTCCAGACCGAGTTGTCCGGCAGCGAGCACGCCGCTGAGCCCTGCGAGGAAAATCCCGACCGCGAAATTGAGCGACCGCAGCATGCCCACGTTGATGCCGAGCGCCGCCACGGTCTCCAGGTCGAGCGTGCCGGCGCGAATGCGAATGCCGAGTCGGGTATAGCGCAGCAGAACGAACAGGAGCGTCACAGTGGCGACCACCACGAACACCATGAAGAGCCGGTAGCCGGTGATGAAAAAAAACTCATAGCTCAGCGGCGTCGCCAGGATGGCCGGCACCGTCACCGGCTTGCCTTGCGCTCCCCAAATGAAGCGGGTGCCATCCTCGATGATGAAGGCGAGACCGAAGGTGAGCAGCAGGCTGTAAAGCGGATCGCGGCCATAGAGCGGCCGGATCAGCACTCGCTCGACCAGCAGGCCGATGACCGCGGTGAGCGGTGGCGCGATCAGCAGCGAGCCCCAAAACCCGACATAGGGGGTGATCGTATAGGCGATGTACCCGCCGATGACGAGAAACCCGCCATGCGCGAAATTGATCACGTTGCTCAGATTGAGGATGAGCGACAGGCCGAGCGCCATGAGAACGTAGAAGGCGCCGATGATCAGGCCGTTGGTGATGTTGAACAGAAGCACTTGCGTCATGAGAGACTCACGGCGACACGGACCGCGCGTTTCCGGCGGGTGGGAGATGAGCGCAAAAAAATGGCGCCCGAGGGAGAATTCTCTCCTCGGGCGCCCGGCATGACGTCCTAGCTCGGCATCGTCAATTTGCACCCGGTCTCGCTGACCGGCGGCGCGGTCTTGTCGCCGGCGACGACCTGGTCGACGTGAAAGAGATCCTCCTGATCGTCCTTGCCGTTGCTCTGGGCCGAACCGACGAAGGCCGAGGTCATAAGCTGGTGATCGCCGGCACGGTAGTAACACTTGTTGGGCTGGAGCTTGACTTCGGGCGGCAACTCGAAATCGCCCAGCGCCTTGGCGAGCTTGACGGCGTCGAGACTCTTCTCCCGGTTAGCGACTAGCGCAAAGGTCATCGCCGACGTGTATCCGAACCAGTGCCGCGCAGTCGGCACCTTGCCAGCGTTCACCTTGCGGATGTCGGCGACGAATTTGTCAACTCCCGGCACACCCGCCTGCTTCCAGTACCACTCGAACATCCAGACGCCGATGCGCGCCTCCGGCGGCAGCGCCTCGAGCGATTCGAGCTCCTGCTGGGTGCCGGCGACGTGGATCTGCTTGTCGATGCCGAACTGCACGATCTGCTTGAGGCAGTTGACCATGTCCGAACCCTGCACCAACAGGATGAGCACGTCCGGATTGGCCGCCCGCGCTTTGATGAGGTAGGCCGAGAAGTCGCTGGTCCCGAGCGGCGTGAGCTCGTTGCCCGTCATCGTGCCGCCGAGCCGCTTGAGATTGGCCGCGCAGGCCTGCTGCAGCGTGTGGCCGAACGCGTAATCGGGAGTGATGAAGTGCCACTTCTTGCCGTATTTGGTGAACAACAGCTCGGAGACAGAATTGGCTTCCATGCGCGTCGTATTGCAGACGCGATAGACGTTCCACTTGCAATCGACGCCGGTGATCGTATCGGTGTGTCCGCCCGAGACGATGTGCAGGACCTTCTTCTCGTTAGTCACCTGGGCGATCGCCTGCGCGATGCCGGAGTTCACATCACCGATGATGAAATTGACCTGATCGCGCTCGATCAGCTTGCGCGCCTTCTGCACACCGGTGCCGACGTCGTTCGCCGAATCCTCGACCAGCAGCTCCACCTGGCGCCCGAGGATTCCGCCCTGAGTGTTCATCTGCTGGATGGCCAGCTTGGCGCCCATCACCTCGTTGGTGGCCGGAGCAGCGTACACACCGGTGAGCGGGTCCACCATCCCGATGCGCACGGGAGTCTCGCCGCGAGCCCCGATGACAAAGGGGGACGCAATCTGCAGGGCGCCCGCCGCGGCAGCGCCCTTAAGCATGGTGCGACGATCGAAGCTGAAGATCGGCTTGGGCATTCTACTCCTCCCAGATTGGATATTTGTTGCTTGGTCCGGGTGGGGGCACCCGATGGCTTGAACCGGGATCGATTTTCTATAGTCCAATCCGCCAAGCTTGACGAGGCCCACACAGACGACGCGCGGCGAGCTTGCATGCCGAAGGCGCGACCCTCGGTCGCATCCCACTCGTCTGATCGCCCGCGTTCGGCGATCCACATGATCCGGACTTTCGCTTGCTCAGTTCGCCTTCACCGCCCGCCGCGCTCCCCGCATCAGCACTCTCGCAGCGCGCAGCATCGCCTGCGTCTCCTCGGTGTAGCGGCCGGTTCTGTAGTTGCCGTTCCGCTCGCCGCGAGGGGCGCCGGACCCAGCCGCACCACCGTGCATCCGACAACGCCGCTTGCCCTTCACGGCAGGCGCGCGGCAAGTCCCGCCGGCTCGGGTTCGGGCCCCGCACCTCGGCGCGGCATTCAACCGGGCAGCGTCGCGCCTCGGATGCACAGGCTTGTCACTCATTTTGCGAGCCCCCCTCCGGCTTCGGAGGATTGATGATCCCAACAGCTGCTTGGGCACCGGCGTGGACGTGGACGTGCCGGATTTCGACCGTTTGGGTGTTCCCGCGGCGGTGCCTGTCCAGCGTCTGGATGAGGTCGTTTTGGAGCTTCAGAAGCTTGATGGCATACGTGCCGTAGACGTCGATGTAGTCCTGGGTTAGGTGGCGTTGGCTTAGGCGCAGGAACCGCATCCCCGCAAAGCCCACGGCGACGAACTGGATTGCTATTTGGGCCTCGAACTCTGAGCGAGGCCGGACGGAGCACATCAGCGCCAACGCGGCGTTCAAGGTGGCTTCCTCAAGCTCGTCAAATGGGCTCGGCCTAAGAGCCTGAACCAATTGGCCCAGCATCACCTCGACGAACTCGTCGGACATGGTGTTGCCAATCGCCTCCCTGAGCCGCGCCCGATGGGCCTCCAAGTCGGGTGTAGGGGCCAGGCAACGGTCATTTGCCGGGGAGGGTATCCGAACGCGCGGGGGCGGCTTCCGCTCACCAGCGGCCGCGGACGCGCTGGTGGAGGACGCCAAGGCGACGACCTTGTCGCATGCGGCATCTGCGGGCGTCTCCAGCCGGATGGGACCACGTTTTCCGGCTTCCAACGCAAGGTTGGCTGCATCCTTTCCAGAGATGCGAGTCCGCTCGGTCATTTTCAGTCACGCCGCAATCCGAAATGGAATCAGTCGGCTAAACTGACCAAAACGGACACGGAAGCCTCGACGCTTCCCGCCCGGCGGGCGGGCGGTGATGCACAGCGACATGGCCAGACGGGTAGGATTTGGCGTCAAGCGCCACCCCCGTCTTTCCATTTTGGCGGCGCATTTGTAACCTAGGATGGCTGGCGTAAGGGGCCCTTTCCGACGCGATGCCCGGCGCTCTCCGCGACGTGAGGCATAGTCGTCACGCCGAGAGGGAGGAGTATCAGTGGCGTGGGACTCTTTTCTCCGAAGCACTTGGTGGCCAAAGTTTAGGCTGGCATTCTTCATCTTCTTTGCCATCGTTTTCTATACAACCCCGGACCACCATTGGACTTCTGGGTTGATGGCTGGACTCGCTCTCGCCCAGATCTACTCGTTTGCGGGCGATTATCTGGAGCGGAACAGGCCGCCGTGAGCGAGATTGGTAGGGAACGATAC